>ERZ773014.182-NODE-182-length-42620-cov-23.846564_pt1 | contig 42620 bp, 31 predicted proteins | sample MGYA00580841_ERZ773014 | MGnify/ENA primary metagenome ERZ773014 (study PRJEB29015, sample SAMEA2737989) | human oral metagenome | biome: human oral; feature: human-associated habitat; material: dental | place: China | collected 2067 ... | reverse complement strand
AAACATCGTTTTTAGTGATTTTTTTAAGAACATCTATTGTAAGTTCCCATTCTGTTACAATTTCTTTTAAAATTTCCTGTGCAACTTTTTGATCTTTTGCAAGTTTTACATATTCCGCAAAGATTGATACATCTGATTTTGATAAAACCATATCTACGTTTGAGATTGTAGATTTGAAAAATGGCCACTCAGCATACATTTTTTGTAAAACTTCAAGTTTTTTTTCATCGTCATTAATCCATTTTGTAAAAGCAGTTCCAACACCATACCAGCCAGGTAGCATAATTCTGGCTTGCGACCATGAGAATACCCAAGGAATTGCACGGAGACTTTCAAGTGTCTGTTTTTTCTTTCTTGATGATGGTCTGGAACCTATATTTAGACCAGAAATAAAGTTTATCGGAGTTACTTCAAAGAAAAAGTCTGAAAAACCTTCTGTATTATAAACTAAATCTCTGTAAGAATGATAACTTAATTTAGAAATTTCTTCAATAATATTTTCATATTCTTCCCAAGCGGCGTCTTCCACTGTCAAAGCACTAGATTCAAGCGCTGCAGAAACTAACGCCTCCAAATTTTTAAATCCTAAATCTGGATTTCCGTATTTTGCTCCTATTACTTCCCCTTGTTCTGTAAGTCTTATCGTTCCATCTGTGCTTCCTTCGGGTTGGGCCAAAATCGCCTCATAACTTGGTCCACCACCACGACCGACAGTTCCACCACGACCATGGAAGAATGAAATTTGTACATCAAATTCATGTCCTACAGCTGTAAGTTCTTTTTGCGCTTTATATAAAGACCAGCTGGAGCTCAAATATCCGCCATCTTTGTTGCTGTCAGAATAACCTAACATAACTTCCTGTTTTCTTCCATTCTTTTCCATCCATTTTTGCACAATTGGAAGGCTAAACCATTTTCTAAGTATATCTGGTGCAGCTTCTAAATCCTCAACTGTTTCAAATAATGGAACTATGTATAAATCACAAAATTCATTTTCTTTGTTTCCTTTAGCAAGGTTCGCTTCTTTTAATAAAATAGCTACTTCTAGCATATCTGATACGCTTGCGGCATGAGAGATAAGATTTTTTTCGATAATTTTTTTCCCAAATCTTTCATGAAGCGATTTCGCTTTTTTAAAAATTGCAAGTTCACTGGAAAGCAATTCACTTTGTGGGATAGTTGGATCGCTTAAAATTCTAGGATCGCATTCCAACTCACGAAGTAGAACTTTACATCTAGCTTCTTCTGGTAAACTTAAATAATCTCCTAAAATATTTGCACTTTTTAATAATTCTGCAACGCAGACTTCATGGACACTTGAATCCTGTCTTAAATCTATTGTGGCAAGATGAAATCCAAAAATTTCAGTTGCACAGATTAAGTTGTTAAGCGTTCCATGAGTTAAAAATTCACTGTTGTTTCGGATAAGTGATTCAGCGACAATAACTAAATCTTTTGTAAATTCCTTTGAATTCCTGTATGGAACGTCAACTCCATTTTTTCTCTTTGGTGGCAACAAGTTAATATTTTTGTCACACAAGTTATAAGCAGTTGCAATAAGTCTGTCTCTTATTGTTGTAACCGCTCTTCTATAAGGCTCTTTTGTACGGTGAGGAGAAACTTCTCCAGAGGCATCTGCCAGAGCTTGTAAGTCTTCTGTAACATTTGTCATTGTAATTGACATTGACAGATCCCTGTAAATTTTTTCCACTTCTGAGAAATAGTGCTGAAACAATGTAATTGCTTGAGCTTGAGCAGATTTTTCCAATGTGTCAACTGTTACAAAAGGATTTCCATCTCTATCTCCACCAATCCACATTCCCATTGTCAGCGGAATTAAAGATTGCGAATTTTGTACCGAATTTCCCATTTTTTGTGAAATTTCCTGAAATTTATTTATCAAGTTTGGAATTTCGCTAAAAAATGTAATATTATAATAACTTAGAGCATTGCTGATTTCATCTGTAACACGTAATTTGGATTCGCGCAACATAGAAGTTTGCCACCAAATTTGAATTTCACGGTTCAATTTGTCAATCCATTCTTTTTCATCAATTTGTTTTAATTTTACATTTTCATATTGATCTAAAACATCAGTTATTTTTTTTGTAATATCCAAAATAGTCTTTCTTTGAACTTGTGTTGGATGTGCTGTTAAAACAGGGACAACTGATACTTTTTCCATTGCTTCAAGTATTTTTTCTTGTGAAATACCTTTAGTTTTTAGATTTTGCAGAGATTTTTCAAGTGTACCGATTTGTAATTTATTGGAAATACGAACTCTTCTTTGCTGATGCGTCTGATATACATCTTCGGCAATATTAGCCAGTGCCGCTGCAATCGAAAAACTTCTAATTACACGTAGAATTTCACTGTCAGTTAAATCAGAGCAAAATAAAGATAAATTTTCCCTAGCCACATGCTTAAGTGTTTTATAGTAATTTTTCGAGGCGGCCGTAAGATTTTCAGTAGCCTGATAAATATGTAGTCCAGCATAATTGAATATAGTTTCTCCTAAAAGGTTAGCTAATAATTCATTATTTGCAAATAAAGCCTCTTGCTGTTCATCGAGCTGTACCGATAAAAGCGGAGTTATTGGCAAATTTTTTAAACTCATAATTTTCACTCTCCTTCATAATTATAGTTATGGTTTCTAATAATTCATTTTATCACATTTAGAATTAAAATACAATTTTAGTTTTTTAGTTGATTAAGTAAAATATTTGATTAATAAATAGTTTTTTTATAAAAAAAGAGAAAATCATTTACAATATAATTTTTTTATTTACTGAAAAATGATTTTCCCTAAAATTTTAAAATAATAATTTTTTATCAAAAGTTATAAATTAGAACCAAACTTCTGTTTGAACTCCAAACTGAACACCTTTATTACGCTCTTTTCCATCCGAATCAACTCTTATAAATTTCTTATCTCCCAATCCATGTCCATAAGTTACAAATGCTCTAATTTCAGGTCTTCCCCAGAAATTATCCGTGTCAAGTTTCAAAGTTGGAGCAACTGTTAATTTGAATAGTCCGCTGTCGTAGTTTGTATTTCCTTTATCAACTTTCACATAGTCCAGTCCTGTTTCATATTGCATAGCAAAATGTTGTGTAATTGGATTGACAACTCTTATTCCAGTTGTTACCCATTGTTGTTTTTGATCTTTTTTTCCACCAAAATTTTTATCGTATCTATAACCTAATTCAGGCATAATTTGCCATCTGTCTGAAAGATTTGCTTGACCGTATGTCACTAAATTCACAGAGTAAGCGTCTTTTCTAGTATCTCCCCAAGCAGTAGCACTTCCAAGTCCACTTCCAGAACCAAGTCCTTTACCACCTTGAAGAACTATTTTAGAAGATCCTTTGTCCTTTAATCCATAAAAACCAGGCAGGCTATAACTTACAGAACCTTGTGCTCCCCATTCAGTTATATCTTTATCTATAGAATCTGATTTCATTGTGTGTCCTGCTAGTTCAAAAGCCCATGGTCCTACTGAATATCTTGAATGAAGTGTATATTCAGGATGATCGCTAGGATCGTTTGCAATTAATGCAACATCAGCTGCTCCAGAACCAAGTTTAATATTTTGAATTCCTGCACCTGTTCCTGAATAGTTTCTAATATAATAGTCATTTATATGAATATCTTCTCTTGCATAATATCTTTTTCCTGCCCAATAAGTAGCTCCATCATTTGGAGTTATATCAACATAAAATTGTCTAGTTTTAAATGAATCGTTTTCAGAACCTGGATTTGTTGAACTTCCTGAAGTCCATGTTTTATATTCGTCTCCTGCACCTGATTTTGTTGAAAACATATAGTGAACTGAACCTTTTGCTCCATTTACATCAAATTTTTTAACCAATTCTAATTCAGCATAAGTGTCATCTTCATTACCTAATCTATATTTTTGAGCAAATCCTTCATCTTGAACTTTGAATGAGCTTCCTTTATCTCCATTTTGATTTATAAGAAGTCCTGCTCTTCCATAACCGTGAAATTCAAATCCATCAGTTAATTTTGATATGTCTAATGCTGGAGCTTCTGCTACAACTGGAGCAGGAGCTTGTTTTTCAGCAATTTGTTTTTGTAATTCTTCTTTAGTTTCTCTTAGTTCTCTTTCAAGTCTATCCACTCTTTCTTCAAGTGTTTCTGCATTTACAAATGTACAAGCCAGTAAAAACGCTGTTAGAGCCAGTAATAGCCTTTTTTTCATAATAAATCCCTCCATATAATTTTTTATTAATATTCTATTTAATTCAAATCTTTATATAAGTATATCCCAAATTTTTTCATTGTCAATACCAAATAAATATTTTTTCTAAAATTCATATTTTACTTTTATTGACAAAAAAAAATGAATGTGATAAATTTATTTTAGAAAAGTAAAAAGTGAATGAATGGAGGAAAATAAAATGTTTTTAAAAAATAAATCTTTTTCGCCATATATGACAATATTGCTCTCATTTATGGTAGTTACAATTTTAGGTGGGATTTTGTTGTCTTTGCCAATTTCTATGAGGGATGGTAAAAGTGTGAAATTGATTGACGGATTTTTTATAGCAACTTCAGCTATTTGTGTGACAGGACTTTCCAGTATTGATATAGGCAGCGTTTATAATATTTTTGGGCAAATGGTGATTTTAGTATTAATCCAGCTTGGAGGGCTTGGAGTTATAACATTCACCTCAGTTATAATCATTATGATTTCCAAAAAAATTGGGTATTACACGAAAAAAATCGTTCAGGAAGATATAAATATTGACACGACTTTTAAAATCGAAGAATATGTGAAAAAAGTTATTTTTTCTGTAATTATCATTGAATTTATCGGAACTGTTATTTTGTTTTTTGAATTTATAAAAAAATTTGGTTTTTTAAAAGCAGTTTATTATTCTTTCTTTCATTCTGTTTCGGCTTTCTGTAATGCGGGATTTTCACTATTTTCAGATAATTTATACGGATTTAAAAATAGTTTTATAATAAATATGACAATTCCGCTTCTGATATTTTTGGGTGGAATTGGATTTTCAACGATTTTAAATTGTTATAATGTTTTGCGGAAAAAAGAAAAAAGATTGACTTCAACAACTAAATTAAGTATTAAAATATCTATTTTCTTAGTAATAATAGGAATGGTTGCGATGTTTTTTTTGGAATATTCCAATAAAAGTACAATTGGAAATTTATCTTTTGGACAAAAATTGGAAGCATCATTTTTTCAAAGTGTAACGACGAGAACAGCAGGATTTAATACCATTTCAATTTTGGGTCTAAAGAGGTCAACTTCACTATTATTTGTTATTCTTATGTTTATTGGAGCTTCCCCTGGATCAACTGGTGGCGGAATAAAGACTACAACGATTGGACTTATAATTTTAGGAACTTTAGCGACATTAAAAAATAAAGATACGATTGAATATGATAAAAGAAGCGTAAGCTGGAGGATATACAGTAAAGCAATAACCGTATTATTCATTTCACTTATTTATACGACAATTTGTGTATTTTTATTGATTTTATTTGAAAGGAATAAGAATCTTTTGGATTTGGTTTTTGAAGTGTTTTCAGCGTTTGGAACTGTCGGACTTTCAAGAAATTTAACTCCAAGCCTTGCGGACATTTCAAAATTTATACTTATAGTTACGATGTTTGTTGGAAGAGTTGGTCCACTTACAATTGCTTTGGCATTATCAAAGTCAAATTTAAAAAAAGGACGTTACACTTATCCACAGGAAAATATTTTAATAGGATAATTTTTAGGAGGAAAAAATGGCAGGATATTTAGTTATAGGAGCGGGAAAATTTGGAAGAAGTATTGCAAAGACGCTTTATAATCACAACGAAACTGTGCTTGTAATCGATAAAAATGAAGAACTTACACAGCAGATAATAGATGACGGAATTGTTGGAGAAGCGGTTTCTTTTGATGTAACAGAAGAAAATTCTCTAAAAAAAGTGGTGAGCAGTGATGATTTTGAAGTGGCTTTTATTTGCATTGAAGGAAGTTTGCAAACAAGCGCATTAGTTACAGTTATGTTAAAGGAGCTGGGCATAAAAACAATTATTTGTAAAGCTATTACAAAAATAGAGGGAAAAATTTTAGAAAAAATTGGAGCGAAAAAAGTTGTATTTCCTGATGAAAGTGTTGGAAGAGAATTAGCTTTTGAATTTTTAAAGCCAGATGTGACAGAGCATTTGAAATTTTCTGAAAAATATAGGATTTTTGAATTTAAAGCGCCTAAAAAAATTATTGGAAAAAGTCTTATCGAGCTGAATTTAAGGAAAAAATATGAAATGAATGTAATTGGAATAAAAAGAAAAGGCGAAGAACTGAGAATATCGCTTTTGCCAGATGAAAAAATTTTGGAAAACGATATGCTTTTGGTCGTTGTAAATGTTGAAAAAATGATACAGTTTAATAGGGAATATCTAGGGAATTAGAGGTTAAACAAAACTTTGACAATCATTTTATACAAATTTAAAATATAGGTTTATTTTTGTATATACAATTATAAAATAATGTAAAAAAGTATATAATAAATAAAAAATAATTGTGGATAAATAGTTTTTTATTAAATAAAAGAATTTTTGGAGGGAAAAATATGAAATTGAATGAGTTTAAGGAAATTGAAAACTATCAGAAAGAGAGAGAGAAAAAAGAGCTGGATTTTATTTTAAATCTGACTCAAGAATCTTTTGAAGACAAGGAAAAAGAAAAGGAGTGGAATAAACTTAGAACTTCGTTTGCACTTTATACCGAAGGTAGAATTAAAGGGACTTATATGACAAGACCTCGATTTTTTGAAAGTAAAATAGACATTGAAGACTTTGAATATTTATTAGACGTTGTGCAAAAATATTGTGATGGAAGACTTCATCTTACAACTAGACAAGATTTTCAGCTACACGGAATGAAAAAAGAAAATTTACCAAAAATTTTGGAGGTTATTTCAAAAAGAGGATTTTTTACAAAAGCGACTTGCGGAGATTCAACCAGAGCTGTAATTACTCCCGAAACAACTGGATTTGAAGAAGAAGTCTTTGATGTTTCACCTCATGCGAGAATAGTTACAGACTACATTTTAAACGGTCGTGAATTTATGCACTTACCGAGAAAATATAAAATTGCTTTTTCAAATAAAGAAGAAAATTCACTTTATGTGAAAATAAATGACATTGGTTTTCAAGCGGTTATTCAAGACGGGAAAAAAGGATTTAGAGTGTACGTCGGCGGAGGGATTGGACCAATTTCGACTAATTCGATTGTTTTAAGGGAATTTATTGAAGAAGACGAATTTTTGTATTATATTCATGCAATAAGAAATGTGTTTAATGACCATGGAAATCGTAAAATTCGTGCTAGAGCAAGACTTCGTTATATTTTGCTAAATTTAGGGGAAGAGAAATTCTTGGAATTGTGTAACGAATATATTTCTAATTTTTATGCAGAAAAAGGGGACAGTCTTAAAATTTATACGAGAAAATTGCTTGAAGAAAGAGAAATTTTGGATAGAGAAAAAGAATTAGAAAAAATAAAAATATTTTCTAGTGAAGAAAATACGGATGAAAGTATTAAAAACGACGAATTCTTGAAAAATGAAAAAAATATCGTGGCAGGAAAGTATAAAGGAGAATACGGATATTATTTAAGACCTGCGAGAGGAAATATTTATAAGGAAGATGGAGAAAAATTAATTGAATTTGTAAAAAATTTGGATTACAAAGTTGAATTGAAACTTACAAGTTTTCAAAGTATTTTGGTTCGTGGACTTAAAAAAGAAGATGTATTAAAATTAAAAGAAATTATGAGCGAATATTACGGAGGAAATGAATTTTACAGTTCATATTCTTGTATTGGAAGTACAACATGTAATGTTGGAATTTTGGATACTCCGCCAATTTTAGACTATATTTTTGAATTTTTTGACAATGATGAAAAAAGAGAGCTTACAAATTATTTACCACAAATAAAAGTTACTGGATGTCCAAATTCTTGTGCAACTCCGCAAATTGCCAGACTTGGTTTTAGCGGAAGAAGAAAAAAAGATGGGGAATATTTTGCAATTTTTGCAAGGGGAGAATTTAGTGGAAAAACTGTTAAACTTAATGAAAACTTGGGAGAAATAAAAGCAAATAAAATACCATATTTTCTTGAAGATATTGCAAATATTATAAAAAATGAAAATATTGAATTTGAAAAATTTGCAAATGAAGATAGATTTCTTGGATTAATTGAAGATTATAAAGAAATTGAAATAGAAAATGTTGATTTTAATGAATTTCGTAAAATTGATGCCGAAAAGGCTTGGTAGAATAAAGGAAAGGGAGGGAAAATCATGTATGTTGAATTAAAAGATGTGAATAAGATGTACAATGACTACAAAGCGTCAAACGACATCAATTTAGGAATAAAAAAAGGAAAATTAGTGGCATTGTTAGGACCTTCTGGAAGTGGAAAGTCAACAATTTTGCGAATGATTGCGGGACTTGAAACACCTGATTCGGGAGAGATAATCATTGACAAAAAAGTTGTAAATGATATTTCACCAAGCAAAAGAGGAATTGGCTTTGTGTTTCAAAATTATGCGCTTTTTCGGTATATGACTGTTTTTGACAATATTGCGTTTGGGCTAAAAATTATGAAGGAGAAAAAAAGTGTCATAAAAGAGATAGTTAAAAAACTTATGAAACTTGTAAATATTGAAAATTTGGGAGATCGTTATCCAAATCAGCTGTCTGGTGGACAAAGACAAAGAGTGGCTTTTGCAAGGGCATTAGCACCAAATCCAGAACTTCTTTTGTTAGACGAGCCTTTTGCTGCAATTGATGCCAAAGTTAGACAGGAGCTTAGAAACTGGCTTCGTGAGACCATTGACAAAGTTGGAATTACGAGTATTTTTGTGACACACGACCAAGAAGAAGCGATAGAAGTTGCTGATGAAATAATTGTCACAAATAAAGGGAGAATTGAGCAAGTGGGTTCTCCCAAAGAAATTTACAGTAATCCAAAAACTGCATTTGTGGCAAAATTTATGGGAAATCCGATTGAGCTTGAGAGCATAAATAAATTTAAGGGATTTGAACATTTGGAAAATAATTCAAAAGCGATAATTAGAGCAGAAAATGTTACGATTATAAAAAATGGGGAGCGATTTAGATATTCGGCTTCGACTGAAAAAGGAGTTGTGGAATATACGCTTTTTCGTGGAAAAGAAGTAGAAGTTGGAGTTAGAGTTAACGGGATTCTAATAAAAGGGAATAGAAAAATTGAAGAAGATGCGGTTTTCAATAATGAAGAAGTGAATGTATATATTTATCGTGCTTTTGTTTTTGATAATGACGAAAAAGTGAGAATTGTGGAAAATGCAAATACTCGAAATCAAAACGATGTCGTAATTTAAAAACTTATAAAAAGGAGGTTTAATGTGCTAAAAGTAAAAGAACTTGAAACGGATGTGCTAATTATCGGCGGTGGAACAGCTGGTTGCTATGCGGCTGTAACAATTAGCAAAAACTCTGATTTATCGGTGCTTGTTGTAGAAAAAGCTAACATTAAGAGAAGTGGCTGTCTTGCAGCTGGAATCAATGCCATTAATGCGTATAATGTGAAAGGCAGAGTACCGCAAGATTATGTGGATTACACGATAAAAGATGCAAATGGAATTGTGAGAAAAGATTTGGTTTTAACCGCTGCAAATAGATTCAACGAAATTACGGCTGAGGTTGAAAAATTGGGACTTGTAATTTTGAAAGATGAAAATGGGGAATATGTCAACCGTGGAAATAGAAATATTAAAATAAATGGAGAAAATTTTAAACCGATACTTGCCAATGCTGTGAAAAAGGCTAAAAATGTAAAAGTGTTAAATACTGTAAATATAACAGATTTAATCACAGAAAATGGCGAAATTAAAGGAGCGGTAGGTTTTTCTATAATAGAAAATGCGGCTTATAAAATTTTAGCAAAAAAAGTGATTGTTGCGACAGGAGGAGCTTCTGGACTTTATAAGCCAAATAATCCTGGCTTTTCCAGACATAAAATGTGGTATCCGCCATTTAACACAGGTGCAGGGTATGCGATGGGAATAAAAGCTGGAGCAGAGATGACAACTTTTGAGATGAGATTTATTGCGCTTAGATGTAAAGACACGATTGCACCAACTGGAACGATTGCACAGGGAGTTGGAGCAAAACAAGTAAATTCAAGAGGTTTTGTATATGAGGATAAATACGGAATTACAACGAGTGAGCGGGTTTATGGAACAGTTAAGGAAAATCAGCTGGGAAATGGTCCTTGCTATTTGAAAACAAGTGGAATTACAGATGAAGAAAGTGAAAGTTTGTTAAAAGCATATTTAAATATGGCACCAAGTCAGACGCTTAAATGGATAGAGAGTGGAAAAAATCCAAATGAGCAGGATGTGGAAATTCAAGGAACAGAGCCTTACATAGTTGGAGGGCACACAGCGAGTGGTTTTTGGATAAATACGAATAGAGAGACGACTGTAAAAGGACTTTATGCAGCAGGAGATGTAGCTGGAGGCTTTCCACAAAAATATGTCACAGGAGCATTGGCAGAAGGGGAAATTGCTGCACTTAACATAATTTCAAAAATAAATTTGGAAAATAGAAAAAATGAAAAAAATAAAGAAAATCAAAATTTTTCTGAACAATCTGAAAAAATAATAAAAGAATATGAAAATATTTTAAATTTTGAGAAAAATAAGACAAATGAATTTTCAATAGAAGATTTGGAAGAAGGAATGCAAAAAGTGATGGACGAATATGCTGGAGGAATTTCTACAAATTATCAGTTTAATGAAAAACAGTTAAAATTGGCGGATGAAAAAATTTCTCAGCTAATCGAACTTTCAAAAGGTGTAAAAGCGGAAGATATGCATGATTTGATGTTTGCATATGAATTAAAAGATAGACTTTTAGTTTGTAAGTCATTAATTGCACATTTGCTTTACCGAAAAGAGACGAGATGGCACACATTTAATGAAAATTTGGATCATCCAAAAACAGACGAGAAATTTTTTAAATATATTAATTCAAAATTAATAGATGACAAGTTGGAAGTTTTTACAAGAGAAATAGTGAAGGAGGATTTCTATGAGCATAGTAATTGATCCATTAAAGTGTATAGGCTGCACAAAATGCACACAAGTTTGTCCAGGAACTTTGATAGAAATGACTGATTTAAAAATGGATAATAAAAAAGCGGTTATGAAATATCCAAAAGACTGCTGGGGCTGCGTTTCATGCGTAAAAGAATGTCCAGTGCAAGCAATTTCATTTTTTTTAGGAGCTGACATCGGAGGAAATGGAAGTACAATGGTAACAAAGGAAAAAGGCGATATTCTGAGCTGGATAATTGAAAAAAGGGATGGTACAACTCAAGTGATTGACATTAATAGAAAAGATGCAAATAAATATTAGAAAATATAATTAGATAATTTTGGATAATAAAATTTTTTTTGATTTATAATTAATAAAAAATTAAAAAATAACAAAAATATAATTTTTAAATGATATAATTAAAACAAATTGAGCGTTTTATATTTTTAAGGGGAAAATAAGAATGTCAAAATTATTTAAACTAATTGTTATTATTCTAACAATGATGTCATTAGTTGGTTGTGATGGATATTTATGTGAAATGGGTTCGAGAACAGCGTGCATAAGATATGATCACAATTATGAAAAATAAAAGTTATATTATTTAGAATTTTAGTTTACAAAAAAGATTGGATGAAAAATAGGTCCAATCTTTTTTATTGACTTTTTCTTTTAAAATATGATAAAATTTTTATAAATATTAATAAGAAATCTCTTGCTTTTGCAAGTGAAAATAATTTAAAGTAAAGTAATTGCACAATGAGAAAGACCGTCGTAGAAGAATTTATTTTAAAATTTAAAGATGGTCTTTTTTGCATTTTGGTTATTTTTATTAATAAAATGAATGGGAGAAAAGTGGATGAGTGGACCGAAGACTAGTGAAGCACGATTGGATGCTTCAAGAGAAAGAAAACTGGAAGAGGAACGAATAAAAAAATCATATATAATATATAAGATAAAAAGTGGAGAAGAATTTTTTTGTAATTCAAATATTAATATTACTGACTGTGATATTCAAAAAAAATTAAATGAAAAATTTTTGGCTTATAAAAAAAATTTTGATAAAAAGTTAAAAAATTTATCTAAGAAGGCAGTTCCTAATAAAAATGTAGAAACTTTGGAAAAGATGGAAGGAGAGTTTGAAAGTGCTTTTTCTGAATTTAAAGAAAATTATGAAAAAGTATTTTTATTTTTTGAAAGTAACTTGAATAAAATTGATCAAAACGAAGTTTTTAAAATAAAAAACGAAATAATTAACTTAATAGATCAGATTTCTGTTACTGGGAGTTTGCAGATGAGACTTATTTCACCTAAACTTGAAAAACTTGTGAATAAGTTTTTGAGTGCAAATAGAAGAGATATTAGTAAAGTTGAAGAAGTGAAAGTGCAAGATGTTAAATTGTCTAAGCAAAAAAGTTTGAAAACATTTGAATTTTCACAAAAAAATTGGAAAAATCAGAAAAATGGGGGAAAAGAAGAAAGAAAAAAAAGCGAAGAAAGAGAAGAGAGAAAGAGCAAAAAGGTTGATGAGAAAACTATTTTTTTAGAAATTGAGAAAAATGTAAATGATGTTTTGGAAGAATTGAAAAGTTTTTTTGATTCAGACAAGTTTGTTGTAAAAACTAAAAATGAAATTTTGTATTTGGAAAAAGAAATATTGAAAATTAAAGATGATAAAAAAGTTAATTTTGAAATAAAAGAAAAATTGATTTTGGAAGAGAAAGAAATAATTGAAAATAGATTGAAAGATATAGAAATTGAAAATAAAAAAGTAGAAAAATTATATAACGATTATTTAAAAGAAGTTTATTTTTTGGGAATTGAAGAGAAAAAATTGATAAAAGATTTTTTGTCTGAAGAAGAAATAAAAAAAGAAATAGATTTGCTTAAGAAAAAAGGCAAAGAAATCGTCAAAAGAAACTATATTAAGGAACAGCTTGATGAAGTTATGGCAAAGCATGGATTTAATGTAATTGATCCAGAAGAAATTGATGGGGTCAGAAAAAACACAGAAGTACTTTACGGAATTGATGATTCTACAGGGATAAATGTATTTATGACAGAGAATGCGTCGCTTGTTACACTAAAAGTTATTGGAATTGGATTTGATGATGAAATTACAGATCAGGAGTCGGAAAGGTTGTATCAGGAGCAATGCAATTTCTGTTCACTTCATCCAGAACTTTTGGATGAGTTGAGAAATCGGGGAGTTATTTTGGAAGAGAAAAAATATAATAAGGCTGATAAAAGATATAATTCTAAAATTAGAGTGAAAAATTTTGCAACTGATAAGAAATCTGATGGAAAAAATAAAAGAAAATTAAGAGATGCTGTCAAAAAGAAAAAGATGTATAAAAAATAAAAAAACAAAAAATAAAAAAAATGAGAAAACAAGAAATTAAGAAATTAATATATAAAATAATATTAAGATAGAGGTAAATAAATGAAAATTTGTAAAGAATGCGGTTATGAACTTGAAGATAATGAGATAGAATGTCCTAATTGTGGGGAAGTTTTTGCTGAAAGTGAAGAAAAAAATATAAAAAAAATTGACGATGACAAAAATAATAAAAGTATCGAAAATAATAAAAAAACTGAAAAAGATATAGAAAAAAATATTGAAAAAGAAGAAGAGAAAAGAGAAGAAACTAAAAGTCAAAGTAAAACTGGGAAAATGTTGGCAAGATGTAATGTGACAGGTTTTGAAGTTGAAATAAATGAAGGTGAAACTGAGTTTTATTGTGAAGATTGTCAAGAAGAGCACAGTATAGATGGCGAAATGTATGTTGCTATAAATTTGGAAAAAGAGGAAAAAATTGAAGAAATAGAAGAAAAAAGAAAAGAAAGAGAAGAACAAAAAGAAAAAAATTTAAAAACTGAAAAGAAATTTGAAGAAGAAGCACTTTATCTACTTTTTCGAGGTAATGAAACTGAATTTATTAAAATACCTAAAACTGGTGGAACAGTTGGAAGGTATGGAGATTACGGAGCTAAATTTTTTAATGACAGATATATGCAAACGGTGTCGGGAGAACATTTAAAGATTGATTATAGAGGTGGTGACTGGATAATTGAACATCTCAGTAAAACTAATGATACGGAAGTGAACGGAGAAAAAATGGAATATGAAAGTCCTATTATTTTGAAAGACGGTTTTAAGATTACACTTGCTAAAAGAATAGTTTTTACAGTTAGGATAAGATCCTAATGTATGTAGATAGAATAATTTATCCAATTTTTTCACTAGGACCTGGAAAAAGAGTGGTAATTTGGACAAAAGGCTGTACCAAAAGATGTAAAAATTGTTCTAATCCAGAATTATGGGATGTTGGAAAAGCGAGAAAGAGAAGCGTAAGAGAACTTTTTCAGATAATAGTTAATATAAATAAAGAAAATTGTGTTGATGGGATAACTTTTACTGGCGGAGATCCACTTGAGCAGTTTAGTGAAATTATTGAATTTGCAAAGTTATTAAAAAATTTAACTGACGATATTCTGGTTTATACTGGGGATTATTTTGTGAATTTTGATGAAGAGAAAAAAGAAAAGATTAGAGAAAATATTGGTGTTTTGATAGATGGACCTTATATTCATGAACTTAATTTTAAAGATGTAAATTTGAGAGGGTCTAAAAATCAGAATATAATTTATTTTAACAAAAATTTGAGAGATAAATATGAGAAATATTTGAAAAAGGGAAGAATGATACAAAATGTTGTGATGGGAAAAAAAATAATATCCGTGGGAATACATAATAGATAGGAGAAACTATGACTGATAGAAAACCTAAGTGGCAAAAGGAGATGGAAAGTTTTAAGGGAATAAAATCTACTTTTATAATTGAAGGAAATATAAATGATTTATATCCGTTTTATGAAAATGGGAAAATTGTTAATTATATTGAACTAGACTGGCTTTTGATGAAAACATTTAAAGATTTTTTTGAAAATGAAAATGAAGAAAAAATTAAATATGATTTTGTTTTTTGTAATCCTGTTTTGGGATTTTACAATAGAAGTATTAAAGACAATGTCGCTGATATTTTGAAAAAATATGATAATTCTAAAAACAGTATTTTTAGTTCGAGAGAAAATTTGAATTATAAGATTAATGATATTGAAAAATTTTCTGAAATTGTGAAAAATGTGGTGATGGCAAAAGGAGAAAATCCTGTTGCAGTAGTTGTGAACTTTGCCGCAAGATATATCTCTTCTCCAAATTCTCTGGAAACAAGCGAGAACAATATGTTTATTAATTTATTGGAAGCGTCGATAAGAGCTAGAATGACAAACGGCTATGTGAATACTTTGATACTAGTTGTTGAAAAATTTAATGATTTGCCGTCGTGGTTTTATTATAATAATCCAAATGTTAGAACTATCACGATTCCGAATCCTGATAAAAATATGAGAAAAAATTATATTGAAAAAATATATGAAAATGAATTGAAAGAAGAATTTGAGACTAAAGATAAATTTATTGACAATACTGAAGGACTGAAAAATAGAGAATTAAAAGAACTAAAAAACCTTTTTAATAGATACAAGAAAATAGATTCTGAATATTCGTTGCTAGATGCATTGACGATGTATAAATATGGGATTAAAGAAAATATGTGGGAATCTATTAGCGAGGAAAAAGTAAAAAATCTTGAAGAAAAACTGAAAGAAAGAGTAAAAGGGCAGGATAGAGCTGTGAAAAAAGCAGTTTCAGTTGTAAAAAGAGCGGTTGTCGGAATGTCAGGTCTGCAGCATTCATCTGGAAGCAAACCAAAAGGGATTTTATTTTTTGCAGGGCCTACAGGGACTGGGAAAACTGAACTTACAAAAGCACTTGCAGAAGAACTTTTTGGAGATGAAAATAATTGCATAAGATTTGACATGAGTGAGTACTCGGAGTCACATTCAGACCAGAAGCTATTTGGAGCACCGCCGGGATATGTTGGCTATGAAGCTGGTGGACAGCTTACAAATGCGATTAAAGAAAGACCTTTTTCAATTTTACTTTTTGACGAAATAGAAAAAGCGCATCCTTCAATAATGGATAAATTTTTGCAAATACTTGAGGATGGAAGAATGACCGATGGTCAAGGTAATACTGTATATTTTTCAGAATCGCTTATAATTTTTACTTCTAATTTGGGAATTACAAAAAAAGTAGTAGATTTGTCTGGAAACGAGAGTAGGCAAATGCTTGTGAATATTGACGAAGATTACAAAACTATGGAGCAAAAGGTTATAAATGGGATAACGGCGCATTTTAATCCAGAAGTTATCAATAGAATTGGAAATAACATCGTCGTGTTTGATTTTATAAGGGAAGAAGTTACAAAACTTATAGTTAAGGCACAAATTAATAAAATAAACAAAAATATTAAAAAATTGAAAAAAATAGAAGTTGTGACGAACGAAGAAATATTGGAATATTATTATAAATTGGCACAGGAGCAAAAAGTACGGGAAATGGGTGGAAGAGGAATCGGAAACTTGATTGAAGAAAAATATATAAATAAATTGTCTGATTATATGTTTGATTCAAGAAATGAAAAAGGGAAAATTTTAACTTTTATTGAAAATGGAGAAATTGATTTTAGAAGAGAGGGATAGATAGTTATGTATAAATTTTATTCGAGAAACGATATTGGCGCTTATGAAAAAGTTAATGATGATAAATTTATGATTAATGGGAAAATTGTTGAAGATGGAGATTTTAGCGGAGAAGTTCAAAATTATGTAAGTGCGGTCTTGTGTGACGGAGTTGGAGGAGAAGCGCAAGGATATAGAGCAGCACTTAAGACACTTGAAGTCTTTAAAGAAATTCAATCGGAAAATGTGGATAAAGAAAAAATTAAAGATACAGCAAGAAAAGCAAATTCGGAAGTTTTGAAACTTCAAAGAGAAGAAAATAGAGAAAAAGGGTTGAAAACTACATTAGCAGGAATTTATGCAAATAAAGAAGTATTTATTTATTATAACATTGGAGATAGCAGAGTTTACAGATATAGAAATGGTTATTTACAAAGACTTACAAGAGACGATTCAAAAGTGCAAGAATTTATAGATGATGGAGTTTTGACACCAGAACAAGCGTTTGAATCTCCACTTAAAAATATTATAACTAGATGTATTGGTGGCAAAAATGAATTTGGGATTAATATAAATTCTTCTAAAGTTGGATTGATGGACGACGATGTGATATTATTGTGCTCGGACGGAGTTACAGATGTCATTGATGATAATTCATTGAAGGCAATTTTTGATAAGAAAAAAACGATGGAAGAAACTTTGAAGGAAATACATTCGACAAGTTTGAAAAATAAAAGTATGGATAACATAAGTTTGATTTTGATAAAAAAGGAGAAGGATACGAATGAGTGATAAAAAAAATACTAGAATTCCAACAATGCCACAATCGGAGGACAAAAGAAATCCTACTATGCCACAGGATAGTGGAAGAATGCACACAATTCCTCAGGATGACAGATTTCCTACGATTTCGCAAGAAGACAAAGTAGAATCTAAAAATTTTAATATAAGAGAAAATTTGAAATATATTTCTGATAACGATCGGCTAATTTTGGAAATTAAACCAGAAGATAGAATGAGTGTTTCTGGGGGAGAATCAATATTATTTAAAAATAGAGTTTTCGACAGAAGGAAGAACGAAATTGAAGTTGTCATAAAAATTCTTTTGAACATAGATGTTGATTCTGATTCTGAAAAATTGGAAAATCGTAAAAAAATCTTGGATGTAGTTTATCAAAAAAGAGCGGAAGTTGAAGAAAATAATTTGGCACGGGTTATTTCTTACGGAAAAGTTGTGATAGAAGGAAAAGAATATTTTGCAGAAGTTTATAGATATTATTCTGGCGGAGATTTGTCACAAAAATTGCCGATGGACTACGAAGAAATTAAAAATAAAGTTGTGCCGTCACTGTTAAAAGCTATAAGATATCTTCATAAAAATAATATAATTCACAGGGATATAAAACCTGAAAATATTTATATTCACAATGGAGAATATTATTTGGGAGATTTTGGAATAGCTCGTTTTTCGCAAAGAGATATTGATTATGACGAAAAAAAAGTTGGAACATTGGGATATTGTGCTCCTGAGCTTTTGATAGCAGAAAAAGGAAGAGTTACGAAAGAATCTGATTATTATTCATTGGGACAGACTTTGTATACACTTTTTACGGGAAAAATGATGTATGAGAATATTTTGAAAAATAATAATAAGACATACGAAAATAAAAAAAGTGAAATACTTGATATGATGATGAGAAAAGAAGGAACTTATGGTTTTGCTTATTTTCAGAAATATAAATTATTTGGAGCATTATTAAAGGGTTTGTTAAAATATTCAATTTCAGATAGATTTAACGATACTGATGTTGAAAAATTTATTAATGATGATGAATCATTGATAAGAAAAGCAAAAATGGAAGAAGAAAATGAAGAATTTTTCAATTCGCCATTAAAAATTTTTGGAAATAATTTTTGGTCAAAAAGTGAAATATTTGAGTTCTTGTTTAAAAATACAGATAAAATAGATGAATTATTAAATAATGAATATTTATCTCGATATTTTGAAAAAAATAATATGTTTTCAGATGAAAATAAAACAGAAATTATTGAGAGAAATTATTTGAGCGGAAATAATTTTGATAAAAAATATCAAATAATGGAACTTTTTAAGTTTTTAAAAGATGAAAACACATTAATTTGGGATGATTTTGAATTAAAAGAACCAAAAGATATTCTTAAAATTTCTTCGAGCGATTTGAAACAATTAATTCAAAGAAAAGTTATTCAAAACTTTTTGAGTGAAAATTTTCAAATAAATAAAGAAATTCTTGATATGTTTGAAGAAATTAAAAATTATAATGACAGTTTGATAAAATGCATATTAAATATTTATTTTAATTCTGGTCAAAATGGTTTTGAATATCAAGGAAAAAATTTGAATAAATTGATTACAGAATGGACAGAAAGTAATTATAGTCAAATGCTAACGATACCATTATTATCTTTATTATATTTAGAAGGTTACAAAGAAATTCTTTCAAATGAAACTTATTATAAATTTAAATTTTTAATCGCTCTTGAAGAAAATGCTCATGAGAATTGGGTTAAAGAAAAAATTAGAGAATATTATTTAGATTGGCAAAATGAAAGATACAATAGATTAAAAAATTTTATTAAAGATATTGATAAATACGAAGCAACTGGAAATGAATCGAGAAATATTCTTCAAAATATAAAAAATTGTCAAATTTTTTCGGATAAAATGGATATAAACGAAATAAATAGAAAAATGACTGAATTTGAAAATGAATATAAAAAGTTTGAGATAAAATTTGAAAATAATCCGTATAATGTGATAATGAAGTCTTATGACGACGATGTTATTATAACACGATATTATGATAAATATTTTAGAGATAATAATTTAAGAAATTATTGTGAAGAATTAAAAAATGAAATTTCTTTAAAACGAACATCGTTGGAAAATATAAGAGTAGATCATATTATAGTCAATTTAAAATTAATTTTTGTATTTGCTTTTGCTTTTTTAATATTGGGATATATTTCAGGTGATCAGTTTAATTTATTTGCAAATATTAAAAATATCGGAGTAAAAGAATTGCTTTTTCAAATAAAATATTTATTTTTTGGATTAGGTGCATATTTTCTGGTTAAATGTTTAATTTGTATAATTATGTTTAGTACGAGAGATTATATTGTCTTAAAAATACGATATAATAATTTTTTCAAAGAAACATTTGGAAGTAATTATGAAAATCGTTTGAATGAAATTTACAATTTGATTTTAAATAAAAATAGTGGAAAATTTACAGAAGATTATTCGCAGAGTTTTGATGAATTGGAAAATTTGGAAAATAAATATGCTAGAAGTGTCGAAAGTTATGAAAAAAATAAAAAAGTTATGAAAGTAATAATTGGCGTATTGCCAATACTGCCTTTATTAGCAATTTTATTTTTTGGGTATAAAAATTATTTTATAAGTGATGTCTACAAAACAGATATTATTGAAGCAAATAGTTACTTTATATTCAAAGTATTTTGTTATTTTTTATTTTTATCAATAATTTATGTGAATGCAATAGAAAATTATGTAAGCAGAAGTCTAAAAAATTTGGACAAAATTTTTCTTGGTTTATCAATTGTTACTGTAATAGGATTTTTTATTTATAATAGAGCATTAGAATTTGAACTTAAATTTTGGCTTCCGTGTGGAGTTGCAATAGCACTTTTAGTGATGCTTGTTTTAAAAATAGACGAAGTAACTGAAGTTCCGATTAATAATACAAAAGGTGCATTATTTTATATTGGTTTAATCATAGGAATTTTAGTTCCAATTTATTTTTTAACTTTGCCGATGAAATGGTGGGGATGGCTTTTCTTACTTGTACCAGCAGCGGTGATATTTATAACAGGTTCCGATGGTAGCTATGATAATGCAATTCTAGGGTGGATTACATATAAAATTCCGTTTGCATTTTTAGGATATTCAATTGCATTAATAAATTTAGGGAATCCTTCAAGTGATATACTTACAAATATTGTCTCTGGAATTTTTGGTTTTTTTCTATTTCTTTTGGGAGATATTTTAGTGGCAATAGCAATTGTATTTCTTAGTGAATTATAAAATTTAAAAATTTATTTTAATAAAAAATCCGAAATCATATTCGGATTTTTTATTTAATTTTTATTCTTAAAAATAGCAAATTATGATTTTAATATAATATATCTTAAAATAATTTTGAAAATCAAAGTAAAATTATCTCTAATTAGTTTGTATATACAATTGATTATACAAATGTCATGTGCGATAATGAGCTATAAAAAATAAAGATAAAATTATTTATTTGCAATAAAAAAAAGAGAAAGGAAGAGTAAAATATGAAAGAATTATCTCATTTAGATGAATTAGAAGCAGAAGCGATATATATCATAAGAGAAGTAGCGGCAGAATGTGAAAATCCAGTTATGCTTTACTCAATTGGAAAAGACAGTTCTGTTATGCTGCATTTGGCAATGAAGGCATTTTATCCAGAAAAACCGCCGTTTCCGTTTTTACATGTGAACACGACTTGGAAATTTCGAGAGATGATAGAGTTTCGAGATAGGAGGGCAAAAGAGTTGGGGATTGAGATGCTTGAATACATTAATCCTGAAGGCGTTGAAAAAAATATCAATCCTTTTGACCACGGCTCGTCTTTTACAGACATAATGAAAACTCAGGCGTTAAAACAGGCACTTAATAAATATGGATTTACTGCCGCATTTGGTGGTGGAAGAAGAGATGAAGAAAAAAGTCGGGCAAAAGAGAGAATTTTTTCATTTAGAAATTCAAATCAGGCTTGGGATCCAAAAAATCAAAGACCTGAGATGTGGAAACTTTACAATACGGAAATAAATAAAGGAGAAAGTATCCGTGTTTTTCCGATTTCAAACTGGACTGAAAAAGACATTTGGGAATACATAAAAAGAGAAAATATACCAATAGTTTCGCTTTATTCAGCAAAGAAAAGACCTGTTGTAAAAAGAGGAACAAATTTAATTATGGTGGATGACGAGCGAATGAGATTGAATGACGGAGAAGTTCCTGAAATGAAAATGGTGAGATTTAGAACACTTGGAGATTACCCGCTTTCAGGTGCTGTCGAGTCAAATGCTGTAACTTTGGAAGAAATAATAGATGAAACGCTAAGTTCGGTGGAATCAGAGCGTACAAGCCGTGTAATTGACAGCGATAATGGCGCTGGAAGCATGGAAAAAAGAAAAAGGGAGGGATATTTTTAATGGCAAAATTATTAAAATTTATAACTTGTGGAAGTGTGGATGACGGAAAATCCACTTTAATTGGAAATATTTTATACAACTCCAAATTACTTTATGCGGATCAGGAAGAAGCACTTATTTTGGACAGTAAAGTTGGTTCAAGAGGCGGTGCAATCGACTATTCGCTACTTCTGGACGGACTTATTGCAGAAAGAGAGCAAGGGATAACGATAGATGTGGCATATCGTTATTTTACGACAGATAAGAGAAGTTTTATAGTGGCAGACACTCCTGGTCATGAGGAATATACTAGAAATATGGCTGTTGGAGCATCTTTTGCACAAGTTGCAATTTTACTTTTAGATGTCACAAAAGGAGTTTTAATTCAAACTAGAAGACACGCTAGAATTTGTTCTTTAGTCGGGATTAAATATTTTGTTTTTGCGGTAAATAAAATGGATTTGGCAAATTATAGCAAAGAAAAATTTGACGAAATTGTGGCACAGATTGATGAGCTTGCAAGAGAACTTAATTTAGAAAATATTAAAATTATACCTGTGAGTGCAACTGAAGGGGATAATGTTACAACGAAATCCCAAAATATGGAATGGTACAAAGGTGAGAGTGTTCTTGAATATTTAGAAACAGTCGATGTTACAAGCGAAGATAAAAATTCATCTTTTTATGTGCCAATCCAAAGAGTTTGCCGACCAAATCATAAGTTTAGAGGATTTCAAGGGCAAATTGAGAGCGGTGAAGTGAAAGTTGGGAAGACTGTGAGTGTGCTGCCAAGTAATGAAACTGCCGTTGTAAAATCAATTTTAAATGGAGATAAAACCGTAGATAGCGCTTTTGTAGGACAAGCGGTAACTATTCAGCTGGATAGGGAAGTGGATGTGAGCCGTGGTTCGGTTATAACTGACAATAATGAACTTTTTGCAGCAAAAAATATAAGTGCAACATTGCTTTGGATGGACGATGATAAATTGACAATTGGAAAAGAGTATTTGGCAAAAATTGGAACTAAAAAAATTCCTGGGATAATTAAAAAAGTTGAATACCAAATTGATGTAAATACTGGAGAAAAGATAAAAATAGATTCAATAACTAAAAATGAAATTGCACTTTGTGAAATAGAGTTTTCGGATAAAGTGATAGTTGATAAATTTAAGAAAAATAAGGTTTTGGGAGAACTTATCTTAATTGATAGATTGTCACATCAGACGACTGCCGCTGGAGTTGTGGAAAATGTGAAAGTTAGCGAAGAAATACCGTATTTTCAAAAAGATGACATAGTTATAAAAAATGGTTATATTTTTGAAGAAATGTATTTTGACTTGAAAAACGCAAGACTTTCTAAATCTGAAGAAAATAAAAAAACTTATTTCGTAGATGACAAAATTACTGGAAAAGGGGACAGTTTTGAGTATCCAGAATATTTTGACATTATTTCAGTTGAAGATGGCACAGCGGTGCTTGTGAGAAATTATAAAATTTTTGATATAATTAAACTTTCTGATTATCATTACACAGGACTTCCGCTTGTTGATACTGGAGGATGTGCACTAAATATCAATAAAAAACAGGATATGCAAGACTTTTTAGAAGACTGGCAAAAAAATAAAAATATTTCTGAAATTCATAATAAATGGGCAAAATTTGAAACTTATAGAAGAGTTGTGAGCACCGATTACTCTTATGTGATATAGCACAAAAGGGGGAGAAATGGGAATAAAAAATTTTAAAATACCAATAATTCTTATTTTTGCAGCAATAATTTTATATACAATTGGAATTGTAAGACAAAATGCTAAAATTAAAAATAAAAAATCTCAAATAGAAATTACAAATGTATCCTATGATCCAACTCGTGAATTATACGAAAAATATAATAAGGAATTTTCAAAATATTATAAAAAGACATATGGAAAAGATGTAAGAATTGTACAGTCTCATGGTGGATCGGGTTCTCAAGCTCGTTCTGTAATTGAAGGGCTTGATGCGGATGTTGTAACTTTGGCGTTAGAAAATGATGTTTCGCTTTTGGAAAAAGTTGATTTATTAGGAAAAAACTGGATAAATAATTTTCCAGGAAATTCTTCGCCATATACTTCGACAATTGTGTTTCTCGTTCGACGGAAAAATCCTAAAAATATAAAAGATTGGGATGATTTGACAAAAAATGGAGTAAAAGTCATAACTCCAGATCCAAAAAGCAGTGGAGGGGCCTGTTGGAATTTTTTAGCGGCTTGGTCTTACGGTATAAAAAAATTTGGAAATAATGAGAATAAAATCAGTGAATTTGTGAAAAAAATTTATAAAAATGTAGCGGTTATGGATTCTGGGGCTAGAGCTGCAACTACGACTTTTGTGGAAAATGGACAAGGAGATGTGCTTATTTCTTGGGAAAATGAAGCACTTGCAACAGTGAAAGAATATCCAAATGATTTTGAGATTGTTTATCCGACTGTAAGTATTTTAGCTCAGCCGACGGTTGCTGTAGTTGATAAGATTGCAAAGAAAAATGGAAATTTTCAAATTAGCCAAAAATATTTGGAGTATTTATATTCGGATAAAGCTCAAAATATTATAGCACAAAGCGGATATAGACCGTATAATAAAGAAATACTTGAGAAATATAAGGATAAATTTAATTTGAATATGAAACTAACAACAATAAAAGATTTTGGTGGATGGAAAAAAGTTTATGAGAAATTTTTTGAAGAAGGTAAAATTTTTGACAAAATTATGGAAAATTAAAATATGGGTTGAGATATAGAATAGAAAGGAAGTGGAAGATGTTATTAAAATTAAAGAAAAGGTTTTTTGCAAAAAAAAGTGCCAAAGCGACAATTCCTGGCTTTAATTTATCACTTGGAATAACACTTGCGATGCTTTCAGTTTTGGTCTTAATCCCGCTTGTTTCAATACTGATTTATTCGTTTAAATTGTCGCTGAGTCAGTTTTGGAAGTTAATTTCGCAAAAATCAGTTGTTTATGCTTTGTTTACAAGTATTTCACTTTCTTTTTTAGCAGCGGTTGTAAACTGCATTTTTGGCTTAATTTTAGCTTGGGTTCTTGTAAAATATGATTTTTTTGGAAAAAGATTTTTAGATGGTCTTCTAGAGCTTTCTTTTGCGCTTCCAACAGCTGTTGCAGGAATAACTCTTGCGAAAATGTATTCAGATACGGGAATGGTTGGAAAGTATTTTGCAAAATTTGGAATAAAGATTTCGTACACTCATATAGGGATTGTTATAGCCTTAATATTTGTCGGAATTCCTTTTGTTGTGAGGAGTGTCCAGCCAATTTTGGAAAAGCTGGACGGTCAATATGAAGAGGCCGCATATATTTTGGGAGCAAATAAAGCTACGACTTTTTTTAAAGTGATTTTTCCTGAGATAAAGCCTGCGCTTCTCACAGGATTTGGATTGGCTTTTTCAAGAGGAATTGGCGAGTATGGAAGTGTGATTTATATTTCTGGAAACAGTTTCAAAGAACATACGCAAGTTATCTCATATGTGATTATGCAAAAATTAAATTATGTGGATTATCCATCAGCAACGGCAATAGCTTTACTTATGTTAGTAATTTCTTTTATTTTGCTGTTTTTAATAAATATGGTGCAAATGAAACAATTTAAAAGAACAAATAATATTTAAAAAGTAAAAAATAGAGAAAAAGAAAAAGAAATTGTGTTTATTTGCATAAACATATTTGTATTTAAAAAATAAAAAATGGAGAAAATAATGATGAAAAAAGAAAATAATATAATAAAATATGTTCTTATCACAATAAGTTTTTTATTTGTATTTACAATGCTTTTGCTGCCACTCGCTTCAATAATTCTAAATTCACTTCAAAAAGGCTGGAAGTTTTATTTTAGCAGCATAACGGATAAAAATGTCTTATCAGCATTAAAAGTTACAATAATTGCTACAGTTTCAGCAGTTTTGGTAAATACTGTCTTTGGAATGACAGTTGCGTGGCTAATAACAAAATTTTCTTTTCGTGGAAAAAATATTCTTGCGACATTAATTGATGTTCCCTTTTCAATTTCTCCTGTAATAGCGGGACTTGCCTTTATTATGACTTTTGGTAGAATGGGCTGGGCAAATGCGATTATTGAAAAAATAAATCAATTTTTTGTTCTAGATATAAAAATTGTATTTGCAATCCCAGGAGTAATTCTTGCTACAATCTTTGTCACATTTCCGTTTATCGCAAGAGAAATTATTCCGATTTTGAATGCACAAGGAAAAGCTGAAGAAGAAGCGGCGGCGTTGATGGGAGCAAGTGGGTTCACGATTTTTAGAAAAATAACTTTTCCGCAGATAAAATGGGGACTTTTTTACGGAATAATACTTTGTACAGCAAGAGCTTTAGGAGAATTTGGTGCAGTAAATGCTCTGTCAAAGGCAAGGGGAAAAACATTTACATTGCCGCTTGAAATAGATGCGCTTTATTTATCAGGAACATCGGATTCGATAACCTCAGCGTTTGCAGTATCATCAATACTTGTTTTAGTTTCAATAGTTATTCTTATAATAAAAAATATTGTGGAACATAAATCAGAAAAAATTTGAAAATTTCAATAAAAAAATTAATTGACAAAAATAGTTTAAAAAATATATAATAATACTTGACAACCAAGAAAAAAGATATTACAATTTGTATTAGTAGTTGTTAAAAATCAAATCATTTTTATATAATTATTTTTTCTAAAAATATATATTTGAAGATAAAATTTAATAAAATTGTGGATAATTTATTAAATTAGATAATAGAAATTATTTCTATTAATTTAATTATAAAATGTATTTGATAAAATCATAGAAAATCTATGAAATTTTAATTTTTGGAGGGAAAAATGGCTAAAGAAATGAAAACAATGGATGGAAATATGGCTGCGGCACATGTGGCATACGCATTTACTGAAGTAGCAGGAATCTATCCAATTACGCCGTCATCAACTATGTCTGAAGTAATTGACCAATGGGCGGCATACGGACAAAAAAATATATTTGGAAAACCAGTTAAAGTTGTGGAAATGCAATCAGAAGCAGGAGCTGCGGGAATGGTTCACGGTTCACTTCAAGCGGGAGCACTGACTACGACTTTTACTGCATCACAAGGGCTACTTTTAAAGTTGCCTAATATGTATAAAATCGCAGGGGAATTGTTGCCAGGAGTTATGCATGTGGCAGCTCGTTCGCTATCTTCCCATGCACTTTCAATATTTGGAGATCACCAAGATATTTATTCAGCAAGAATGACTGGATGGGCTATGCTTGCAACAAGCTCTGTGCAAGAAGTTATGGATTTAGCGGCAGTGGCACATCTTTCAGCACTAAAATCTAAAGTTCCAACATTACACTTTTTTGATGGATTTAGAACTTCTCACGAAATTAACAAAGTGGAAGTTATGGATTATAAATTTTTGGAAAGTTTAATCGATAGAGATGCTTTGCATGAATTCAGACAAAAAGCGTTAAACCCAGAAAATCCTGTAACTCGTGGAACAGCGCAAAATGACGATATTTATTTTCAGGCAAAAGAAGCTCAAAATAAATACTATGAAGCAGTACCAGACATAATAAATGACTATATGCAAAAAATAAGTGAATATACTGGAAGAAAATACGCACCATTTGTTTATTACGGTTCAGAAAATGCTGAAAGAGTAATAATTGCAATGGGATCAGTAAATGAAACAATAAAAGAAGTAGTAGATTATTTGAACGCAAAAGGAGAAAATGTAGGAGTTTTAAATGTACACTTATATAGACCTTTTTCAAGCAAATATTTCTTTGATGCAATGCCAAAATCAGTTAAAAAAATTGCAGTTTTGGATAGAACAAAAGAGCAAGGTGCTGTTGGAGAACCTTTATATACAGATATTAAAGCGCTTTATTATGGAAAAGAAAATGCGCCTGAAATTGTTGGAGGAAGATATGGACTTTCTTCAAAAGATACAACACCTGAACAAATAGTCGCAGTTTATAAAAACTTGGCGCAAAAAGAAATAAAAAATAACTTTACAATAGGAATCATTGATGACGTAACATTTACTTCACTAGCTTTGGAAGAAGAAGTGTTTACAGGAAATGATGATGTAAAAGAATGTCTATTCTACGGACTTGGTTCAGATGGAACAGTTGGGGCGAATAAAAACTCAATTAAAATTATCGGGGATAAAACAAATTTGTATGCACAAGGATATTTTGCATATGACTCTAAAAAAGCGGGAGGAGTTACTCGTTCCCACTTAAGATTCAGTAAAAAGCCAATTCGTTCGACATATTTGGTAACTAGACCAGATTTTGTCGCTTGTTCTGTGGCTGCATATCTTGGAAAATACGATATGATCTCAGGATTAAAAGAAGGTGGAACATTTCTATTAAATACAATTTGGGACAAGGAAAAATTAGTTAAACACCTGTCGAATGAAGTAAAAAGAGCGTTAGCACTTAAAAAAGCTAAATTTTACATCATAAATGCGACAAAATTGGCAAAAGAAATTGGTTTGGGAAATAGAACAAATACAATTATGCAATCGGCATTTTTCAATTTAGCAAATGTAATTCCTTATGAAGAAGCTAAAGAATACATGAAAGAATACGCTAAAAAAAGTTACGGTAGAAAAGGGGACGACATAGTCCAGAAAAACTGGAATGCGATTGACAAAGGAACAGATGGACTGGAAGAAGTGGAAGTATTACCAGAATGGGTAAATTTAGAAGTTGATGAAAAAATTATAGATGAAGCAAAACCTGAATTTGTAAAAAGAATCGTTGATCCAATTAATTTAATGAAAGGTAATGAATTGCCGGTATCTGCAATCGTTGAAAACGGAATGGTCGACGGTACATTCAAAAGTGGAACAGCTAATTATGAAAAAAGAGGAGTTGCTTCAGAAGTTCCTGAATGGCAGCCAGATATGTGTATACAATGTAATCAATGTGCATATGTTTGTCCACATGCTGTAATCAGACCATTTTTAATAGATGAAGAAGAAATGTCTAAAGCACCAGAAGGAATGCCTACAATTAAAGCAATGGGTCGTGGAATGAATGACTTGAAATTTAAAATTCAAGTGTCGACTCTTGACTGTACAGGATGTAGCGTCTGTGTAGATGTCTGTCCTGCACCAAAAGGAAAAGCAATCGTTATGAAACCTATTGAATCACAAATTGAAAAAAATGAAGTTGAATATACAGACTATTTATTTAACAATGTTTCATATAAAGATAAAATTTTAGGTAAAAATACTGTAAAGGGTTCACAATTTGCAAAACCGTTATTTGAATTTTCTGGAGCGTGTGCAGGTTGTGGAGAAACTCCTTACATAAAATTAGTAACTCAGTTATTTGGTGAGAGAATGATGGTTGCAAATGCGACAGGATGTTCTTCAATTTATGGAGCTTCAGTTCCTTCAACACCATATACGACAGCTGAGAGTGGATGTGGACCAGCTTGGGCTTCTTCACTATTTGAAGATAATGCAGAATACGGATTTGGAATGCATCACGCAATCGATACGATCAGACAAAGAATTTTGGAAAATATGGAAGAAATTAAAGAAAAAGTTTCACCAGAATTGGCAGAATTGTTTAATAACTTTATCGAAAATTTTGACAATGGAGATAAAACAGCTGAAATTAGAGATAAATTGGTAGAATTGCTTGAAAAAGAAAGTAAAGCTGCAACTGATGCTGAAATTAAAGCAAAAATTGATGATATGATAGCATTAAAACAATATTTAGTTAAAAAATCAATTTGGATTTTTGGTGGAGATGGATGGGCTTATGACATCGGATTTGGTGGACTTGACCACGTACTTGCGTCAGGACAAGATGTAAATATTTTGGTACTTGATACGGAAGTTTACTCAAATACAGGAGGACAAGCATCTAAATCATCAAGAACAGGTTCTGTTGCAAAATTTGCCGCATCAGGAAAACCATCTAAGAAAAAAGATTTGGCAGCAATGCTTATGACATATGGAAATATATATGTTGCAAAAATTTCAATGGGAGCAAATCAAAACCAAGCATTAAAAGCGATAAGAGAAGCTGAAAATTACAAAGGACCTTCAATAATTATAGCATATTCGCCTTGTATCGAACACGGAATTAAAACAGGTATGGGTAAAGCTATGTCAGAAGAAAAATTAGCTACAGAAGTTGGATATTGGCCAATATTCAGATTTGATCCACAGTTGGTTGCAAAAGGTAAAAATCCATTGCAATTAGATTCAAGAAGTCCTGCTTGGGATAAATATGAGGAATTTTTATTGGGTGAAAGAAGATACGCAACACTTGCAAAAGAATTCCCAGAAAAAGCGAAAGTATTACTTGAAGCTAATATGAGTGATTCAAGAGCAACTTGGAATTATTACAGAAGACTAGCGTCGATTGACTATTCAGTAGAAGAATAATAAAAAAATAATAATACAAAAAAACTATCTTAAAATTTAAATTTTTGAGATAGTTTTTTAAGTTAAAAATAAATTAATTATATATTGATTTTTATTAATTTTTATTGTATAATAAAATCAAGGGGAGAAATAAAAAAAGAAAGAAAAAAGAGAAGGGGACGGTTAAAATGAACGAGAATAAATCAAGCGGATTTACTCTTGTTGAGGTTTTGTTATACATTTCAATCGTAGCTATTTTATTTTTAGCTATTTCAAATAATTTACAAAAACAAAAACAGCTCCAAGAATTTGCAATCCAGAAGCGAAATATAAGTAGCTTTATCCGTAAGATTCAGCAATATGCGCAATATAATAAAAAAATTTATACATTAGATTTCAAAATATCTGAAAAAACGGCATATTTTTTGGATAATGTCAAAGGAAAAAAAGAGATAATTGATAAATTAAAAATTTCAGATAATCTATCTTATATGACAAATAATTCCAATAAAAACGCCGATTTTTTGAGAAATACCACAAATGAAGGCAATTTTGAAAAAGGATTTTCAATTTATCTTTTGGAAAAAAAAGGCGAAAAAATATATTACAGAATTTCTACAAATACAATAAATGCAGCAAAATATCCGATTATAAGCATTTATCGTGCAAAAACTCCGATAAAATTGAACGAAGATTATTTGAAAACAAGTTTGTGGGAAGAAGAAATTTAAATGAAAAAAAGGGATTTTGATAAAATTAATTTTAAAAAAGTAGAAATTCAAAAAAATAAAAAAACACAAAAAAATAGTTCTCTTGAAGAATATGATTTACAAATGAAAAAATTTCAAGAAAAAGAAAAGAAAAAAGTTGAATTACAAAAAAGACTTCAAAAAGAAAAAGAAAATTTTTTAAATTTTTTCAATAAAAAAATTGGAATTGAAGAGATAAAAAATAGTTTTAAAATTATTATTTTATTTTTAGTTGGTGTTATAATCTTTATTTTTTATCTTAATTTTGTAACTTTTAAAGGTGATTTAAAAGGGGAAAAAATTCTTTATGTAAAAATGGATGGAAGTCGTGGAAGCATTTTGAAAATAAATAACAAATATTTAAAAAATCAGGCATCCATAAAAAATACAAAAAATTTTGAATACGGGACTTATTTGATAAACTTTGATGTAAAAAGAATTACGACAAAAAATAATTATACAACTTTTGATGGAAAAATAATTGGTTGGAAAGAGTCAAAACTAAATATTTTTAGAAAATATATTTTAAATATTTTTGACGATTTATTTTTGACTGAAGACAACCTCTACGCTTTTTCAAAAGCAGCGATTTTAGGAGAAAAATCTGAAGTTTCAAAAGATATGAAAGATAAATTCAAATATACGGGACTTGCACATTTAATTGTGATTTCTGGAACGCATATTTCCCTTGTCATCATTGGAATTGTCAAACTTTTGGACATGATTTCGCTGGCATATCGTCCAAAATATATTTTTGCTCTCGTTATTTTGACATTTTACTGTGCATTGATAGGATTTTCTCCAGGGATTTTAAGAGCTTATATCATGGGTGCGATGATGATTTTAGCGAGAATTTTATTTGAGAAAGAAGAGAGTAAAAAATCACTTTTAATATCGTTTGTTGTAAATGTTGTACTAAATCCTTATTCGATTTTTGATATTTCAATGCAGCTTTCTTATATGGCGGTAATTGCTATTATCTTTGTGTATCCACCAATAAAAAAATTTTTTGAAAAGTCAATTTTTTCTAAAATAAAAAATGAAATTTTAAGAAATACTGTTGACTTAATGTTTTTAAGTTTTGTAATTCAATTTACGAGTATTCCTTTATTTTTATATTATTTTCAAAAATTGCCATTATTTTCTTTCTTATTAAATATAATTGGTGTGCCAATTGGAACGATTGTAATTCAAATTTTATTTTTTATAATGCTTGTAAATATATTAAAAATAACATTTTTAAATTCAATTTTAGTATTTATCACAAAAATTGTTTTTGGTTCATTTGAAGGATTTATTTACGCTGGAAGTAAAATTCCGCTGCTTCAAATTGGAGTTTCACAAAAATTTTCGATTTTATTCATTTTTAGTTTTTATATAATTTTGTTTATTATAGTTTTCAAAATCATTCCATTTTTTATATTTGATAAAAAATAGTAAAAAAAAATAATAAAAAATAACGAAAAAAAGAAAATATCTAACTTTTAAGATATTTTCTTTTTTATTTTAAAAATTTAAACATAATTTTATTTAACTAACATCACAGTTGGTTTACTTGGAGTTCTAAGTCCATTTTTATCATTAGGGGTCGAATTTCCTAACCAATCGTAAATAAATTTGATTTGGTCGTCGTAATGTCTTATACATTTATGTGATTCTGGATAAGTTCCAATTTTTGCAGCTGTAGCTTTTTTTCTTTGTTCCCTTGTATTTTTTGGCTCAAATAGTGAAGGGATGCTGTGCATATATCCGCCACCGCTAAATCTTACGGCATTTTTAGCATCTCCTACCACAGCTTTATTATCAGAGCCAGTATATTGCATAACAGGTTTTGAATAAGCGATTAAGAATGTTCCATATGGTGTTGCAAAAGAACTTCCACTATCTTTTCCAGTTGTTACAAATGATGAAGTAACTACATTCCAGTCATTTCCTGCTTTTTCAATAATCATTTCATTTTGGCTGCTTCTGTCAACATAGATAAATCTTTCGATTTCTTTAGTTATTCCAGAATCTTTTAACATCTTTCGAGTTGAAGGTTTTATGTAATAAGTTCCTTCATCAAAAGCGTCTATTTTAACTTTTGTATATTTATCATTGTCTTCTTCAATGGTCATAATCGTTCTATCAGGTATATTTATCGCATCTTTAAAACTTGAACTAGAGTAGGCTGGTTCACTTTGATTTGCTCTATTCCCAAATTTGTCTCGATTCCCGCCACTGCTTCCACCTAGTGGAACATAATCGTCCAAAACATATATTTTTTTACTTTTTGCAAGTGCATCATTGATAAAAGCATTTGTTTTATCCACCTTTTTCATCATATCATCCCAGTCAAATTCTCTTTTTTCAGCAACAGATTTTGAAATATATCCAAGCTGGCCGTCAAAAAATACTTCGTACCATTCGCCTTTTCCATCGCCATTACCTTTAACAACTCCGACAACTTTAAATTTATTTCCATATTTTGCTTCTTTTATAACTTTGGCATTTGCATTTGGCTCTTTTCTAATATTTGAATTAGTTTTGATAAAAACAAATTCATCCATATCTTTTGGCGAATTTTTGTCATAAACATAATTAAAAGTCAAATTTTTTGGTCTTTCCTTTAAGTAGTAAGTTGAATAACTGTAGGGTCCTTTTATTGAATTTGAATTTTTTATTTGAATTTTTTTGTCATCTTTTTTATCTTGATTGTCAGGTGTTATTACAGAATTTTGTGCTTTTTTTATATTGTCTAAATTTTCTGAATCCTTATTCTTTTCATCATTAGAATTTACTTTTTTATTGTCATTTTGTGGTTTTTTTTTCACAGATTGATTTTTAGGATATTCAGCTATATAACTTTTTGTAAAATTGTCGAATTCTTTTTCAAAATCTTCTTTTTTAATTGTTTTCTCAATTTTTTCACCTTTTGTATATTTTCCTTTTTGCTTTGTTACAAATGGTGTAAATGTCATTTTGACACTGTCTCCAGACTGCATATATTCAACCTCTATCTTATCTTTAACTCCATCTCCATCTAAATCTGGTTCAAGGATTACTTTTTTCCAATCATTTTTTTGTGAGCTTTTAGAAGCTGAAAAAGTATTTATCGAAAACATTGAAATCGAAACTAATGCTAGAATAAAAAATTTTATTTTTTTTATTTTCATAATTTTTCTCCTTTATTTATTTTATAAAACTATTGCAACTACTGGTTCTTCAGGTATTGTATTATCACCATCTTTAATTTTACTTCCCGCATTTACCCAGTCAACAATAAATCCAACTTGGTCATCGAAATGTCTGACGCATTTATGTGATTCTTTATAAGTTCCTATTTTTGCAGCCGTGTCAGTTAAAGCTGTTTCACCTTTAAAATGAGTATTTACAGGTATTCCATGCAAATATCCGCCACCGCTGAATCTCACAGCAAATTTAGCAACTCCTCCGATTGTTAAATCAGGTCGCCCAGAAAGAGGCGTATCTCCAGGTCCAGCTTTTCTTGTAAATGGCATATATCCTCTTGTGAATGCAATTAAAAACGCCCCATGAGGTGTTTCATAAGAACCGCTTCCATCTTTTCCAGTCGTTACAAACGAATAAGTTACAACTTTATATTTATTTGTTTTTGGATCTCTTTCAAATAACATTTCTGCTTGACTGCTTGGGTCAATAGCAACGAATTTATTGACAGCGCCATTTATATTTTCAACTTTTTTATAATTATTCTGATTTTTAGAAATATAATAAGGTCCGCCATAAAATGGTGTTTCAATTTTTAACATTCCCTTTTCTTCGCCTAAAATCCTAAATAAAGTTTGATCTGGCACATTTATAATTTCTCCTTTTTTATTAGGATTTGTGTAAGCCACTATACTTTGGTTGTTTTTATTTCCAAATTTATCTTTTTTACTTGCCACATCATGAGAAAGTGGTGAGTATTCCGTGATTATATTAATATCTTCTCCAGCATTTATCGCTTCTTCAATAAATTTATTGACGCTGTCCATTTTTGCAACCATTTTATCCCAAAAAAATCCTCTTTTTATTACATTACTTCCTCTATCTACCACAAATCCTTTAAAAGTTTTAGGTTTTATTTTGGATTTTTTTTCTTTAATGTGATTTACATTTGTACTCGCTTTTTTTGTAATCTCAGTGTAGTATAATTTTTGTGGATTTTCATTTGATACCATCTCAAATAGAAGTTTTGGTTTTTCACTGTATTTTAAGTTTGTAATTGATTTTCCATTCGGCGCATCAAGCATTTCCGATGAACTTTTTATAAATAAAAAATTATCTAAATCTTTAGGTGAATGTTTATCAAATTTTAGTTTATCAAATAATATTTCGGAATTTCTATTATCATCATAAATCAGTATGTGCCTAGTTTCATTTGATGCCATATTCTTAGAATATTCACCGTAATATTCCTTCACTTTGTTAAGCAATTTAGGCATTTCGTCTAAATTTAAAATATTTATCTTTTTATCAAAAGTTATTTGATAACTTAGCATATTTTTCCCATTCTGATTTGTGTAAATGGAAACAACTACATCTAAAAAGTTATTTTCTTCATTATAGCTAACCACAACTTTTTCATCAGTTCCATCATTGTTAAAATCATAGTCAAAAATTGCATTTTCATACCCACTAACAGCTACATTTTGAGTAAATTCCTTAGGTAAATTAATGTTTTGGCTGGCAGTAGAAGTCATTCCAAAAAATACGTTTAATAGAGCAAAAATACTTATTTTTATTTTTTTAGATTTATCTTTCCTTTCTATTTTTCCCCTCAAAACCTTTTTTAAACTATTTTTCAAATTGCGTTCCCCCTTCTGAAATTTTTTTCTTCATTTTTTTCTCCTATTTTAAAAATCATTTTTTATATTTTATTATTAGTTTTTAACATTTATATTATACTAAATTTTTAAGCATTTGTGAACCAATTTTGAAATAATTTTATTTTTTTGTAACAAAAAATTGGCAGCTTACACCGCCAACTTTATTATTATTTTAATTATTTAACATCTAAACTTACTTTAACTCCAGCTCTTAACTCATTATTTTCAACTGTAGTTTTCTTTTCACTACCGTTATTCCAGTATTCACCTTTGTCAGTTAATTTGTTAACTGGTGAATATCGTACACTAGGGTTAACAGTGATTGTTCCAACTGAAGTATCGAATTCTTTTTTATATCCAAATCCAGTCCATACTGTGAATTCATTTTCATATCCATCAGTTGCAGTATGTTTAGACCATTCATTTTCAGGTCTAACAAATGCATAGAATCCAGCAAATGAAGGTGTATCATAAGCTACTCCCACTGTATAGTCAAGTCTAACATTTGATTTATTATTTTTTCCACTAGCATCTCTTAAAAAGTGATCTAATGTTACATCGTAACTGATTGTTCCAAAGTTATTATCCAAAAGTTTACCATCAGTTCCTAATGATAAGTTAGCTCCCCAACCATTTCTAGCGCCATCATTTCCATTTCTATAGTATCTGTTATCTTGGTTACCACTTTGTCTTTGTCCAAAATAAACGGCTTCTAAAGTTGTTTTGATATTTTGTCCTAATACATTCATTCCGAAAGTTGGTCCAAAGTAGATTTCGTTTGATTCTCCATTTGTTTTTGTATGTCTTTTACCCTCTTTATTTGTCCAGTGTCTAACTCCTAATTTAGTAGTTGTGTCTAAATCTCCCCATGTAATATCTTTAGATAAATTTCCATCTACTAAATCAGTTGCTTGTAGGAAATGATTTCTTTTACCATTTTCAAATTCTCCAAATACTTCGTGTTTGTATAAAAGGCTAGCATTTAACCCAGCTTCATCATTTAACCCTAAAGTTGTTCCAACTTCAGTTCTCGATTTTACTCCTTTTATATTTTTTTTCTTGAATCCTCCATTTCCAATGTGGTTAGCTTTATCTCCATATTGGTCATTGTATTTTACTCTAAAATCTTGATCAAAATAAGCATTTTTTACAATATCCTGATCAGTTTGTGCAAAAGATACAGTTGCTAACATAAATGCTAATAATCCTAATAATTTTTTCATACTCTAGTTCCTCCTAAAAACCTAAAATTTTAATTTAATCTAGTAATTTAATGTTATTTTACCATAACTAAATCTTTTTGTAAAGCCTTTTTCAAATTTTCTTTATAAAAAAACTATTTGCATTTAAAATTTCAAATGCAAATAGTTTATATTTCTTTTTTATTATTTAACTGCTAATCCCACTTTTAATCCAAAATTTAACTCATTTTCTTCTTCGATTTTTCTTTTACTGTCAGAGTTATAATAGTCATATTTCCAAGCATTTCCTTTTTTATAATTTTTATCTACTGGTCTATAACCAATTCTTGGATTAATTGTAATTACTCCAACTGGTGTATCAATATCAGCTTTATAACCTAAGTGAGTCCAAACTGAAAATTCATTTGTAAATCCACTTTTAGCTGTTCTCTTTTTAAATTCATTTTCAACATTTAACCCAGCATAGAATCCTGCAAAACTAGGAGTTTGATATCCTATCCCTGTCAAATATGCTAAGCCAACTGAATCTTTGGCATCCTTAGCTTTTCCATCTCTCAAATAATGAGCCAAATTGACATAGTAATCCGCTTTTCCAAATCCATTATCAAAAATAGTGTTTCCAATATTGAAGATTAAATTTGCTCCTAATCCATCTGTTTTTCTAATTTCACCATTCTTATCTCGGACTGTGTAATATCTAGAGTCTTGATTAGCGGTACCTCTTTGATTAAAATATACCGCTTCAGCTGTTGTTGTTACATTTTGTCCAAATATTTTTAGATTAAATGTAGGTCCAAAGTAAAATTCATTTGACTGTCCAACTGTATGTTGAGAACCAACCCCACCATTTTCACGATAAGTCCAGTTTCTCCATCCTAATTTTGTAGTTGTGTCAAGAGAACCCCATTGAGCTGCTTTAGCAAATTCTATAACTGAAAATTTTTCTGCTCCTTTAGCTTGTGTTCTTTTCCCATCTTCATAAAATCTGTCATTGTGTTCACGATAATGGAAATTTGCATCTAATCCCCATTCGTTGTTAAGACCCAAAGTTCCTTCCACTTCTTCAGTCCATCTGAATCTTTCTTTATTTTTTTTCTTAAATCCTTCATTTCCAAGTCTATTTGCGTCATTCCCGTCTTTATCATAATAAGTCTGACTCCATTTAGAATCTAACGAAATGTTCTTTAAAATATCTTGATCATTTTCCGCTAAAGATAATGACGATATTACTAATATCATTGCTAGTAAACCTAATAACTTTTTCATTTTTTCTCCTCCCAATTTTAAATTTTTTATTTTTATATTTTACTTTAATAAAATTAAGATTTTAAATAAATATGCAATTGTTATATATTTATTATACCTCATAATTTAAAATTTGTAAGATCTTATTAGAAATTTTTTTACTTTTTTATAAAAATAGAGTATAATTGTTAAGATATTGTTAAGCTAAAAAATATTTTAAAAAAAGGATAAATTATGAATATAAAATTAGCCAGACTTTTTGAAATTGTACAAATTTTATTGACGGAAAAGAAAGTGACAGCAGAAAAACTAGCACATCATTTTGAAGTGTCCAAAAGAACGATATACAGAGATATTGAAACTTTGACATTAGCACAAATTCCAATTTATTCGGAAAAAGGAAGATATGGAGGAATTGGACTTATAAAAAATTTTACGATAGATAAATCTTTTTTATCTCAGAATGAGCAAAATGAGATTTTATTTGCTCTGCAAAGCTTAAATGCGGTCCAAGATTCTAAAAATAACATCACTTTAACAAAATTAAACTCCATTTTTAATAGAAAGGTTGATGACTGGATCAAAGTTGATTTTTCAAGATACGGTGAAAATGATAGTATTTTGTTTGAAAAAATTAAAAATTCAATACTTGAAAAAAAAGTTATAAAATTTATCTATTTTAATACAAAAGGAAAAAAGTCCAAAAGAACGGTAGAACCACTAAAATTGTGGTTTAAAGAAAAAGCGTGGTATCTTTTTGCATATTGTCATAAGAAAAAAGATATTAGGCAATTTAAAATAGCTAGAATAAAAAATTTGGAATTGACTTGTGAACATTTTGAAAGAGAACTTAAAAAGGAAGATTTGAAAAATCAAAATAATGTGAATGGAAAAGGCACAAAAATAGTGATTGAAGTTGATAAATCTCAAGCTTACCGTGTATACGACGAATTTTTTGAAGAAAATATCGCAAAAAAAGAAAACGAAAATTTTGAAATAACTATAGAAATTTTTGAAAATGAATGGTTATACGGATATTTACTTTCTTTTGGAGAACACTTAAAAGTTTTAAAACCTGCAAGAATCAGAGAAATTTTGGCAAAGAAAGTTGAAAAAATGAGAGAAAATTATAAAATATAAATTTTTAATATGACATACTGTTGTCATATTTTTTTTGCTATAATAAATTTGAAAATAAATTTATTTGAAAAAAATCAGTAAAAAAATTGTAATTATGATTTTAGAAAAATTTGCAGAATAGGAAAAATTTTTTGTAGCATTGGCACTGAATGAAAGAAAAATATTAAAGAATACAGGAGGACAAAAATGACTAAAAACAAAATAAATAATATTGATAAACTGGGAAGTTTGTTTTTTATTTTATTAACAATTTTATTTATATGTTTGCTTTTGTTTAATAAATCTTTTTTAAATTGGACATTTAAACGGCATCATAATATTTTAAGCTGGTATATAAGGCCTTTATTTCTAATACCTTTTTGTTATTTTTCATACAAAAGAAAATTAACGGGCATCTTTATGACAATCTTTTTTCTTTTGACGAGTATGTTTTGGTTTCCCAAACCAGCGAGTGTTAGCACACAAGTAAATGAATTTTTAAATTTAGAACAAAAATTTCTTTTAAATAGTCCTTTTTATACAAAATTAATAGGAATTTTTATAGTCTTCATTTCTCTATGGGGATTGTCAAAAGCACTGTGGAAAAGAAATTTAAAATTAGGAATTGCAGTTTTAGTATTAATTGCCATAAGTAAAATGTTTGGAAGTGTTATTTTTGCAGGAGAAGTAGGAAAATCTATCTTTATACCCGCAATTATTGGACTTGTAGTCTGTATTTTAGGTCTTTATATATTATTTTACACTTCTAAAAAAAATGATTAATTTTCAAAATATAAATATTATTATTATTTAAAATTAAAAAGTTTTTTTATAAATTGAAAACTTTTAAAAAATAAAAAGTACAAAGGAGATCAATTAAAATGAAATACGAAATAGTGGAAATTAAAGAAAAAACAGTGGTCGGATTATCTGAAAGAATGAGAAATGACAAAAATACATCAAAAAAAATTGGAAAAATGTGGAATGAGTTTTGCTACGAAAATGGAGGAGAAATAAAAAATATAAAAGACAGAGTAAATAAAAATACAATGGCAGTTTATTTCGATTACACTAATAAAAATGGTTTTGAATATAAAAATCTTGTGGGTTGTGAAGTGAAAAAGGAAAGTAAAAATATTAATGAAAAATTGACAAAAATATTCATTCCAAGCGGAAAATACGCAAAATTTTCTCTTTTTGGAAATCCACAGACAGAAGTTACTAATTTCTGGATTAATTTTTGGAAGAATTTTGGAGAACAGGGAGAAAAATTAGAAAGAACTTATACTTATGATTTTGAAGAATATATAGCTGGAGACGATCCTAAAAATATGGAAATTAATATTTATATTGCAGTGAAATAGTTCTTGGAATCTTATTTAAAAAAATATTAAAAAAACAAATAGTTTTGAAAAAATTTAAAACTATGAATATTGCATTAATAATATTCATAAATGTTTATTAAGTAATAAAAAAAATTTAGAACAAAGGAGAATGATTAATTATGACATTTGATTTTAAAAAAGAAGAAAAACAATTTTACAATTCTGGGAAAAAACCTGTTATAGTAGAAATTCCTGAAATGAATTTTCTTTCCATCAGAGGGAAAGGCAATCCAAATAAAGAAAATGGAGAATACAAGAAAGCACTTGAATTAATATATGCTATCGCTTACACATTAAAAATGAGTTATAAAAGTGATTATAAAATCGAAGGATTTTTTAATTATGTTGTTCCACCGCTTGAAGGATTGTGGTGTTCGGAAAAAGAACAGGAAAATAATAAATTGGAAAAAGAAAAGTTAAGCTGGATTTCCTTAATAAGATTACCTGATTTTATTAAAAAAGAAGATTTTGAATGGGCTATAAAAGTATCAACTGACAAAAAGAAAAAAGATTTTTCCAAAGTTGAGTTTTTTACTTATAAAGAAGGAATTTGCGTACAATGTGTACACATAGGTTCCTATGATGATGAGCCTAAAACTATTTCATCAATGGAGGAATATGCTAGAAAAAAAGGTTATATTTTTAATATAACAGAAAAAACACCTCATCATGAAATATATTTGAGCGATCCCAGAAAAGTTGATGTGAGTAAAATGAAAACAATCATTCGGTATCCGATAAAAAAACTAAAATAGTCTGTAGAAATTAATAGAAAAAAGAAAAATTATTCAGAGAGTGTCTAGATTTTTTTAAATATATATAAATTCAATAATGTAGGAATTCTTTGCTATATACATAAAAAAAATTTACACTCTCTAATTCCCCCAAAATAAGATTTTTTAATCATATTTTATTAATAAGTTTTAATCATTTAAATTATCATATATATAAGCTAAATTTAAAGTTCGTTCTTTCACGGTTCTTATTTTTGCTGAAATTGCACGATTAATTCCAAGTGTCCCACCTTCTTCATTTTCTATACAATATCTGAAAGTTCCGTCATCATCTCTGTATTCTATCCAGTCTTTTTGTGATTGAATCAAACGTTCTTTTGCTTTAGGATTTAATTTTTCCATCAATTTATTATAAATAATATTTAATTCTTTATCCCAATAATCATAAATTTCTTGAGCTGCTCTTCTAAAGTTATAGTCATTCCCACTCACATCTTTATATTTTGAAATAACATTTTTTTCAATTTTACTCATTCTTAATTTTAGTTCATTGGTATAACTTCCTGTCATTTCATTTGTATCGCTATATATCAAATTTTTTGAAAAAATTAGTGAAGAAACTGTTAAGAATAATATAATTATCACATTAAAAAATTTTTTTTTCATTTTTATCACCTTATTTTTTTAAAATTCTTTCATAGAATAGTTATTTTTATAGTCTCCTTTCGTTAATATTATACCTTAAAAACAAAAAAATTGTAATAAATTATGAAAATCCTAGTTTTATAAAAATTTCAATTTTCTAATCAATAAAAAAGAACTAGATAATATCTAGCTCTTTTTTATTATTGACTATGATGACTTTAATAAATCAATTATTTAGTAATAGTTGCAACAACTCCTGAAGCTACTGTTCTTCCACCTTCTCTAATCGCAAATCTTAGTCCTTCTTCCATTGCAATTGGGTGAATCAATTCCACTGTCATTTCAATGTTATCT
>ERZ773014.180-NODE-180-length-42696-cov-20.615792_pt1 | contig 42696 bp, 33 predicted proteins | sample MGYA00580841_ERZ773014 | MGnify/ENA primary metagenome ERZ773014 (study PRJEB29015, sample SAMEA2737989) | human oral metagenome | biome: human oral; feature: human-associated habitat; material: dental | place: China | collected 2067 ... | reverse complement strand
GCTAAATGCAGTGCGTTTTGGTGCAAAACGCAAGGTAAAATGGTGCTAAATGCAGTGTTTTTTGTAGCTAAATACGAGCCGAAAAGTATAAAAATACGCCGCAATGTTATAAATATAGTCTTATAGAACCATGAAACACATGGCTAAAAAGGGCAAAATAGTGGTTAAAAAGTAGGTTTTTTGGGTCTAAAAGTGGGTTTTTGGGTGTGATAAATTACGAGCTTTCGGCCAAACTAGAAAGGTAAAATGGTGCAAAATGCAGGTTCTGAGCCTAAAAATAGACAAAGCAAAAGACATGAAAGGCTAGAAATAGTGGATTTTTGCCTACTTTTTAACCTATATTTTCGCTAGAATGGAGTGGAAAATGGAACGTTGTTGTAAAATAAAAGCAACGCTTTTAAGTTTTGTGAGTTGCAGGGTTAAAGAGTTTTTGAGTTGGTAAGTTAATGGGGTTTTGAGTTTGTGAGTTGATGGATTTATAAGCTGATGGGGCTTTAAGTTGGTAAGTTGATGGGTTTATAAGTCGATGGGAGCTTTGAGTTCTTGAGTTTGTGAGCTGATGAACTTGCGAGTTAGGGGTTGATAAGCTTGTAAGTTGAAGAGTAGATACATTGGGTGGTTGTTGGGTTTTCGTGAGTTAATGGCCTAGTGGGTAGATTTTTCCTACACTTCGTATATGCGATGAGTATTTATATTGTGCTGGCATTACAATATCTTGTACTGCCATTACAAAGGTAACAAACTCCACTTTAGTGATAGAAATACTAAAAGTCAAGATGGCTTTATTTCATCAAACGCAACGCGGTGGCTGTGGCAAGAGGTTCGGTTCTTCTGCCACAGAAACATAAACAAATCGTTACAACGTAGCTTAGTTTGCCCCCAAAAGCGCGACATAAGGTTTTACCAATATCGTAATAGAAAATATTCATCAACTTTTCATTGCGGATTTAAAATAAAAAACATATCTTTGCAAAAGATAGTCTGCACGCGTTTGCACCTCTTTTGCAGAAGATAGGCAATGCCTACCCAAGCTAAGGAAATGCACAAGTGTGGCGGCAACAAACATTTAAACTGCAAAACAATATGTCTTTTACTAAACTTTGCAACGAGATTTTCAACCAGGCGATACGTGACTACCACGTAACCGACAACATCGACACCCCTATCAACAACCCCTACAAAAGGGAAACGATAGAAAACCGCCTGTATCTAAAATGCTGGATTGACACCGTGCAATGGCATTTTGAAGACATTATTCGCGACCCGCACATCAATCCCGAAGAGGCACTGAGCCTTAAAAGGCGCATCGACCGCTCTAACCAAGACCGTACGGACCTGGTGGAGCAGATTGACAGCTACTTCAGACAGAAGTACGCCGATGTGAAAATGCAAGCCGATGCCAGGCTTAACACCGAGAGCCCCGCTTGGGCCATCGACCGCCTTTCGATACTCGCATTGAAGATTTATCACATGCGCGAACAGGTGGAACGTACGGATGTAGATGCCGAACATCACGAGCGTTGCAAGGCTAAGCTGAACATCTTGCTGGAACAACAGGCCGACCTGTCGACCGCTATCGACCAACTACTGGCCGATATTGAGCAGGGGCGCATCTACATGAAGGTGTATATGCAGATGAAGATGTATAACGACCCGGCAACAAACCCCGTGTTGTACAAGAAATAAAGGCTCCCGTGTGCGTTTAAACGCAATGGGCGTTTCGCTGCCAAGCAAAAAAACTAATACCCACATCAGTGTGAAGACCGAACATATCCTTATCATCCGTTTCTCGGCCATGGGCGATGTTGCCATGACTGTCCCTGTGGTTCAGTCTTTGGCGAAACAATACCCTGAGTTGCGGATAACGTTTTTAAGTCGACCCTTTGCGCGCCCATTATTCGAAGGGCTTGCCCCTAACGTGGGATTTATGGGAGCCGACATTAAGAAGGAATATCACGGGGTTGGCGGTTTAAACAAGTTGTACAAACGCATCGTTGCTAAGAACATCACTGCCGTGGCCGACTTGCACAATGTGTTGCGCTCTGGTTATTTGCGATTGCGGCTGAACCTTGCGCGTTATCGGGTGGAACATATCGACAAACACCGCAACGAACGCAAGAAACTGGTGGCACAGACAGACAAACGGCTTGCGCCTTTGCCTACGGCTTTCCAAAACTATGCCGACGTTTTTGCCAAGCTGGGCTATCCCGTAAAGATGGATTTCACCTCTATCTTTCCTCCACAAGGCGGCAACTTGCGCCTTCTTCCTGCCGAAATAGGCGTAAAGAAGGCTTTTCAAGAATGGATTGGCGTTGCACCTTTCGCGGCTCACAAGCAGAAAGTGTATCCGCCTGAGATGCTCGAAAAGGTGATAAAGATGATAATAAGGGAGCATCCTTCGTGTCGTGTGTTCCTTTTTGGCAAGGGTGCAGACGAAGATCCCATCCTAAACGGCATTGTTGAACGCAATGCGCAGTGCCTTAACGCCTCGGCTGTGCTTGGCGGAATAGCGCAAGAACTGGTGTTAATGAGCCATCTAGACGTGATGATAAGCATGGATAGCGCCAATATGCACTTCGCCTCGCTGGTTAATACGCCTGTGGTTAGCATTTGGGGTGCCACCCATCCTTATGCGGGCTTTATGGGTTGGGGACAAAAACCGCAGAATGCAGTGCAGATAGACTTGGCTTGTAGGCCGTGCAGCATATTCGGAAACAAACCTTGTTTGCGTGGCGACCTAGCTTGTTTGCGCACTATCTCGCCCGAAATGGTGTACGAAAGGGTTAAGCGCGTGCTAAGTAAGCGATAAACAAAAACGTTGTTGGATAACAAAATATACCGCGGCAAAGGTCCCGATGGGCGTGCCGTTGGTTGATTTCATTATTAAAATATAAATTCATTATAAACAAATTAAAAGCGAAAAGATTATGAAGAAGTACATTTGCGAGACTTGCGGCTGGATTTACGACCCCGCAGTTGGCGATCCCGATGGCGGCATTGAACCAGGAACGGCTTTCGAAGATATTCCCGAAGATTGGGTTTGCCCCATCTGTGGAGTTGGAAAAGACGACTTCTCGGTTGTGGAAGAATAAAGTTTTTTAGAAAATTAATAGAACAAGGGGATGGCCTGCAACGGCACATCCCCTTTTTGTGGCGTGGGAAAGATGAAGGGAGTGGACGAGGTAACGAGTTGACAAGTTTGTGGGCGTTAGCCATCTTTTCACCTTTTCGCCTTTTCACCCTTTCACTTTTAAACGCCTTTTCACCCTTAACAAATTGACAAGTTAGTGGGCGTGAGCCATCTTTTCACCTTTTCACCCTTTCAATTTTTCACCTTTTCACCCTTTCACTTTTTCACCTTTAAACGTCTTTTCAGCATATAAAAAGAGCGCCCCCACCCGAAGGCGAGAACGCTCCATTCACAAAAATATAGATAAAAAATCTTGAGTGGGGATGTTATAGTCCTGGTCTTATAAGTGCAACAAGCTATGCTTGTGTGGGGGCAACAGCTTAGATGATGCCCCTAATTCTATCGTCGAACGCCGAAAGAGCTGCCTTTGCGCCTTCGCCCATAGCGATAACAATCTGCTTATAAGGCACGTTGGTGCAGTCGCCAGCAGCGTAAACGCCAGGAATATTGGTGCGACAAGTGGCATCAACCACAATCTCGCGCCTTTCGTTTAGGGGCAGCGCATCGCGGAAATGCTCGGTGTTGGCAGCCAAACCAATCTGTACAAACACCCCATCGAGGGCTATTTCGCGTTCCTCTTCGGTGGTGCGGTCCTTCACACGAATGGCAGTAACGTGGTTACCGTCGCCTAAGACGCGCGTTGTTTGCGACGATTTGAATATCTCGATGTTGCTCATAGCGGCCGCTTTGTCTTGCAGAACCGTGTCGGCGCGCAAAGTATCGGCAAATTCAAGTACCGTTACGTGCTTACATATACCAGCAAGGTCGATAGCTGCTTCGATGCCCGAATTACCTCCGCCAACTACGGCCACGTTCTTATCCTTATAGAAAGGGCCATCGCAATGCGGGCAGAAATGTACGCCCTTACCCATGTATTTAGCCTCATCGTCTACGTTAAGACGTCGCCAACTTGCGCCGGTAGCTACAACAACGGCAGGCGCAACGAACACTTCTCCACCCTTAGCATACACGCGTTTGGGCGATTGCGAGAAGTCTACACGCTCCAATTTGCGGTTCTCGAATATCTCTATGGGGTAGTGTCCGATGTGCGAACGCAAGTCGTCTGCAAGCTGTGCACCCGTAGTTTGGGGCACCGACACCAAGTTTTCGATGCCAACCGTGTCCTTAACCTGCCCGCCAATGCGACCAGCTACCACGGCAACCTTCAACCCCTTGCGTGCCGAATAGATGGCGGCAGCAGAACCGGCAGGCCCTCCGCCGATAACAACGAGGTCGAATTGGCGCTCAACGGGCTCGGCATTGCTGTCTTCTTCGCTGCCAAACATGTCTTCAAGCTTGCCAAGAAGTTCGCCTAGGTCGCCGCGACCGATGTGCAAAAGCTCGCCATTGGCATAAACAGCAGGTACAGCCTGTATGTTTAATCGTGCAACTTCATCTTGGAAGAGGGCTCCGTCAATCATTTCGCTGCTCACCCTGCTGTTAGCCAATGCCACGATGTTGAGTGCTTGCACCACGTCTGGGCAGTTTGTACACGTCAACGACACGTATGTTTGTAGCTTAATTTCTCCTTTGAGGTTTGCAATTCTTCTGCTGATAGCCTCGTCGGGCAGGTTCTTTCCTTTACCATCGGCATTGAGAACAGCCAAGAGTATGGATGTAAACTCGTGTCCATTAGGGATTCCACGGAAGGTTATGCCCACTGGTTGGCCGCCTTTAAGCAGCGAGAACGACAGTTGGGCGTCGTTCGTGTCGGTGAAATTGGCCGACAAGTGTGCCGAAGTAGACACAAAATCGTTTACAAATGCTTTCAGTTCGGCCGATTCGGCGCGCGATGCGTCGGTGCGAACGTCAAGAACATAGTCGTTTTCTAAGCCAGCAAACACGTCGCTAACTTGTTTGAGTATCGAGGTATCGAGCATAGTGTTGGTTTCTTTAAGGAGTTTTTATATGCTTAAAACGCTTGGAACAGGCGCACAAGAAGGAGGCATAAGTGCTTTATAAGCCCCTTATTCCCATCTTTTATATTTCTAGCTATCCTAGATTTTCAATCAATTTCAAGGGATTTCTTAGGACGTTCCAAAGACGTTGATATGTTTTATAACTCTACTAAAATGATAAATTGTGTTGGGTCTGTTGTTCTAATAAGTTGCCCCATTCCCCACCTAACGGGGAGAGATGGGGCAACTGGGAAATATATAGGTACTTGTTCGCAATGTTCAAACACCTAAACGTGTGGCTCTAAATTAGATTTTGCCAACGAGATCGATGCTGGGTTTCAGCGTTTCTGCGCCTTGTTTCCACTTAGCGGGGCAAACTTCGCCGGGGTGAGATGCCACGAACTGAGCAGCAGCAACCTTGCGAACAAGCTCTTCGGCGTTACGGCCTACGCTGTTATCTTGAATTTCGGCGATCTTGATTTTGCCCTCTGGGTCAACAACGAAAGTACCACGGTAAGCCATACCTTCTTCTTCGATGAATACGCCAAAGCCCTTAGCCAGCACGCCGAGTGGGTCGGCCAGCATGGTATAGTTAATCTTCTTGATGCTGTCAGAAGCGTCGTGCCAAGCCTTGTGAACGAAATGCGTGTCGCAGCTAACCGAGTAAACCTCAACACCCATCTTCTTCAGCTCTTCGTACTTCTCTGCCAAGTCAACCAACTCGGTGGGGCAAACGAAGGTAAAGTCTGCTGGATAGAAGAAGAAAACGGCCCATTTGCCCTTTACGTCTTCGCTAGATACGGTTCTGAACTCGCCATTTTGATAAGCTTGCACCTTAAATTCGGGCAGCAATGAATTGATGATTGATTGCATAATGTGTTTTAATTATTTTTGTCGTCGGTGCCGTTGTTGGCGCGTTCTTGTTAAAAGCCGCGCCCCAACGACGTCCGACAAGCGTTCTATGATTTTGTTTTAACTGTTGTTTTGGAAATCTATTTCACGATGAATGCGTGCAATGTAAGGCTTACTTCAAAAGACTTTCAACAACTTTCCAGTCGATGATGTCCCACAAAGCGGCCAAGTGGTCCGCACGACGGTTTTGGTAATCCAAGTAGTAAGCGTGCTCCCAAACGTCTATGCCCAACAATGGGTTGTTGCCGTGGCGTAGAGGATTGCCGGCGTTAGCCTCCTTGGTGATAACCAGTTTGCCGTCTTTATCTTGCGACAGCCATGCCCAACCCGAACCGAAGAGCGTTGCAGCTGCTTGCGTGAACTCCTTCTTAAAGTTCTCAACGCTACCGAAGTCGCGCACCAAAGCCTCTGCAATCTTGCCAGTAGGCTCGTTACCCTTAACAGGCGACTTAAACTGCAAGAAGTAATAGGTGTGGTTCAGCGTCTGTCCTGCGTTGTTGAAGATAGGCCCGTCGGGAGCAGTCTTCACGATTTCTTCAACGCTCTTGCCCTCGAACTCAGTGCCTTGAATAAGCGTATTCAGGGTGTTAACGTAGTTCTGAAGGTGCTTTCCGTAATGGAAATTTATCGTTTGTTCGCTGATAACAGGCTCCAACGCATTGGCTGCGTATGGAAGAGTTGGCATTGTTATATTCATAATTGCTAAAAATAAGTTGGTTAAAAACATTTGTTCGTTATTTTATTACGACTGCAAAGTTATTAACAATATCCACTATCGCAAACAGATAATATCTATCGTGCAATAGGTTCGCTCTATTCGCGGCTGTCTTCTGCATCGTCGGATGCTTCATGCAGCCGTGTTTCAAGGGCATTCGGGTCCTCGTCTTTACCGCTAAGGTTCAGCGTATCTTTCAGTTTCTGATACATGAACGATAGCGTCAGCAGCAGCACGCCAAGGATAATGAACACCACGATGCGGCCAACGGCAGGCATGCGCCATACATCGTAGAGGGCCAACTTGGCAATAATTACGCCAAAAGTGCAGATGCTTAACCAGCGCATGGTTTTGTTTGGCAGGCGCATGCCTAAGGACATTTGCAACGTTCCCACAGCAGCCAGCGACAAAGAGAAGGCTGCACTGAACTGTTCTACCCCCATCTGCATCAGCAAGGCGCGCACCATGCTCACCCACAGCAAGGTAGCCGACACGTTAAGGAATATGGTAAAGCGCGTGTGGGGCCGTTCGGCATGCTTGTAATAGCTTATGCTCGCATGCACATAAAGCCCTATGGCGCAAGCAATGCCCAACCATTGCATGCCAATGGCAGGCATGGGCTTGGTATATTCGCCGTAGTAGAACACGTCGCCTGCAATAAGGAACATGGCCAAGAACATGTAAACGGCGTACAACCAACCATACTTGCTGGCCGGATAACGACGCCCGAAACCCACAGCAATGGCAAACAGCGTGGCTATACGCAACCAAGTAACTGCGGCATTGTAGGTGGGCGAAGGGATAAACAAGTCCATTTCGGTGCTGAGGCAGGCGTAGATGGTTATAATACCCACCCCATATACGATGTGATTCCACGGCACGTACAGGTCGTAGAGCTTCTCTTTGTTGCGGTCCATTATGCGCGCGAAGCCCAAGAAACAAAGACCGCGGAAGATTGTAGACATGAAATGGGAGTTGAACACGAGTGTGGACACCTTTGGCGTACCAGCAAAGAGCAATTCATGCCCTTCGCCAAGTATGGTGACGAACAACACAACAATAGCCGCAACGCCGTAAACACCCATGTCAAGTCGGCAATAGAGCCAAAGCAACAGCACCATTTCGGCCGACAGACAGACGGTGAGCACCGCGCCAGAGAAGAACAAAGGCAGCGAAACCGAGAGGTAAACCAAGCCCAAGCCCAGCAATATGGCCTGCTTCAAGTCGTTGCTCTGCTCCTTATATCTTAGCCATAGATGCAAGCCTACGTAGGCGGCACCCATCGTAAGGGCCGTAAAACCATTCTCATAATATTCGTCGTCGCCCAGCATGGCAACCAGCAAGATGGTGAACATGCTGCTAAATATCATCGCCGCAATGTGGAAACCGGCGAACGCGCCTTTCATTCCGCGTTGCAAGAGTATAAAGCAGCTTGCCGTAGAGATAACCCAGAACAGGCCATAGAACAAGAGATGAACGCCATAAGGCAACTCAACCAGGTCTTTACCGATTAAGAATAAGGCCAGATATGTGGCGGCGGTGCTTATCAAAGGCAACTCGTTCCAACGCGTTCCCCACGAAAGGTAGAGGCTGCCCAGACCTAAAATAACCATATATACGTATAAGAAAAGGAAGTTGGGCGTACCCGTTGCGGTGAGGAATGGTGCGAGAAAACCGCCCACTATGGCCGTTACAGCCAATTCGCGACGCTCGTAATGCCGAGCCGTCCATGCCATAAACAGCGTTACAACCACCATGATGCCGAAGGCAACCGACTGCGAGAAGAGCTGATAATAGTGGAAAGCGATGGCCGTAGTGACGTAATACACGGCGCATCCGCCACCAGCCAACAGCGAACTGAACGCACGATAACGCTCGCCCAACCGCCAAGCGATGCCCAAAAGCAATGTACCAACGCCAAAACCAAGGGCTGTACGCATGGTGTGGCCTATCCAATTCTGGTCGATGGCATACTTAACGAAGAAAGCAATACCCAGCACAAAGACCAAGATACCTATCTTGCCGAAGAGGTTTTCGCCGATAAACTTCTCGTAGTTAAAACCTTCGTCGTCTTCGTCGTCTGTACCCATTGCGGGGCCATTAGTGCCGTTTCCATTGGTTGCAGCATGCTTATGCTTAGACTCCAAATACGCGTTAGCAGCCGAAACAGGCTCTTGCACGGGCTGTTCTTGCACTTGTTCCACCGCGTTTTGTGCTTGCGCGGTTTCGTCTTGCGCAAAGGCAGCCACTGGCACATGCAGCTGCGGCTGCTCTTGGGGCAGGTTGTCAACCTCCTCTTCGGTGTCGTTGCCTTGCGGTTCGTTGTTGTCGCCTTGCTGTTCGGCATCGTTATCTTGCACAACGGCATCTGCTTGCGATGCCTCAACTTGGCCAATAGCCGGTGTTTCTGCCTGGTGCAGGCTGTTGCCTGTACTTTGCAGCTCGTCTTCTGTTTGTTGTGGCTCGTCCTCGGGCGTGTTCGTTGACGTATCTTTGCCCCCAATAGGCACCTCTATTGTGGCAACAGGTGTGGCCACTCGTTGCTGTTCGCTCACCATTGTAACCTCTGCGACAGCACCCTCCACGTCTTCCATCTGGGTGTCTTCGCCTGTTGGTTGGTGGGTATGCGTAGTCAAAGGGCTGCTACCTTCTGCTTGCGATGGCGTTTCCATCGTGTCCTTGTGTTCCTCGGCATCATCGGCTGCACGGGTTGCAACACCTTGTTGCAATCGTTTCGCAATCTCTTCCCTAAGTTGGTTCAACGATTCGGTTGTGCTTTCAAGCCGCTTTTGCATCGTCTTCAACTGAAAGAATAGCTCCCCGAATTTGTCACCCAGGCTCAACCGCACGGCTATTATCACAGCCACAAAGGTTAAAACCAGTGAGAAAATGAACATTTCTATTCCGTCGTACATAAATATAAAGTGGGTTTAGTTATATAATAAGGTATAATACGTAGCAAAGTTATACAAAATATTGATAGGTTGGTGTAGAAAAGTGTAAAAAATGATGTTTAATTTTCAAGCGAAACACAACGCCACTTACTGGTAAAGACTATCTAAGTGTGCTCGCTGCCCACACGCTTACTGCCTGTTTGGAACAGAGAAAAGGCTGCAATCATACTGCGAATGGCATATCCTCGCAACAACAAGTAGCCCATTCTCGCCTGCTGTTTAGCAGCAAAAGCCCCTCTAATGGCTGTAAGCAGCAGGGCTATGGCCATATATTTGTGGCGCGGTAGCTATTGAGTAGTTGTTTTGTTGTTGCAGCAACTGAAAGTTATATCACTATGCCCCTACAACAACAACCCACGAACCCAGGAAGCCAAAAACAAACAAACCGACATAACCTAGCACTGCACAACCAAACAACCCATGCGTACATAAAGTTAAAATATTTTTTATACTTTACAAAACACACCCTATTCTCAACCTCATTCTAGCGAAAATCTGGCACAGAATTGGGCTTTTTACAGCCATTTTTCCACTTTTGCTGCCGCTGTGTTTGTCAAGTTTCGAGCATACTGCCTGCATTTTGCACCATTTTGCCTTTCTAGTTTGGCCGAAGGCTCGTAATTTTTCAAGCCCAAATACCCACTTTTAACCCCTAAAAACCCACTTTTTGATGGGTGTTTTGCCACTTTTGGCCACATATTTGGTGGTTTTGAAAGGTTATATTCATACCATTGCAGTGTATTTTTATGCTTATCGCCCTACATTTAGCGGCAAAAAGCACTGCATTTTGCACCATTTTACCTTGCGTTTTGCTGCAAAACGTACTGCATTTAGCACCAAAACGCACTGCATTTAGCCCCAAAACGCAGGCTATTTTGCACCAAAACGCACCATATTTAGCGGTAAACCACCCCAAAAGTGGTGCAAATGGCGGCTTCTTCAAATAAATATTCATTTTACCAACGTCCACTTGCCACCCCCTTTTGCATCGAAACAAACCTTCGCGAGAATCGAATTTTTGCGGCAAGGTGGGCAGTTGGTGGATAAAAAGGGCACTCTTAGTGTTAAAATCTCTGCTAAAAAACTTACAAAACACCCCTACCCCTCCCCACTAGGAGAAAGGGTAGAAGAGCGTATTTGTTTCCTGCCAACGGCATAAAGCCGCCAGATGGGCCAGCCTTCTGCGCCTAAAAATGGTGCAGTGGGCTTTTCACGCATGGCGTTATTGGCCTTCGGGCGTAACGCAATGTCACCTAACGAACACCTTCTGGACAGTTCCGTCGCTGTACTTAATGATGTTTACGCCTGGTTCGGGTGCAGAAAGGCGCCGGCCAGTGAGGTTAAAGCGAGCCACTTCCACTCGTTCGGGCGTGGCTTTGGGGGTTTCGATGTCTGTGGCAGTGTAGGGTTTCACCACGCAACGGGCGGCGTTAACGATGCTATTGGTGGTGTTGTCGATAACCAAAACCACTACGCTCAGGTTGTTTTTGCTAATTACCGTCACCCAATCACCAATGCCGTTCAACGCCGTTTTATGAACAATGGGCCTATCGGCCACTACCCTTTGGGGCAAAGAGCCGTCTAACCCGTTGGCTATGCCTACCTGAGAGCGGGCCACATCTTCGAAAACAAAGTTCTTAATGGGGTCCGATGACTTGATAAAGTAATCCAATTCGGGGTTAAGACCTAGATATTTGGTACTTCCACTATATCCATTTCTTTGCGCCCAGTCGTTTCTTTGTATTCGGTTTTCTATCAACACGTAGGCCAACGCATAGCGGGCGTTGTTGGTTGTGGCGCGAAATGTGGTGGTAGACTGCGCATCGATGCCCTTACCTTCCCTATTCCACTGCGCCTTCACGTCGATATCCATCATCGCTCCGCGCTGTTTGGCCATCTGATAATATAGCTCGCCGGTAAAGCCCTCTACCTTATTTGCACGCGATGCCCATACGGTGGGCAGTCCACGGTGGGGAGTTGCGGGCACGTTATAACTTTTTATGCCCATCACATCACCATCATGTACCACTATCCCGAAGAAGTCGTTGGGGTGTTTTTTGGCCATTTGCCTCATGATGGCAATGCCAGAAGGACACCAGGGGCACCAATTGGCGGTGTAGTCTTCGAATACCACGCGACATGTGGGCAGCTTATTCATGGCAGTGATGGGTAGCTTGGCTATCTTTCCAGGACTTCCATTGGGCTTACCATTAATCTGTGTAACGTCTAAAACCAACTCGTAATCGCCCGCTTTGCTTTGTGGCGGGATGCTGATGGTTAGACTTGCCATTTGGCTGGCCTTCAAAGGTGTAGCAAATGTCACTGTTTTTTCCTCCACAACCTTGCCGTTTATAGTGGCCTTGTAGTGGAAGTTCTTTTGTTCGATGTTGCCGTAATTGTGCATAATAAACGTGTTCTTATGCCCCGAAGCACCTGTTTTTACGAACATCCGCGCGGGTTTGGCCACAGACAGACTGTATACGTCGGCTGCAAAAAGTGTATAGACCTGCATGTAAAGCAGGGTGATGAGCGCACAAAGGCGCAAAAAGTGTTGTTTTTTCATGTTATTTCAGTTTATAATGAATGTATTAAAGGTGGAAAGGTGGGAAGGTGAAAGGCTCTTAAAGGTGAAAAAGTGAAAGGGTGAAAAGGTGAAAAAATGGCTGCGCCCTTTAAAAGTGAAAAGGTGAAAGAGTGAAAGAGTGAATAAATGGCTAACGCCATCTAGGCTATGGGCTTAACTCCTTAAAGGTGAAAGGGTGAAAGAGTGAAAGAGTGAATAAATGGCTAACGCCACTTAGACATTTGGCTTAACTCCTTAACTCCATAACTCCTTAACTCCTTAAAGATGAAAGGGCGTGAGCCATTTTTTCACCTTTTCACTTTTTCACTTTTTCACCTTTCATTCACCTTCTCAACCGTTCCATCGCTATACTTCACGATGTTTATTCCCCTTTCGGGTGCAGAAAGGCGTTGGCCTTTGAGGTTAAAGCGCGCCACTTCTACGCGTTGGTCGGTGTTTTTGGTGGTTGCGACACCCGTTGTATTGTATGGTTTAATTGGGCAATGGGCACCGTTAACAATGCTGTTCGTGGAATTATCGAGAACCATCACCACAACGCGCAGGTTCTTTTTGTTCTGTGGAGTCCAGTTCATGCCCACTCCTTCGAACATTGCCTGATGCTTAATGCCCCTGTCGGCCACCACATTGTTGGGCAACGAGCCCTCCATTCCGCTGTCAATGCCTAAGAAAGCGCGAGCCACATGGTTGTATTTAAGGCCATAAACAACTCTACCTCCTTTAACAAAAACAGCCATTTCTTCGTTTTCGTTCAACAAATCGGTAAGGCCATCATAAGAATTTGCTTGAGACCAGCTTGCATTGTGCATGCCATCCTCTACAACGACGTAGGCCAGTGCATAGTTGGCGTTAGACATATTGGTGCGGAAAGTAGTGGTAGACTGCACGTTGATGCCGTTACCGCTTGCATTCCATTCGGCTTTTACGTCGATATCCATCATCGCTCCGATCGCTTTGGCCTGCTGATAAGGCTCTTCGCCCGTGTAACCAGACACTTTGGTTCTGCGCGATGCCCACACATAAGGAAGGCCAAACTTACCCACAACAGGGGTTTTATAACCTCCGATGGCCACCTTGTCGCCCTGATGAACGGCAATTCCGATAAAGTCGTCGGGGTGTTTCTTAGTCAGATACTCCATGATGGCCGTTGCGCGAGGGCAATATTGGCACCACATGGCGGTGTAATCTTCGAACACCACACGGCATGTTGGCACCTTGGTGAGCACGGTTATGTCGAGTGTAGAGGACGAGAAGGTTGTTTCGTTGGGCTTACCATTAACATGTGTGATGTTACAAACAAGCTGTTGGTCGCCCAATTGGCTGAGGATTGGCACCTTTACCAACAGCGTTCCGTTGTCGCCGGCGGCGATTGGTTCGGCCAGTTTCACCTCTTTTTCCTCCACAACCTTACCATTCATGGTGGTTGTGTAGCGGTAAGAGGTTACGGGTTTGCTGCCGTAGTTAACGCAAGTGAACGTTGCCTGGGCACCGGTTGCACCCCTTGCAACAAATAATCGCGGCGAAGCAATGGGCGCTAAGTTGTTCTCGCCAAAGCCAGCAAAGGCCGTTGCGCAGGCACAGAGCATTAATGCGAGTGCAAAAAGGCGCGAGAGTAGTGGTTTTCTCATTTACTATTCATGCTATTAGGGGCTTTCGCAGTTCCCTCTTCAAAGGGAGAGAAGCCGTGAAAAGCCTTGTTTACGATATACTATTTCATTGAAAGTGGGCCCAAAGCTATGAGGCAAATCAGCCACCTCAGCTCCCATTGAGAGCCGAGGTGGATGCCTGGGGCATATACTTTGGCCGCAGTTAGGAGTTTATTTTCGTTTATTTTCCCACTGCAACCTTTGTAGTCTTGCCGTTTTGACGAACCAAATACAAGCCCTTGGGCAAGCTATTCAGGTTGCTGATATTGCGGCCAACAAGCGTTCCTTGAAGGTTCCACACTTCGTTGCCTGTGTTCTGTGCGGCATGCTTAAGGTTTTCGATACCCGTAGCATCGGCTTTGAATTTAAGCGTAACCGTGGTTAACAACTGTCCTGGTGTTGCTTCCTCATCAGTTTCGGGGCTGCTTGTGGTGTAGAATCGCAGAACGACCGTTGCATACGAGGCCTTATCAACAATAAGATCTGTATGAAGTTCCCTATCGTTGTTGGCTTTGCTGCCCACTTGCTCTGCAAACGGAGCTACTACGCCCGCAGCAGTTGAGTGCAGACCTTTCTCTTCCCAGCCATAGCACTCCGTTGGGAAACAAAGTTGAAAGCTGGCAGTACCTGCGCTTATGTCTACGATTTCAACAGTAGCCATAACGTTCAGAGGATTTCTAGAGATATTGCGCAACTTTAATCCGCTACTGATTTGCTTATAGTCGTCGTACTCGGAGTCTTCCATTTTACTAAACGAAAGCACGGCACCATCGGGCACAACATTGCCCTTCGCATCCACTAAGACAAGCTCGCGTTGGGCTTTTTGGGCGGCGATAGACAAAGCGAAACCAAATAAAACACTAAAAAGTAATAATTTTCTCATGCTGTTTTGTTTTGAATTTAATAATTAATTTATGAATATAAATAGTTTATAAGCTCACGAGTTTTTGGGTTCATGAGTTTTGGGTTCGGCGGATGATGCGTGGATAAGAAGCATAACCCAACTGGCAAGGGGGCGTTATCTGCGTACAGGTAAACGACCTGACCCATTGACTAGGGGCAACGGCGACGTACGAGTTAACGTGTGTACGAGTTGATTGGCAATGAGCACCAACGAGCTAACGACTTAAAAGCCGATGGTTTGGGTAGATAACACACATACTTTGTGGGCCATCAAGCCTGTAAGCCCCCTCTCATTGTGCCACTTTACCCCTTTCTACCTGCACCACTCCACTATCGTTATACACGAAAGCAACCACCCAAGCATTGTCTGCTTTGATGCCTTCTGGCAGGCTTAGCTTATGCGTAAACGTATTTTCTGCATTGGCCGGCAAGCCGATTGGCTCGCCCCAATCGCCGTTAATCGCAGCGCGCAACACGTGATTATGCACATAATCGCGCTTTACCACATTGTCGGGTAACTGCTGCAAGCCCACAATTCCATCTTCAATCAACCACAATTGCAGCTTTCCTTCCACTCCTTCTGCCAAGGTTTGCACCGTAGTGCTTACTTGCAGTTCGCGATTTGCGGCATTATATGTGGTGGTGAGCTTCAGGTTTAGCTGCGATTCGGCTTGAAACGCCGCACTAATCTTAGCCGCCCACGCCTCTTTTACCGAACCGGCACGTTGCCTATTCACCAGCACCTTTGGCACAGAGTTGGCATATCCCCAATATTCGGCATAGGTTTTACCTAGCGGTGTGGCCAAACCTACAAGCCCTTCCTTAGGCGAAATGGCCAACCTGCCGCCGTGAATGGCCACAACAACGAGCGTGTCTGCACCATATTGGGCTTGCAAACGCGACAGTTCTTCGGCCGCCGCAGGACAGTTAAGACAACGCTGACCCGTAAATTCCTCTACAAGCACCTTGCGCTTGGCCGTTGTAGCAGGCACTTCGATAAGCCTTTCGCTTGGCGCGATGTCGTTGCACGCACCTAAGAGCAGGGCGGCAAGCAGTATGTGTAATGGTTTGATGTGCATATTGATTATTGTTATCGGCCTCACCCCCAGCCCCTCTCCGAGTGGAGAGGGAAGTAGATGGCCGTATTTATTTCGTTAGAAGGGTTTATCAGGGGTGACAAGATAACCTGCTTACCCTCTCGTATAAGTCTATATGAATTTCAAAAAGGCAACTCCAATTCTCTCACACCCCTAGAAATTATAACTGTAAGACAGCATTGCGCCCTTCGTTGGAGGCATGTATCGGCACACGCCACCACTACAATTATACCCATCGTTGGTTCGTCCGTAGCCCACTTGCAGCCTATGTGCACCATGCACAAACGTAACCAACGCCTGATAATAGTGGATATGCGTTGAGCCAGCGTTGTATTGGTCGCTCACGGTAAACATCCACGAGGGTGCCAACGACAGCTCTGCCAAGCCGAAAAGCCAGTCGCCGTTGCCGTCTTTCGACTGCATGTACTGCGCCTCGGTACGCAATGTGGTGCGTGGCGATAGCTTCCACTTCACGTCTGCCACAAAGATATTGGCGTTAATCATGCCCCCCTCGCCTTCAACAACCGTTTTGTTGTAGCGTTGGTTCATGTACATCAGCGTGGTTTTTAATGCCGGGTTCCATCGTTTCTCCACTTGTACGTTCAAGTCTTGGTAGTAAGTGGCATCACCCCACGCCCAAAAAGCCGAGCCATAGCCATCTGTTCCCTTCCCGCCATGATGGTTTTTGTCAATGCCATGCACGTGCGAGAAGTTCAATTTCAAAGCCGTACCATAACGTCCACCAAGTGCCGTGCCTTTTTTTAGCTTGTAACCCAACGATGCTTGATAGGCCCATTCGCCCAGCGGTTGCGTGGCATAGGGCCGCAAGGCAGGCAAAGCGTAGGTGTGTTCGAGGGTGAAAGCAGGCAGATGGTTTACATACGACGATATGCCCACCATACTTCGGCGCGAGCGAAAACCCATGTTTACACTGCGTTTGGCTTGTAACAGCATACTAAGTCCGCGCTTTGAGTACGACCCCGACAGCATGGCCACATATCCATGACGATAGATGTAGCCGTTATCTGCCGTTGGGTCTTGCCCTTTTCGGGCGTATTCGGCCAACACGTTGTAGGCTCCATGCTGCCATTGTGCGCGAACATCGTAGGCCAACACGTTGCTTGGAAGGCGCAAACGATGGGTGGCATCGGCCATAATCACCTCGTCGGGTTCGTTTTTATTCACCACCGATGCGCCCAACATCAAGTGGTGGTCGTGCTCTTTCATACCTAGAAACCATTGTTCGATGTTCAATTCCAGGTCTGCGCCGCCCACCCAGCCAGGGTTATGTTCCCAATATCGGCGTTGTTTTCCGGCCAAGGCCTTAACGTAAACGCCGGGTAGCGGGTTAGCCTTCAATCGTCCGCCAAGCAAAGAATTATCTATTCCGAGGCTCCGTTCTTCGTAAGTGCGCAGCACAAAGCCCGACCCGAACTGTTCATAAAACGTTCCTGCCGTTAGTTCCACATGCTGTGTTTGCCACTTTAAGTAATAATACGGCACGCCCCACCCCTTAAAATCGGGTTCGAAACCGGGCAAGGGATATTGCATGTGCTCCAAACGAACACCCGCATCGAAGTTTTTTAGCGAGGCATCCAGCTCCACATAAGTGTTGCTAAGAAAGTCTCCGTTATCCTTTGTTATCCCTGCTTGCTTGTCATTTTCGGGCACAAGCATGTCTGTTTGTATCGAGCCGCGCAGGGTTAAGCCCTTTTTCGGCTGGTCTTGTGCCCCAACGGGCAGGGCCATTGCACAATATACGGCAATGGCAAGTGCTGTTCCCCAGGGTTTCCAGTTGGCCCTGTGGCTCTTCGCAACCGCGCTTGGTTCCGAAAATTTCTTCTTTATGCCCAGCATTTGTTGCAGCGGCAGCCCCATCCACTTAGGTTGTCGGGGTTGCAACAGCAGCTGTTTGTTGGGTAAAGGGTTTCTAAACATGTTGTTCAAAAGCATATATTTTGGCGTATGCGTATTAAAAATGGTTATTCGCAATGTTCTTGTTGGTGTATTTGTTCGTTCATAGTGGACCAATGAATTGGCCTCTTGCGGTGTGTAGCCATAGCCGTAAGACTCCTCACGCCGCATCTTTTATCCTTTGCTGCTGTTAGCCATTGGGGTGAATACATAGCCCCCAGGCTCCCCCACACCACAGTTGGGGTAGCGCATTTGGCCCTTGGTTACAGCCAACCACGCGGTTGGCATCCAAGGACGAGAACTTAAAGCTTGCCTTACAAGCAGTCTTTCACCTTTTGGAACAGCTCTGTTTCTGCCCCATCGGCATATCCGTTATGCTTATATACGATGTTTCCCTTACCGTCTAGCAGCAGCGTATAGGGTATCATCTGCACGCCCATAGCGCGTTTCAGTTCGCCGTTAGGGTCGAGCAGCACTTGATAAGTCCACCCGTTTTCGTCTACGAGTGGTTTCACCTTATTGATGTTCTGTGCCTGGTCGATGCTTACGGCCACAATTTTCACACCCGTTTCCTGCTGCCAGTCGCTATACACCTCGTCAATAGCTTTCAGTTCGCGGTTACATGGCTTGCACCAAGTTGCGAAGAAGGCCACCACGATGGGCTTTCCGTTGTTACTGAGCGTGTCAAGTCGCACGTCGTTACCCGATACGTCTTTTAGTGTGATGCTCGGCAAACGCGTCTGCGCGCATGCGAACGTGGCCACCATCATGGCGGCAATAAGTAAATAAAGCTTCTTCATGTGGTATTCTGAATAGGTGCACAAAGATACGCAAAAACAATTAAATTGTAAAGAAAATTATAAAGATTATTTGTTTAGATGCTAATAATTGGAGTTTAACACCCTTTTTGGGGCGGATTTAACCCAAGTCCGCCAGTAGTATCTCGCTGTTTAATGTGCGGATGGTGATTGTTTCGCCTAGCAACTTGTCAACTTGCAACCTATACCGTCCTCACCCCCAGCCCCTACCAGCCTCACCCCCAGCCCCTCTCCAAGGGGAGAGGGGAGTGAAATGCCTTGTGCATTGAACGCTTGTTACTGGTTATAGTCAAACAAAATTGTTTTTGGAAAATAGTTGTTAGAAGAACGTAAGACGTGCATAGCATGGCATCAATAAACCTTTACGCAGAGGAAAAGGAGGACTTTTGTTTGCTTACGATGCAGCTGTGACTTTCCGAACCCAATTCTGTTTGACCACAACTCGTTAACTTATTAACTTGAAATAACGCCCTCTTGTTAACATGTTTACTCGTCAATTCGTTAACTTCTCACCTTGTCCTTTTGTTAACTTGTCCTCTTGCCACCTCGTCATCTTGTTAACCTGTCAACTCGTTCATTCCTCAACTCGTCTTCTCGCCAACCGCTTGTTTGTCCACTTTTCCGTTAAAAATTTAACACGAAAAGTGCCATTTTTATCCACCAACTGCTCACCTAGCCGCAAAAATTCGATTCTCGCGGAGGTTTGTTTTGAGGCTAAAAGGGGCTTGTTGCTAATGCTTGCAAAATGAATATTTATTTCAACAAAGCATCGTTTACACCACTTTTGGGGTAGTTTGCCGCTAAATATGGTGCGTTTTGGTGCTAAATGACCTACGTTTTGGTGCTAAATGCAGTGCGTTTTGGTGCTAAATGCAATGCGTTTTGGTGCTAAATGCAATGCGTTTTGGTGCTAAACGCAAGGCATTTTGGTGCTAAACGCAAGGTAAAATGCTGATAAATGCAGGGCGATAAGCATAAATATTCACCACAATGGTATAAATAAAACCCCTTAGAACCATTAAGAACGGGATAAAAAAGGGCAAAATAGCCGTTAAAAAGTGAAGTTTTAGGGTCTAAAAGGGGTTAATTGGGCGCGAAAAATTTGCGAGTTGGCGGCCAAATAGAAAGGCAAAATGGTGCAAAATGCAGATTGTGTTCTTAAAAATGGACTAAAACAGCAAGCCGTAAGGCAGGAAACGGCGGCCAATTGCTTGCTTTTGAGCCTTATTTTTCGCTAGAATGGTTGGCCAACAGAATGCGTTTTGTAAAATAAAAGCAGCAAATATAACAGAAGTATGTCGCTCGAAAAAAGCCGAATAAAGTGAGCTGTTACCTCCCACTTGGGACGTAATGTTGCCGTTTCTCCACATCATACCAATGCTAACGCCAAAACATTTCATCCAACTAACTATATCGGCTTCCCCCTAAAGAGAGCGAAAAACATGAAACTTCTAAGCATTCAAACAGCTTTCTAAGGGCTAAATTACAATCTACCATTAGTTTGCTTGCCAATTATTTTAAGTCGCTTGCATCGTTTCTTGTTCACCTTTCGCTCGCTTGGCGGCATCTTGCCTGTCTTATTCTTTTGACGTAGCCCACTACGCCTTTAAGAACAAGGCAGACAAAATACTAAACAATCAACCAAAATCTGCACAGGTCAAAATGAGCCGATTGGGGTTAAAGGTAACGTGAAACACATTGATTTTAAACATTTTTTACACACAAGGCTTGCCCCTTTGCTTAAAATTGCCTAACTTTGCAGCATCTATATCCACACAAAGAAATATTGAAACTTTTTCTTCAAGCCGTAAACGCAGCGCAAGGCATGCCTAAACGTTGCTTGGCGGGAAAGGTGTGTTGAACACGAACATCAATAATTCCGACAACAAGAGGCTGTCGGAATTTGTCGTTATTTGTCATCGGAAAACTAACACCAAACATAATTTAAGGTTAAAAAGAATATGGCTTACATGTCACAAGAAGGCTACGAGAAACTCGTGGCAGAGCTTAAACGGCTCGAATCTATTGAACGCCCCAAGGCATCGGCTGCCATTGCCGAGGCCAGAGACAAGGGCGACTTGAGTGAAAACTCGGAGTACGACGCGGCTAAAGAGGCGCAAGCCCATCTTGAAGACAAGATTAACAAACTGAAGGTGGCTATTAACGAGGCTAAAATCGTTGACACTTCCAGATTGAGTGCTGATGCCGTGCAAATCCTTTCGAAGGTGCAGATGACCAATCTCACCACGAAAGCTAAGATGGTGTACACCATTGTGAGCGAAAGCGAAGCGAACCTGAAAGAGGGAAAAATAGCTATCACTACGCCCATTGCACAGGGTTTGCTCAACAAAAAAGAGGGCGACGAGGTGGAAATTACCATCCCGCGCGGCACCATCAAATTGAGAATAGACAAGATTACGATTTAAAGTGGCCGCCTTTTGGCCGTGCGTACATGCAAATAACCTAAACACAGCTAACATTATGGATATATTCAGCAAAATCGCAGCAGGCGAAATTCCTAGCTATAAGTGTGCAGAAAACGAACATTTCTATGCTTTTCTCGACATCAACCCGCTGATGGAGGGTCACACGTTGGTTATTCCACGTCGAGAAGTCGATTATATATTCGACATGAATGACGACGAATTGGCCGACTTCCAGCTGTTTACCAAACGCGTTGCACGTGCCGTGAAAGCGGCTTGCCCTTGCATCAAGGTGGCACAAGTGGTTCTGGGCTTGGAGGTTCCGCACGCACATATCCACCTGCTTCCCCTCCAATCGGAGGCCGATGCCGACTTTAAACGGGAGAAACTGAAACTTCCAGCCGAGCAAATGCAAAGCATCGCTGATAAGATATATGCGGCATTTAAGTCGCAACAATAGTATGAGGGGCTAAAAAAAAGCCCACTCATCAGCTCGTTTTCGAATTAAGTGGAAAAAAGAGTGTCACGCTTTGTGGCACTCTTTTTTTAAAGGCCTCACCCCCCCAACCCCTCTCGGCCTCACCCCCAGCCCCTCTCCAAGGGGAGAGGGGAGTGATATGACTTGCTGTTTTAGTGGCAAATGGAAACAGGTTTGGCAGGCTTGCTTGTCCGTAAAAGATGAATTTAACCCCTATTGGGCATTAGGGAAATCGCTTTTGTTTTGCCCAAGATAACGCTGAATATGAGCAAATGGTTAGTCGCTGTTCGTGTTTCAGGCAACAGAGGGTGATTTACGTAGCACTTTGATCTTAAAAATCTCTAATGAACTATTTGGGTTTAAGAAGGAGGCATGAGGGGCGTTATGGCAAATGATTATATCTTAGACGTCATTGTATGATGGATTTAAGAAGAAGTCAAGCGGTTTCTATACCTGTTTTTCACCAAGTTTTCTATATCGAATGTGGGCGTTGAAAACAATAATTGCTTAACTTTGTGACGGCATAATGAAATGGGGAAACTACCCATTGAACGTGGTACACAGGGAATGCTTATGCGATGTTGACAGAAATAGGCACGTGGACAGGGCCTTGCACGGCAACAAATATTGCTAACGGCGCAAAGGAGTGCAACTTGATGGCTTGCGAACAGATGTGCTATATATAATAAGGAGGCGAGTAAGGAGATGTTGAATATTAAACAGACCCTTGTGGATAAATGCGCTATATATAAAAGGAGGCAAGTAAGGAGACGTTGAATATAAAAAACAAAAGCAGAGTTGTTGGGTTGGCTAGCCACAGAATTGATGGGCTTATCGCACAAAGCATCGGGCTTATTGCGCAGAAGTTTATTGCTGGGAAAGGCATGCACGATGGTAAAGACATAAAATAAACAACCCAGAAACTCGGAAAACATTAAACAATAAGGCTTATGATACGCAACATTATATTGGTGGCATTGGGCGGCGCAGTGGGTAGCGCACTTCGTTACGCGCTGTCGTGGCTGTGGCCAGCAACACAAAATGGCGGACTACCCCTCGGCACTTTGGCGGCCAACATATTGGGATGCCTTGCCATCGGCTTTGTGGGAACGCTGCTGCAACGATCGTTTGGCGGTGGCGAATGGTTCAGGCTGCTGGTTTGTGTGGGCTTTTGCGGCGGATTGACAACGCTTAGTTCGCTGGTAAACGAAACGTCGGGGATGGCGCAAACCAACCAAACCCTTATGGCAGCAGGCTATTTGGGCGCAAGTGTTGCCCTTGGTTTCGTGGCCCTTCATTGCGGAACGTGGTTGGCAAGCAGGGTTTAGCGGCCTGAATGAGGCATAAACTAAAACTGGTCGTTACGGATTTTCAAAAGCAAAGTGTTAGGAAAATCTTCCGCTGATGTTTGAAATACGGCTGGCAAGTTAACTCTTTGCGCGCGCTCTGTGTTTCCTTTGGCAAAATGAAAGCGGATTTTTCTAACGAACCGATTGGGGATAAACAACAACGGCAAGCGACTGGTGGATGTTCACCAAGCACTTGCCGTTTTGTTTGTTAGATGGTTAGCCTATCTAAAAGCTGTGGAACAATGGGGCTTAAATAAACCTGGGAACGCTAGGAAAACCAATAAGCACCCACACACCCAATAACGCTAACCGATGTGTGTAGCCGTTTGTAAACTGGGCTATACCCAGCCCTCTTAGTTCTGCCAGATGGTAGAGATGTTGCGAGCAGGTGCCTTAACACCCAGCTTAACCTTGCCTTTGGCCTTGTTGCTTTGCACCGTAACAACCAGCTGGCCATGGAAAAGGCGCATGTGGGGCAAGTGGAACATTTCGAGCGAAGTGGCATCGCCGTTGCAAACAGCCTTAAATTTAGCTGCTCCGCTAACGTCGAACGTTAGCTCGTCGTCGGCATCGGGACACAGGTTGCCGTCCTTATCCACCATCGACACTGTGAGATAAAGCAGGTCTTGGCCATCGGCGGCAAGCGAAGACTTATCGGCCTGCACCACCAAATGATGGGGTTCGCCAGCCGTACGCACCACTTGTTCGGCCGCAGGTTTGCCGTTGGCATCGTAAGCAACAACTTTCAGTTCGCCAGGTTGGTACACCACGTTGTTCCAACGTAGGCGGTAGCGGTCTAGTCGCGATGCCTTGTCTTTCTTGATGCGGCCTTGGCTCTGTCCGTTAACAAAGAGTTCGGCCTCAGGATAGCTGGTATAGCAGTACACGGGTGTGTGCTGTCCTTCACGTCCTGGCCACGTCCAATGGGGCAAAAGGTGCAAGGTTGGTTGCTTTTCGTTCCATACTGAGCGGTACAAATAGAACCTATCCTTGGGCAATCCGGCCAAATCTACCGCGCCAAAATAGCTGCTTCGCGAGGGCCAATACGAGTAATAGGGAGTGGGTTCGCCCAAATAGTCGATGCCCGTCCATATAAATTGGCCGATGGTAAAGCTGCGATCGTCTTGCGCTATCATGTCGTCGTCGGGCAAATTGCTCCATCCGCAGCATTCCACATCGTACGAAGAGCATTGCCCATCCTTATAAGTAGCCATCTTCTTTTCGCCGACGGGGAACTTATACACGCCACGACTGCTCACCGTTGAGGTGGTTTCGGAGCCGAGAATAAAGCCTTGCCGTTGCTTGGAGATAAGTTCGTCGTAAAGGTTTACGCGATAATTAAAGCCCGGAACGTCTAGTGCGGCGTAAAATCCACACTCGGTATTGGCTTTAGGATTGTCGCCACCGCAGGTTACGGGGCGCGTATTGTCTAGCTGATGACAATAGTCGGTCATGTCTTTCGCCCTTTGTGCGCCCTCCTTGTTCCATTGTTCGGGAATTTCGTTACCAATGCTCCACATCACGATAGAGGGGTGGTTGCGATGTCCACGTATCAGGTTTTCGAGGTCTTTACGCCACCATTGGTCGTAAAACAGGTTGTAGCCGTTTTTCACTTTGGGTTCTTTCCATGCGTCGAAACTCTCGGCCATCACCATCATACCCATCGAATCGCACACTTGCATCTGCATTTGCGACGGCATGTTGTGGGAGGTACGAATGGCATCCACGCCCATATCCTTCATCAAACGTATCTGACGAATGATGGCTGCCTTGTTAACGGCTGCACCCAAAGGACCTAAATCGTGGTGCAAACACACGCCCTTAAACTTGCGCGACTGGCCGTTTAGCTGGAAACCATGCTCTTTACTAACGGCCACCGTACGTATTCCCACGCGTTGGCGCAGGCGGTCGGCCAGTTTGTTGCCTTGATATAGACTTACTTCGAGTGTGTAGAGATAGGGTTGTTCGGGGCTCCATGCCTTGGCATTGGCCACATTCAGCTGTACCGCGGCCGTGCCTTGGGCGTTGGCCGTGAGGTTTTTCTGCGCCACAGCACGGCCGTTTGCATCGAGCAATCTCACTGCAAGGCGCGCACCAGCCTTGCCTTTGGGCGTTGTGGCCTGCGTTTCTACATATACCTGTGCCTTGCTTCCTGCAAGATTTACCGTCTTAAAGATGGTTGCCCAGGGGTCTATACGGGCATCGCCTGCCGTGATGAGCGTTACAGGACGATAAAGACCTGCGCCTGGATACCAACGGCTGCTCTCCTCTTGGTTGTTCAGCAGCACGCGAACTTCGTTTACGCCACTCTTCACGTAGGGCGAAATGTCTAGTCGGAACGCGTTGTAGCCATACATCCAACGACCAGCTTCGCGCCCATTGACATAGACAACGGGTTCGCTCATGGCCCCATCGAAATAGAGTGTGGTATGCTTTGTGCCGGCGGGTAGCCTGAAAGTGGTACGGTACTCTCCCTTACCTATCCACGGCAAAGCACCCGAACGCCCCGTATGGTCTATGGCTTCGGTTTGTCCGTCTTGCTCGATAGCTAGGTGTTGAATGTCCCATTTCCGGTCGAAAGGCCCCGTTATGGCCCAATCGTGCGGCACATCAACCTGCTGCCAGTCCTTTCCGTCGCGCGAGAATTGCCACTTGTCGAGGTTTCGTTCCTGTCTGATTTGCGCCTGCGCAACCGATGCGAGGGCAAGAAAAGCTAAGATAAGCGTTTGTTTCATTGTTGTTTTTGAGGTTTATGGAGTGAGCTACGGCAGGTCTTTTCCTTGGCCATTGCCGTAGTTTGGGCATGTTCTGCCCTGTGGTTTCATTATTTTGCAGCTTGCCCCTTGCCTTTTCTGCGCATGCAATAGATGCCGATGGCGATGAAGGGCAGCGAGAGAATCTGACCCATATTGAGGGGCATACCGCTTTCAAAGTCTACTTGTATGTCCTTGGTATATTCGATAAAGAATCGGAATGTGAAGATGAGCGTGAGACAAAGTCCGAAGAAGAAACCCGTACCCACACGCTGCGGATGCTTGCGATAGAGCCAAAGACCCACGAAGAAGAACACGAAATAGGCGATGGCCTCGTATAACTGCCCCGGATGGCGCGGCATCTTATCCACCCTTTCGAAGATAAACGCCCAAGGCACATCGGTTACTTTGCCGATGATTTCCGAGTTCATGAGGTTGCCTAAACGGATAAAGCAGGCCGTTATGGGGGTGGCAATGGCGATATTATCGAGCACTTGCCACAGGTTTAGCCGCGTTCGGCGGTAGTAAAGGTAAAGAGCAACGATGAGTCCGATGGTTCCACCGTGCGATGCCAGCCCTTCGTAGCCCACGAATTTCCATCCTCCAGCGGGCAAAAAGTGGATGGGCACAATCATTTCGATGAAGTGTTGCCAGCTGGTTAGGTAGTATTCGGGCTGGTAGAACAGGCAATGACCTAGTCGCGCGCCCAAAAGTATGCCGAAAAAGCAATAAAGGAAGAGCGGATCGAAGTACTCGTCCTTAATCTTTTGCTGCTTGTAAAGGCGCTGCACGATGAAGTAGGCCAACACAAGACCAATGAGCCAGCACAAGGAGTACCAGCGAACGGAGAACCCAAAGAGGTGAAAAGCCTCAACATCGGGGTTCCAAAGGATGTAGTTAAGGTGGTTATACATGATGAACTATGTATTTGTGGATTCTTGCTTTATTCGTTTTTGATTTTTGTATATTGGTCTTTAATGTCGTTCCAGCGTGGAATTTGGATGTGGGTATTATAAAAGTTGTTGTAACTTTTCTCCATTTCGTCACGCCAAGAACTGGCAACATCACGTGTATCGGGGTTCTTATATATGGTTTCTTCTATTGCTGCTAGATAATGTTCAAGGGTTTTAAATGTGGGATATTTTATTCTTTGCCCATCAGAAAACCACTGTGCAGGCCTTATTTTGTGCACCATATTGTTCTTAAACTGCACGTTTATTGGCCATTTTTCAGATGTTCGGCAAATTTCCCACACGTTTTTAAGCCACAAGGATCTAATGGTGACAACTCCCTCATCACTCATGCCGTAGCCAAAGATTATATATTTGGCATGCAACATATAGGGATGGGTAACTATTTCCTTTTGATAAGCCTTGAAATCAGCTATGTCAAACCCTGGTGAAGCACTCCGGTTGAACGCTTTCACCTCAAGCAAGTCTTTGGTTTTGTCCTCATTTAAAAATAAGTCAGGTGGCATTTGGGTGTTCTCATTGCGTGAAAATGCAATATTTCTTTTGCTAAGCCATCCTTCAAGCCATTCTTGGATAATATTTCCAACAACATCTTTTTGTTTCACGATAATGTTAACGTCGCCGAGGGTAAACTGTATTCTGCCTTGCAAGGTAAGTATTTGATCCTCGTTAAGCAACTTTTCGTAGACTTCTTGGGGTGTGAGTGTGGTTGTCATTTCAATGTATTGTCTAAATGTTGTTCAATAAGTCGTTGAGAAATAGCCTTTATAACAGGCACGACAACAGTATTGCCAAGCAAGTCGAAAGCCTCGTTCTCGTTCAAATTAAGTTTGTATTCCTCGGGATAACCAAAAAGACGCAGTCCTTCGCGTAAGGTAAATTTCCGCAATCCGCCCATGTCTGGCACGTAAAGTCTTTGCATGTCGGTTGCAACCAGCGTGGGAGCAATCCCATTGGGGTTTAACACTTTACTCACTTCGAAACTCAGTTTGCCTGCAACGATGTTGTATCCTTTCGGCTTTGTTTCATCGTACACCCTTTGACTTGTACTTGTTCCGTTGCCATTGTCTTTTACAATCTTGCGCTTAGGATGTTCCAACTTGAGATAACCTTTTGTGGCAAGGTCGTCTAATAGGGCTTGTAGGTTATCGGCTTTGAAGAAAGTGGAGATTTGTTTGGTTGTTAATGGCATGCCGTCCATCCAGTCTATACCGATTTGTTCTGCCCAAATCTTCTTTCTCCTCTCTTTAAGTAAGCTGTTGAGGAGCATTGCTTGCTCTGCGCTAACATGCCCCCTGAGTTCTATATCCCAGCTGTGAATGTTGTCTATACCGCCCCGTTTGTCCTTAATCGCCTTGCCATAGAGCTGATCTAAGGTAAACTTATCGAGCAGGCGTTTAACAAACGGAGACTCGCTTACGGGCTGGTTGGCTTGAAGAATGTCTTTTATCTGAGCCTTACTGTACTTGAAACCAGTAAGAGATACAGTTTCATTTCTAGCTCCGACAATATAGATGCGTTTCCTTTCTTGTGCTACACCAAAGTTTTTAGAGTTGAGCACCCGATAATTCACCTTATAACCCAAGTCCGTAAGATGTGTAAGTATCACGCGAAGCGTGTTGCCGTTGTCGTGGGTGGTTAGGCCTTCGACGTTCTCTAACAAAAAACCAGCAGGGCGTTTTTCTTTAAGAATACGTTCTATCTCGAAAAACAGCGTTCCTCGTGTGTCGGCAAACCCCCATCGTTTGCCAGCAGTAGAAAAGGCTTGACAAGGAAATCCACCTAGCAAGAAATCGAAATCAGGGATAGTCTTTGCATCAATTTGCGTAATGTCGCCATGTATCTTTTCGCCAGGATGGTTTTGTAAAAGAGATTTGATGGCATGCGCCTTTATCTCGGAAGTGAAAACACAGACTGTTTCCACGCCCAATTCTTTTGCCGCGAGCTCGAAACCACATCGCGTACCTCCCATTCCAGCAAACAGATCTATAAACTTAATCATTTCGCTTTCTTGCCTTATACAATTTATCTTAACTATACGTTGAACCTAAAATGCATGATGTCGCCATCTTGCACCACGTAGTCTTTACCCTCGATGCCTAGCTTTCCGGCTTCGCGCACGGCCGATTCCGACCCATATTCGATGTAATCGTCGTACTTAATAACCTCTGCGCGGATAAATCCTTTCTCGAAATCGGTGTGAATAACGCCTGCACATTGGGGCGCTTTCCAACCTCGGTGGTAGGTCCAAGCCTTTACTTCCATCTCGCCGGCCGTGATAAAGGTTTGCAAATTGAGCAAGGCGTAGGCCTTTTTGATGAGTCGGTTAACGCCACTTTCTTCCAAACCCAGCTCGTCGAGGAACATTTGCTTGTCTTCATAGTTTTCTAGCGAGGCGATGTCTTCTTCTGTTTTGCCTGCAATAACCAACACTTCGGCCCCCTCGGCCTTAGCCACTTCTTCCACCTTTCGGCTGTAATCGTTGCCTGTTTTGGCCGCGGCCTCGTCTACATTGCAGACGTACAGCACCGGTTTTGCGGTAAGTAGGAAGAGGTCGTGTGCGGCTTGCTGCTCTTCTTTGCTTTCGAATGTCACGTTGCGGGCATTCATTCCCTTCTCCAACACCTCCTTGTAGGCCGTCAGTACGGCAACATTCAGCTTGGCATCCTTGTTTCCTGCGGCCGCTGCCTTTTGGTCTTTGGCCAGTCGAGCCTCGATGGTTTCGAGGTCTTTCAGCTGCAATTCGGTGTCGATTATTTCTTTATCGCGTATGGGATCGATGGTTCCGTCTACGTGTGTGATGTTTTCGTCGTCGAAACAACGCAGTACATGTATCACGGCATCGGTTTCGCGGATGTTTCCCAAGAACTTATTTCCCAGTCCTTCGCCTTTTGATGCGCCCTTAACAAGCCCTGCGATGTCTACTATTTCGCACGTTGCAGGCACAATTCGGCCAGGATGTACAATCTCGGCGAGGCGTGTTAGGCGTTCGTCGGGCACGGTGATAACGCCCACATTGGGCTCGATGGTGCAGAAAGGGAAGTTAGCTGCCTGTGCCTTCGCACTTGAAAGGCAATTGAAGAGGGTGGACTTGCCCACGTTGGGCAGCCCTACTATACCACATTTTAATGACATGTCTTGTTGTTTACAATTATATATATAATGTGCAAAGTTAGTGCAGAAATTCGAGAAACACGAATAAAAGTGGTATGGTTTGCGGCAAAGAGGCTATGATAAGTGGCTGATTTTAATATTCAAAGGTGTTTTTGGGCTGCTCTCGCGTAGGGTTGTCCTTGCTTTATGCAGCCCTGTTCTTCATATTCAAAGGTGTTTTGGGTTGCTCTTGCGTGGATTGCGCTTGCCTTATGCAGCCCTGTTCTTCATACTCAAAGGTGTTTTTGGGTTGCTCTTGCGTGGATTGTCCTTGCTTTGTGCAGCCCTGTTCTTCATACTCAAAGGTGTTTTTGGGTTGCTCTCGCGTGGGTTGTTCTTGCTTTATGCAGCCCCATTCTTCATATTCAAAGGCGTTTTTAAGCGGCTACAGCGTGGGATTAGGTCCGCTTTTATGCAGCCCCATCAACGCTTGATGATGCCATCGGTTGCAGATGTTTAATACTTATCATGGCATACAGGCAGACATCTCTCGATGTCTGCACTGCTAATGTCCGCCGGCATCAGTCGGCGTATCATGCTTTTCTTGTATTTACCCTGGTCAGGGGGTCACTTTAAACCTGGTGTAAGTTGCTATCTCCTCGTTATTCTGCTGTTTAGACAGTTTATTTTCTTTAATAGTGAACTTGAAGGCGTCTTTGCGCACAGCCTTTTCTTCTTTCACTTCAACAAATAGTGAGTCGTTCTTAACGGTAAACTTTCCTTCCTCTACTTTTGCCTCTTTATTGTTGAGGTCATTGGTCTTTAAGTAAGTTCCGTCTTCTTTGTAGACTTCGTAAACGGGAACCGGTTTCTCAGGTACTACCTCACCATTCTCTTCGCCAACTTTCTGTACGATGTCTTGTTGCCAAGTTCCTACGATGGCACTAACTTCTTTCTTTTTCTTAACTGGCACTTCGTCGTCGTCGCTTGAACATGACGAGAAGGTAACTCCCATAAAAAGGATGGCCACTAGGGCTAGAAAGCCCAACAGGGCCTTGTCAAATGTTGTTTTTTTCATGATTGATATGTTTAATAAATACTTTTATCGCTTGCAAAGTTACGACATTTTGTGTAACCAAAAAAGAAAAGAAGCACTTTTTCTGTTGCTCCTTATGTTAAAAATCTACATTGGACAAAAAGTGTCTTGTAGATTATTCGGATTGTAACAACTAGTGTTCGGTTTGTAAGAAAAGTCTTGTTGCCAGGTTAACAGGCTAAAAAGTTGATGAATAGAGAAGTAGACGAGTGGACAAATGGAACAATTTACCAGTTGTCCAGTTGACAAATTAACCAGTTTACGAGTTAACAAGCAGACTAAAATTAGTTGATGAGTAGAGAAGATGATGGTGACAAGAAACAGCGTTAACAGGCTAACAAGTAAGATTTTTGTTAAGAAATACGATACAAAAACAAGCTGAACAGCCCTACATGAGCAAGCCAACGAAATGCCATTGCCGCCTACTTGGCAGCCGAACGCTTGTCAACTCGTACCCTTGCCTACCTGCCAACTCACTTATTGCCAATCTTCTTAGCAAACTCCCACACCACAATTCCGGCCGCAACCGACACGTTGAGCGAGTGTTTGGTGCCAAACTGGGGAATTTCGAGACAGCCGTCGCAGCGGTCTACCACTGCTTGTTGCACGCCTTTCACCTCGTTTCCCAGCACAACGGCATAACGTTGGCCCTCGTTGGTTTGCAGATTTTGCAGCATGGTAGAGCCTGCCACTTGCTCCACGGCAAGCACTTTGGTTGCATGGGCGTGCAATTCGTCAACGGCATCGGTGGTTTCTGCGAAGTATTTCCACGTCACGCTATCCTCCGCGCCCAATGCCGTCTTATGAATTTCGGCACTTGGCGGTGTTGCCGTGATGCCACAAAGATAGACGGCCTCAACACGAAAGGCATCGCACGAACGCAACACCGAACCAACATTGTGCAACGAACGCACGTTATCTAACACCACCACTAGCGGCAACTTGCTGGCTGCCTTAAATTCGTCCACCGTCAAGCGGTGCATTTCTATGGTTTTTAATTTACGCAAAGCTCAATAATGTTTTTTGTTTGTGAGTTGTTCAGTTCGCGAATTGAAGTCGTCTATTCCTTTAATACCTCCATCAATAGCGCGAGACATATTATCTTTGTGTTGCGAACAACAAACCAAGATAAACACTCCGCTCGTGTACGAAGTACTAGACAAAGTTACGACATAATCTGAAATATTGTCCCATTTATCAGTGGCAAAACGCGGTTATCCCGCTAAAAGTAACACAAACCCATAAACTTACCCACCCATATACTTACCATCGCACAAACTCATCAACCCACAAGCCTACCCACTCATAAACTTACTAACTTACAAACTCAAACACTTACCCACCAATATACCTACCATCTTACAAACTTACCAATCCACAAGCTTACCCACTCATAAACTCATGAACTCACAAACTCAAACACTTACCCACTGACATACCTACCATCGCACAAACTTACCAGCCCACAAGCCTACCCACTCATAAACTTACTAAATCACAAACTCAAACATTTAGCCATCAATATACCTACCATCTTACAAACCTACCACCCCACAAACTTACCCACTCATAAACCTACTAACTCACAAACTCATCAACTCAGAACCTTAAATTTTTGCGATAGACTTTACAAAACACTTTATTTCCTGCTCTCATTCTAGCGAGAAAAAGAGCTAAAAAGCAAGCAATTGGTCGCAGATTTCTGCCTTACGGGGTTCTGCTTTAGTCCATTTTTAAGAAAACAACCTGCATTTTGCACCATTTTGCCTTTCTATTTGGCCGCCAACTCGCATTTTTTTTGTTCCCAATTACCCCCTTTTAGACCCTAAAACCCCACTTTTTAACCACTATTTTGCCCTTTTTAGTCCTGTTATTCATGGTTCTAGAAGGTTTTATTTATACAATTGCTGTGGATATTTATGCTTCTTGTATCGCGTTTAGCATCAAAAAGCACTGCATTTTGCACCGTTTTACCTTGCGTTTTGCACCAAAACGCACTGCATTTAGCACCAAAACGCGTTGCATTTAGCGGCAAAACGCAGGTCATTTAGCACCAAAACACACCACATTTAGCGGTAAATAGCCCCCAAAGTGGTGTAAATGATGCTTTCTTGAAATAAATATTCATTTTGTAAGCATTCACATGCCACCCCATTTTGTTCCCAAACAAACCTCCGCGAGAATCGATTTTTTGCGGCAAGGCGGACGAGTGTGACCAAAAACGGCACTCATAATGTTAAAAAACGCACCGAAAAGTTGACAAGAGAAGAGGTTTCTTAGGCAAAGAATAAGGTCGCGCCTACTTCACCCACCACTTAAACAGCAATGGCGGAACAACATAGGTAAGGGCCACAACCGCGCCCATGCCCACGATGGTTATTGCTCCTAGCGAATGCAAAGCAGGGTGACGGGCCACAACCAACGACCCCATACCGATGAACATGATGGCTGCCGAGAGCAAAATGCCCTTGCGATAGGCCGCCAACATGGGGCGGCCGTGGCGCCGTTCGTATATCAATCCCTCGGTAACAAAGATGCTATAATCGTCGCCCTGACCGAAAATAAAGGTGGCTAAGATGATGTTTACTAGGTTGAAACGCATATCTAAAAGGTGCATCGCGCCCAAAATCCACAGCCACGACACCACCATAGGCATGAAGGCGATGAGTGCAAGCTTAAACTTGCGGAACGAAAGCCAAAGGAAAGCGAAAACAATGGTACCGCAAACCCAACCGATATAGTTGAAATGCTGCGACAGCGAGTTGGCTATCGTGGCGTTAAGACTGGGCAAGGTGAACGCCCAACGCTCGCCATTAGGCGTGGATGTAAAGGCCGCCGCCACGCTATCGGCCTGCGCCGAAGGCACATTAACGATGTTAACCACCGTGTTTCCGATGATGCGATTGCCCAGAGAGGCCTGCAAAAAGGGTGCGAAATGGTTGGGCGGTTGCGGCGTAAAGCGTGTGGCGAGCATCTTTTGGAAGGGCGCGAAAGCATCGGCAGCAAAGCCTTCCTTCGCAGCCAAAAGTCCCAAGCTGTCTAATTGCGGCGCACGTTCTTTCAATATACTGCGCCATTGCGCCAAACGGCGTTCTTGTTCGGCCTTACTAGCCACCAAAAGCGGGTATTGTGGCTGTTCGGCAGCCTGCAAAGCCTGCTCTACATGCTTTCCTTCGGCCACGAAATACACTTGCGTTGTGCCATGTTCTTCGCCGCGCATCTGCGCCAATTGCATCAAAAGCGTTTGCTGCTGTGGCGTTAAGTAGTTGATGTTTCGTAAGTCGGTGTCGAACTGTGTGCCCAAACTGAAATAGCCCAACACAAGCGTCAACACCACCAAAGCCGCGCCTACTACGGCCGTTCGCCTGCGATGATGGGGCGAAGGGGCAGTCGCAGTAGCCCCAGATGTGGCCGACACGGGGGCGGCATCGAGCATTTCGTCTTGCTCGTTTGCGGTCGAAGGCTTGCCAGAAACGTTTTTCTTGCCCACATAATGGGGCAAGAACACCACAACAAACAAGATGGTGCTAACCAACATCAGGGCAGCGAAGATGCCCAAATGGCTCAATGCGGTGGCATCGAGGGGTATTAAGGCGGCAAAAGCGCCAACAGTTGTGACGTTTCCCACCACTAAGGGCGAGGCAATCTCTTCGAGTGTCTGCCGTGGCGAGGCGCAATGAGCCAGATGCGTAACGAAGTGTAAGGGATAGTTTACGGCGATACCGATGATTACCGAGGCTATTCCCAACACAATGATAGACACTTCGCTGCTTACCAAAGCCATTCCGCCCATAGCCATGAGCCAGCCAAAGCCCAGCGAAACAACGATGAGAAACAGGTGACGGGCGCGACGTAAAGCCCACACCAACAACGCAACGATGAGCGTTGCGGCAATGGATATGGCCCAAATGCTATCTTTCTTTATCTGCGAGGCGTTGTCTACGGCTATAACGGGCGCGCCAGTAGCGGCGAATTTCACGCCAGGCACGCGCATTTCTACACTTCGCGCCACGCTGTCTATTTGCTTAACGAGCAGCGCATTGCCGTTTGTTTCGCTTGCTCCGTATGGCGATGTGAGCATGGCCACGGCGTGGCGATCGTCGGGTGTAAAGATATAGCTGTCGTGTAGCTCATAGTGCAGGGCGTTGCCACTAGCTTGTAGTCGGCTTAGCAAGGGCGTAAAAAGGCCCAAGGGGTCGCGTTCGATGTTCTGTGTAACCATTCCGCCCGTGGGGAAAAGCAACATTTCGCGATTGCGTTGCAGTGCGGCGGCCATGCTGTCGGTGCTGGTTATGCGGCGTATGCGGGCAAAATCGGCATCGCCCAGCAGCAAAGGCGCGTTTTGATAGGCGAAATCGGGAATGCGCATCACGCTCTCGAAGTCGGCTTGTGCCGTTAGTTGCCATCCGCGGGCCTTACTTTCGCGTTGAAATAGCTGCATGGCGCGCACCAAGAGGGGCGTGTTAAGCTGCGTGGTATCGGTGGGCGAGGCCACGATAAAGATGCGGTCGGCAGCGTTTGTCTGCCTGTAAATCTCCATCGAGCGACGATAGTTGTGGTCGTTGGGCAGAAAGTCGGTGATGTCTTCTTTAAAACGCAGTTGCGATGCGCCCGCCAACGCACCCAAAGCCAGGGCAATGGGCAGGGCAAGGCGCAGCAGACGATGTTGCGCAAACCAGTCGTACAGCCTTATAAGCCATTGTGCAATCATGTCAGCTTTGCTTTATTTGTTGTTTGGCCGCAACAGGATTGGCATAGATGTGCAGCAGGTGGCGGCGTTCTTCGTCGGTGGTTAGCTGGCTTAAACGCTGGTTTAGCCACGCTTTCGCCTCATCCCATTGGGCATTCTGCGGTTCTTCGGGGTGCAACATGGCATAGGCGGCCATGTTGGTGGGCATCAGTTGGTAGGCGTCTACAATAGCATGGTCTATCATCTGTGCAACTTGGCGCACGGCATCGTTAAGGGGCAGGTGCGCAAGGGGTTCAAGTTGGGCCGCGCCAATGGGTTTTGTTACGCGGAAATGCACCCTTCCCTTGGGCTGACTGATGCCCGTAATGATGCTGTTGATGTCTTCGCCCGGCTGTTTTACGTAGGGTTTGTGTGCGGACTGCGCCATTTCGCGCGCTTTAAGCAGGTCGCACGACTCGTATTCGTAGCTCACGGCCACGGGTACGATGTTCAGTTGGGCCAACGAAACGAGCTTATTGCCCATTCCAGAAAGCGCAAACATCTTTACAAGTGCAGGTTCGGTTCGGTCTAGTCCGTCTTTTGTGCGGCCGTTGCGCTGTGCAATCCAAACCGACGAGCCCCTATCTACGATGGCATGCCTGATGTATCGCGACAGGTGCAGCTCGCTTTCGTAGAACTGGCGTTTGTTTCCGCCGCGCTCCACGCGAAACATCTTGTTGCTTTTGCCGATGTCTACCACCGTTGGGTGGGTCATGAGGTTGGCTCCAAAGGTTATTTCGCAGGTTTCGTGTCCTGCATCCACCAATGCGTTTTGCAGCAGCGAGGCATCCAACACAATGTCGCGATGATTGCTTACAAAGAGGTAAGGCGTGGCGGGTTGTAGCAGTTCAAGCCCTTCGCAAACAAATTGCGTGGTGCTTCTTCGCATCACCTCTCGGTTGAAATGATACATCACGCGGAGCTGAAACTCGCGTGCCGTACTTATTTCTTCCAGCATGCGTGCCACCTCTTGCACGTTTTGTTCGGGAAACACGAAGTTAGCCAACTGCGGCAGCCACTGACTTTGGGCTATTCGCCGCATGGCCAGTGCCACTTCGTCGTCGTTATAGGGGCGTATATCGTCGAACTCTCCTCTTGCTCTGCAAAAATTCTCCATATATATATAAGGTGTAATGTGGATGAATTGGTGTTTTGAATATCGTGACAAAGTTAGTAAATAATCACGAAAAGCGATGCAATTAAACTACTCTTTGTGTTGTGTTTAACTGAAATCGGCCATCAAAGACTATCTTACAAACTTTATCTACAAGCCCAAAGGGATTTATAACGATGGACAAAGGATAGCATCTGGCACGCCTGTGTAGGCTATATACAAACACACCCGTTGCGCAATGGTTGCCCAACGGGTGTGTATTAATGGGCCAAGCTTGATGCAAGGCTTAGTGTTTTACGCATTAGGGCATTATGAGATGCACCTCTATCCTTTTCTCAACGCCGGCAACGGCCGTTTCGTTAACCGATGTCAGCCTATACTTTATATAGAGGAAGTTACCCTTTTTCTCGGCAGCTGTAACCTCAATTCGGGGTTCTTCAAGATAAATGTCCTTGTGTTCGGTCTTTCCGTCCTCTGGAATCCATGCCGTTACGTTGTAGTTTCCGTTCTCGCTTGCCACCTCGTTGGGATACAAACTAACAAAATTGCCCCCTCGCTTAACTGTCATCTGCACCAGTTTAAGCCAGACTCTCGTGTCGATGGCTTTTACTTGTGCCGTCTTATCGCCGTCGGGGGTGTTCTTAAACTTCTTGCCGAAGAACTCGTTTACATCAGTTCCGCCGGCAATGTTCCACTCGTTGTTGAGGTCCGCCAGCGGTTTAAAGCCTTTCAGCGTTAAGGTAAACTGTGCCAATTCGGTTTCCGAGCCATCCTTAGGCGTGAGTTTAATCGTCAGTGCGATGGAGTTGTCGCCGTCGTTCTTCTGTTTACTGGCCAGAAGTGGGGCAAACTTAGCTTCGTCGTACTTAATCAGAGAGCCATAAAAAACATCAAGATGGCGATAAACACCACGCATGTATCGTTTACTAGCGGCTTCGGTGTCAACGGTAAACTGCTTGGCGTAATACGCGTTCTTATCAATGGCAAGGCTTGGAGAGCCATTGTTGCCCGTTTTTCCTTTTATTCCGTTGTAGGTAATGGTAAACATAACATGACCCGAATGGCTGTTGCTGGGCACATAACGCACATCGCTGATGGCGGTTTTTGCCCAATCGTCGGGCGTAAAGGTATAGTGTTTACTTCCATCTGCGGCAGAAGACGCGAGGTCTACTAGCTTTGAGAGATATTCCGCGGTGAACTTATCGGTCTTGTTCAGGCGGAATAGCGTATCGAAGTCGAACTCCGACAGGTAATCCACGCCGTCTTTCCATTTGGGCACAGCACGCATGGCCATGTCTTGGTCTGCGGGTTTCTGTGCAAAACCGGTGAAATCCACGTCCAATCCGAAAGGCTTATTACCCACAACGCCCGTCACTTTAAGCGTGAACGTGCCCTTTTGTTCGTCGCGTTTCACCACGTTCACAGCCTTAACTTCAATTTCCTTGCCATCAATGGTTTTCTTTCCCAGGTCGGCTTTTGCCTTTTCTATGGCTTGGTACACGTTAAGCTGCTTGTCGAGATTGAAGTATTTCACGATGTCCGCGGCTTTAACCTCGGTCGTTTCTCCTTGTGTTGGTGGCTTTTGTGGTGTGGGTGTAAGTCCGTCGTCTCCCCCACAGGCAGCAAAAAAGACGCATATCGCTGCTGCTAAAATAAATTTCTTCATTGTTAATCCTGTCTCTAATACTAAAACTGGCGCGCCTTTCAGTCCTCCTAATAGGCCTTTGCAACAATGGCGCAGAGGCGTTTGGACAATTGCGGCGCACAATAACTATGGGGCAAAGATAAGCAAAATAATCGGAAAAATGGCGGTGAAATGTGCTATTTAACATAAGGAGTGGTGTGGAAAGAAGTTGGAAAAGGCCTGCGCAAACTGGTAGATTAAAAGACTTCGTCCCTCACAAACTCACGAACTTAGCGGCTTATGCCCTTACCAACTCACGAACTTAAAAACGCGCTCCCATCATAAACTCACGAACTTAACAACTTATGCCCTTACCAACTCAAACACTTATAGATTAATTCTATATCGAAATAGAAGGAAAAGTTTGGGCTCAGCGCCATAAATTCCTAACTTTGCAATCGAAAAGAAATAAAGAATTTACTCACAATTATAAATATAGAAAGGAAATAAGAAATGAAAACAATGATGTATTTAGGACTAGACGAGAACAAAGTTCAACCCGTTGTTAAAGGCTTGACCCAACTGCTGGCCGACTTCCAAGTGTTTTATGCCAACCTGCGCGGCTTGCATTGGAACGTAAAAGGTAAGCGATTCTTCTCTTTGCACGCCAAGTACGAAGAGCTTTATAACGATGCTGCCGAGAAAGTAGACGAGATTGCCGAACGCCTTTTGCAACTGGGCGCAACTCCCGAAAACCGTTTCAGCGAGTATCTCAAAGTATCTACGATAAAAGAAAGCGGCAACGAGCCCGAAGGAAAAGAAGGTATTGAGACTGTGCTAGACAACCTGGGCAACCTCATCAAGCAAGAGCGCGCCATCGCTAAGCTTGCTGCCGATGCCGACGACGATGCAACGGTGGGCTTGATGGATGGTTTCCTCGCAGGTCAAGAAAAGAACGTATGGATGTTTGTGGCTTTCTTGGATAAGAGCTACAAAAAGTAAAACGGCCATCTGCAAATAGCCCAACGTATACGCCGCTGTGTGGTTAGCCACCGTGCGTATTATCTGGTTAAAAACGATTGGCGGCGACTTCGCCATGAGGTCGCCGCCTTTTTACACCTTACTGCAAGCCACTGCACACAATGGCAAGGGCCAAACAAGATGTAGGATTAAGGCTGTCAGACTGTGAGATTGGGAATTTAGAACGTAATGAGTTCGTCAGAACATTAGCTATTTTACCCCCAAACGCTTTCGCAATTGTACACTCGCAAACGTTTTGCACAAGGATGTACGCGATAAAACTCATTAAATTAGAAACTTACACCCACACAAAAGCATTAACTGAAAAAGCTCATCAACTTAAACTTAGCATAGCTTTAAGCACAAGAGATTAGCGCAGAGAGTTATAAAAACAGACTAGCAAAAGCATGTCTGCATTTAGCGAAAAGATTAAAGTGGTGGCGTGGTGGTGCGATGATGCACCGCCACGCTTTTGTTTGTGTTGGCTACAAGCCAATAAATGCAGGCGTTGCAGCAGCTAATATAGTTTGATTAGCTAATGGCATTCCATGTTATAAGCAAGCTATCCCCCACCCCCTTTATTTCTCATCGCTTGCCCTCCACATTCACCATTTCTTCTCCAAACATAGTGTTTTTTCATGTTTTTGACGTAATTTTGTCCTTTCAAACAAACTGATAATGAGCATTACATCCTTAGTGAGCGGAGCTTTCAAACGCCGACAGGCCGACATTGAAACGTACGCCCACCATAGCGAAGAGATACAAAGGCGTGTGTTGGCCCATCTTGTGCAGCAAGGACAACGCACACAATATGGCAATACGTGGGGAATGAACGACATACAAACCTACGAACACTTTGCCAAACAGCTACCCGTAACCACTTACGAAGAGCTGAAAGAGCCTATCGACCGCATGCGCCACGGTGAGGCCGACGTGTTGTGGCCTGGCGTGGTGAAGTGGTATGCCAAATCGTCGGGAACAACCAACGACAAAAGTAAATTCATTCCCGTATCTGCCGAAGGCTTGAAAAGCATTCATTACAAAGGCGGAAAAGATGCCGTGGCACTTTATCTGCGCAACAATCCCAAGAGCCGACTATTCGATGGACGCAGCCTGATATTGGGTGGAAGTCATGCGGCCAACTACAACGTGGCGCATAGCCTAGTGGGCGACCTCAGCGCGATACTCATCGAAAACATCAATCCCTTGGCCAATATCGTGCGCGTTCCCAAGAAAAGCATTGCGCTAATGCCCGACTTCGAGGCGAAACGCGAGGCCATTGCCCAACAAACCTTGCACGCCAACGTTACCAACATATCGGGCGTGCCCTCGTGGATGCTCTCTGTACTGGTGCGTGTGCTCGAACTTTCGGGCAAAGATACGCTCGCTGAGGTGTGGCCCAACCTCGAAGTGTTCTTCCACGGCGGCATTGCTTTTGGCCCTTATCGCGAACAATACCGCAAACTTATGGGCTCGTCGCAGATGCGATACATGGAAACCTACAACGCCAGCGAGGGTTTTTTCGGTCTGCAAGATGCTCCCGACGACGAGGCTATGCTGCTCATGATAGACTATGGCGTGTTCTACGAGTTCATTCCGATGGACGAATTTGGGACAGACAACGCCTCGGTGGTTCCGCTTTGGGGCGTTGAGCCTGGCCGTAACTATGCAATGGTGATTAGCACCACGTGTGGTTTGTGGCGTTATGTTATTGGCGACACGGTTTGTTTCACCTCCACACGGCCTTATAAGTTTAAGATTACGGGGCGAACAAAATACTTTATCAATGCCTTTGGCGAAGAACTGATTATGGACAACGCCGAACAAGGCTTGGCTTACGCCTGCAAACAAACGGGTGCGGAGGTGTTGGAGTACACGGCGGCACCTGTATTTATGGATGCCGAGGCCAAATGCAGACACCAATGGCTTGTGGAATTTGCACACAAGCCTACCTCTCTCGATGCCTTTGCACAGGCACTCGACCTGCGCCTGCAACAACTTAACAGCGACTACGAGGCTAAACGACATAAGAACATTACGCTGCAACAGCTGGAAGTGGTTGAGGCACGACAAGGTTTGTTTAACGATTGGCTGAAAAGCAAAGGCAAACTGGGCGGACAACATAAGGTGCCGCGACTGGGAAATAGCCGCAAGAATATTGAGGAACTGTTGAAGATGAATTAAAGGCCACCCCCACATGCTGATAAACAAGCGAGGCTAGTTGAGGTTACTATAACTAGAATAATCAGAACAACTAGAATAACTAGAACAACTAGAAAACCTAGTAAGCCTAGATAAACCTACCCACTAACTTACTAAACCCAATGCTTGCTTATTTGTTAATTCATCAACTTGCCCACACCACCCACCCTTTGTCCACTTTTCAGCAAGAATTTTAACACTAAAAGTGCCATTTTTATCCACCAACCGCCCACCTTGCCGCAAAAATTCGATTCTCGCGAAGGTTTGTTTCGGTGCAAAAAGGGGTTGCAAGTGAATGTCGGCAAAATGAATATTTATTTAAAGCAACCGCCATTTGCACCAGTTTGGGGTCCATTTGCTACAAAATGCAGTGCGTTTTGGTGCTAAACGCAGTGTATTTTGGTGCTAAACGCAGTGCGTTTTGGTGCTAAACGCAGCACGTTTTGCCGCTAAACGCAATGCAAAATGCTGCTAAATGCGAGACGAAAAGCATAAAAATACACTGCAATGGTATAAACAAAACCTTTTAGATCCATGAAACACAGAGCTAAAAGAGGCAAAATAGCCATTAAAAAGTAGGGTTTTAGGGGAAAAAAGAGGATAATTGGAGTTGAAAAAATACGGGTTGGCAACCAAACTAGAAAGGTAAAATGGTGCAAAATACAGGTCCTTGTCTTAAAAATGGACAAAAGCCAAGGCGCGAAAGGGTAGAAAAAACGGCTTTTTACCTACTTTTTAACCAATAATTTCGCTAGAACGGAACGAGAATTAGAGCGACATTGTAAAATAAAAGATAACAATTTAAATTTTCGAGTTGGTGAGTTTTTGAGTTGGTGAGCTTTTAGTTTACCAGCTTATGAATTGTTCAGGTTATGCACTTATAAGCTGTTAGGTACAGCGTTTATGGGTTATAATTACACGCCAGTTAGGAAAAGACAACCCATTTTGAATACAACCCAAACACAATAATCACAGCTTATGCCAACAAGCGCATCGCGTTTGGCGCACACAAGCCCCCAACCTATCTGTCACAAGCAACTATCGATACGGCATTTACCCCATACGCCCATTCCAAACGACGTATCTTCGTTACCCCAACCCCACGCTCGCAGCTTTGAGACTAGCAGAAGTCGTAGCCTTAGCTGTGGGGCATAGTCTGTTTAAAATCCAAATATTCCCTAACAACAAAGCCATATTCCATTTTTTATTACTAACT
>ERZ773014.176-NODE-176-length-43269-cov-19.216573_pt1 | contig 43269 bp, 28 predicted proteins | sample MGYA00580841_ERZ773014 | MGnify/ENA primary metagenome ERZ773014 (study PRJEB29015, sample SAMEA2737989) | human oral metagenome | biome: human oral; feature: human-associated habitat; material: dental | place: China | collected 2067 ... | reverse complement strand
ACTCCCCTCTCCCCTTGGAGAGGGGTTGGGGGTGAGGCCGATTGTGGGTGAGGCCGATTGTGGGTGAGGCCAGTTGGGGGTTGAAGTCTGTAAGCTGGCTATTCCTGTATTTCTTTTTAAGTTGTTTTGCCTTCTAGGTTGTAATGATAATAGGGCAACGTAGTAAAACGCGCGCATCCGTGCCCACATCTGTGTGCCTATGCGTGCAGGATAACTACATGTTGCACAACTCTCTCTTGTATAATAAGCATGACTATTAAGAATTTAAACATTGAAGAATACCTCTTGGGGCATTGCGATGCACAGCAGATGCACGAGTTGGCAAGCTGGACATCAGGTTCTGGCAAACGGTTGCGTTTGCTCTTTGCCCTTCGCTGCGCCTTTCTCGACTTAAAATACCAGCATCATTTCGACGATGCCAACCTCATTGCCACCGCCGAACAACGCCTTTTCGACACCATTTCCAAAGGCTGATGATTGCCCTTTACGCCGAAAACTACTTACAAACTCATCAGCTCATCAACCTATTAACCCATCAACTTACCAACTCAAAAACTAACAAACTAACCAACTTACAAGCCCATCAACTTACAAACTCACCAACTTATCAAACGCATCAACTTACTAACTCACCAACTTACTAACTCATAAACTTATAAACTCAAATAACTCACCAACTCAAATAACTCATAAACACACCCACTGAAAATCTTAAAATCATTACTTTTATTTTACAAATACGCTCTAATTTTCGCTCCCTTCTAGCGAAAATATAGGCCTTAAAGTAGGTAAATAGCCACTATTTCTAGCCTACCACGTCTTCCTGATTATCTGTTTTTAAGAAGAAAACTTGCGTTTTGCACCATTTTGCCTTTCTAGTTTGGTTGCCAACTCGTATTTTTGCAACCCCAAATTATCCCCATTTTTCCCCTAAAACCCCACATTTTGATGGTTGTTTGGCCCCTTTCGGGCATGTGTTTCATAGCTCCAAAAGGTTTTGTTTATACCATTTGCAGTGGATTTTTATGCTTTTCGTCTCGCATTTAGCACCACTTCACCTTGCATTTTGCACCAAAACGCACTCCATTTTGCACCAAAACGCAAGGCATTTTGCACCAAAACGCGAGGCATTTAGCACCAAAACGCAAGGCGTTTAGCGGCAAAACGCACTCCTTTTTGCTGCAAATAGCCCCCAAACAGGTGCAAAGGGTAGTCTTTTTAAATAAAAATTCATTTTGCCCGCATTTAAAACCACCCCCTTTTTGCACCGACACAAACCCTCGCGAGAATCGATTTTTTGCGGCAAGGTGAACGATTGGCGGCAAAAAGAGCACTTATCGTGTTAAAATTCTTGCTGAAAAGCTTACAACGATTGAAGGGCTGACGAGAGGATAAGTGAACAAGTTAATCGCTCATCTTTTCGTATTGTGACCTAACTGCGCCCATTTTGACATAAGAACATAAGAAACATAAAGAAGTGCGCTTTACGTTTCCCTCATTATAAGTGAACGAGTTAATCGTTCATCTTTTCGTATTGTGACCTAACGCGCCTATTTTGACATAAGAACATAAGAAACATAAAGAAGTCGTCTTTACTTTTTCCACATTATCTGCCACAGGAAAGATGCTTTCAACTTATAAAGAAGGGGTTGAAAGGGCTTCCGCCAGATTACCTTTTTTGAGGCATAACCCCGTTTGGCCACAGACAAATGCGGCGGAACTTCATATTACATCGTATCTTTGTTCCGCGCTTCGCACATGTGCGGCGTGTTTATCGTATGCCGGCATAACAAAGACCATAAACCCCGCTTTAATTTATAGAAACATCAAAAGTCGAGACGAGTTTGCCATGTAGCGGTGCAAAACAAGTAACGTTTACATCACATTTATTGTCCATCGCGCCTGCAACATTAGTAGTTTTTACGTAAAACTGGCTTACGCGGAAAGCTAAATTCCACATTCACAGCATGCCAATCGTTTGCACAAATTGTCAGCTTTGCATCTGTTTGTTCAACCTTTTGTTGATAGAAAAGCGCGCCTTTTGATGTGAAAAAAGGTAAAAATGAAGAATATTTTTTTGCTAGATTTATTTTTATGCGGTTTTTTTACTATATTTGCCGCCCTGAAACTACAATCGTACAACGTGCCGTTTGTATGGCCTTTGTTCGTTAAACAAGCGGTAATTTAATCAATGTCTTACCTGTATTTCATTAAATATCATCACTCTTTATAAACTAATTGTATGGCAGTACATCTGAAACGCTATCTACTTGCAGTGTTCTTAGGAGCCTTGGCCTTGGCCACACTCCTACCCACCGAGGCAATAGCCCAGACTCAGGGCAAACGCATCTCGGTATCGTTTAAGGACAAGCCGCTAGCCAGCATCCTCGATTTCGTGGGGCGACAAGGCGACTACGAAGTAACTTACACCGACGACGTGCGAAACGACACGTTGACGGTAACTATCTCTTTTGAAAACGTAGATGCCCTGCAAGCCGTGCAAAGCTTGCTGGCCAGAACCGCTTTCGCCTACAACGTAGACGGAAAGAAAATCAACGTCTACCGCATGGAACAACACAAAGAAACGGCTTTTACGCTTAAAGGACTTGTGAAAGACAAGGACGGACAGCCCGTTTCGTTTGCCACCGTGCAGATTAAAGGCACTACCCAAGGCACAACCACCGACCTAGACGGGCACTTTACCATGAAGGTAGACCGCCAAGAGGGCAACGTAACCATATCGAGCGTGGGTTTCGACACCAAGACCGTGAAGTATGATGCACGCCGCGAGTTGAGCGTGCTGTTGCCGTCGGCAGAAAAAATGCTGGGCGAAGTAGCCGTCATTGCCTATGGTAAGCGTAACACGCGCGAGCAAGTGGGAGCCATTGGCTCGGTAAAAGCAGAGGATTTGCAGAAAGTGCCCTCGCCTAGCCTTGAAAACTTGCTGCAAGGACGTATTGCCGGTGTAGACGTTACCAACCTTTCTGGTTCGCCAGGTGGTGGCGGTTCGAAGGTAACCATACGTGGATTTAGCTCGCTCAACCAGCAAGGCGCGAACGATGGAACGCCGCTTTACGTGGTAGACGGCGTGCCCGTGGCCAATGACCCCCAAAACATGGGTGGCATTAACGCCCTTGCCGGACTGGACCCATCCAGTATCGAGAGCGTGCAAGTGCTGAAAGATGCCGCCTCGGCATCGCTCTATGGTTCGCGTGCAGGTAACGGCGTTATCCTCATCACCACCAAAAAGGGTAAGGCCGGGCGCAACGAAATACAGGTAAACGTATCGCAATCCATGTCGTGGTTGCCCGCAACACCCAAACAAACCATTGGTAAGGCCGAACGCGACATCGCCCTGATGCTGGCCAAGAAATACCGCTCGGCACACTACGACCCCACCACCGACCGCATTGTGATGCCTAACGACTATGCAGACACATGGGGATGGGGCGACGACCTTGACGGAGGTATGGACTACCTGTGGCGAAACGGAAACGTGATGAGTGGCGACAGGAAGATTAGCCCCATCATGCAAGACTCGCTGAACACCTTCTACAACAACCGAACCAACTGGTGGAAGTATGGTTTTAGGCTGGGACGTGTTACCAAAGCCGACGTGCAACTGGCTGGCGGTACCGAAAACATGCGCTACATGGCCAATGCAGGCGTGTACGATGAAACGGGTATTATGATTAACTCCAACTTCCGTCGTTACAGCTTGCTCACAAACCTCGACTTCAAGCTTTCTACCAAGCTCGATGTATTTATACGCTTGAACATGGCTTACACCAACCAAAGTGCCGGTTCGGGCGGCCGCGTGCAGGGACTAACCTTCGACCCCAAGCAAACGCCCAGTGTGTTGCCCGGTAAAGGCAGCACGGCCGAACGCGAGGCGGTGAAACAACTGCGCGATGTAGACCAAACCAACTCGAACTATAACTTACGCCTGAACGGAGGTCTTAACTATTCGCCCATAAAGGGTTTGAGGTTTACCTCCACAGCGTCGATCGACCACTATTTCACGCGCGTTTACATCTTCCGTCCCAGCTATTTGATGTACGACAACCTGTCGGAGGCGCGCGGTTCGAACGCAGCAATGACCAACCTTCAAACCGAAAACATTGCCACATACAATGTGCCATTGCCCCAAGACCATAAGTTGGAGCTGATGGCAGGTATTACTTACAACTACGATTTGATGCAAAGCATCGGCGGATGGGCAAAGGGTGGCCCCACCAACCAGGTGAAATACGTTGGCGAGGGGTGGCCCACACTGCTTAAAGACATCAGCGGACAGGCCAAACCAGCGAGAAACTTCGACTCGAACAAGGAAGATCAGGCCATGCTCAGTTTCCTTGGACGTGCCGCCTATGGCTACAAGAAGAAGTATCTGGGCGAATTTTCAGTACGTCGCGATGGGTCGTCGGTCTTTGGCAGCAATGTTCGTTGGGGCACATTCCCCTCAGTGGGCTTGGGTTGGGCGTTCAGCGAAGAGCGTTTCATGAAAAAGCTGTGGTGGCTTAGCTTTGCCAAGCTGCGCGCTTCGTGGGGACGTTCGGGTCAGAAGTTCCAAGAGCCTTACCTGGCATTGGGCACACTTTCAGAAACCGACGTGTTTAACGGCACCGCCGGATTGGTTCCCGCCGCATTGGCCAATAAATACCTTACTTGGGAAAAGAGCGACCAATACGATGTGGGCCTCGACCTGCAAGTGTTGGATTATAGACTGAAATTCAAGCTCGACTACTATTACAAGTATTCAAGCGACTTGCTTATGCAAAAGTACTTGCCAGGCAACTTCTTCTATACAGACAAGGTTTGGGACAACGTTTCGGCCATCTCTAACGAAGGTATCGAGTTTGATGTGCAAGCCGACCTTATCCGCAGCAAGGACCTTAACCTGAGTGTTGGCCTCAACGTGTCGCACAACCGCAACCTTTTCCGCAAGACATTTAACGGCGAAGACCTGAACGACAAGGTGCTGGGCCGACCCGTTTACGGCATTTACACCTACCAAGACGAGGGAATAGTAAAAGACGAGAGCCAGATACCATACTATTATAGTCAGACTGGCTCGCGCTTGCCCCTCTACTTTGGCAACCCTAACTATCCCTTGCGCGTGGGCGGAAGGAAGATTAAGGACCAAAACAAGGATGGTAAGATAGACAACAGCGACCTGTATTATGCTGGTAGCACCCTGCCAACAGCCTACGGCGGTATCAATGGACACCTAGAATGGAAGGGCTTTAACGTAGACGTGCTGTTTAGCTACGTGCTTGGCCGCAAGGTTATGAACATGGTTCAAAACAGTGCGTTCACCTTTAACAAGAGCGTTAACCCCCTGATGGCCCATTTCAGAGCCAACGAATATTGGAGCAAAGACAATCCCAACGCCACTAAGCCCTCCTTAGAGTTTGCCGACCCAGGCTACTTGGGACACTTCGACGGCAATGTAGACTCGAACATCGAGAATATCAGTTTCGTTAGGTTGAAACAACTGGTGTTGGGCTACACCCTTCCCGCAACGTGGTTCAAGTCTAAGTTCATAAAGAGCATCAACGTGTACCTATCGGGCGAAAATCTCTTCATGCTCACCAACTACTCTGGTTTGGACCCCGAAGTTATCGACCCATATACGGGCAAGGACGATGGCTCGCAGTATCCGCTAAACCGCAAACTTACATTTGGTTTCAACATGAAATTCTAGAAAGATGAAAAAAATAAGCTTCGCAACGCTACTCTTGGCATGCACACTAACGTCTTGCAGCCTAGACATACTGCCAGAGAATGCGCAAACATACGACACATCATTCAACAACGAGGCAGGAGTGAACTCTGCCACCGCCTCGGTTGAATACTTTATCAACATCTACGTACCAAACAACAACACGTTTACCACCGTGGGAGTGTTTGCCGACACGCTGCAAGATGACATGGAGGTACGCCGCTGGAACCCAAGACGGATTATTGGCCAAAACGAATCGTGGAAAGAACTCTACAACATCGTCTTTGCATCTAACGTGATTGTGGACAATATCCACTTGGCAAAGGACCTTACCGACGACCGCCGCAACCACTACTTGGGGCAAGCAGAGTTTGGCTTGGGCCTTAGTTACTTCCTTTTGGCGCAACGTTTCGACGACGCGGTTATCACCGAGAACTCTTATGTGATTAAGGAATACGCCACTTCGTCGCGAATGGACGTGATAAACGCGGCCATCGACCACGCCACAAAGGCTTTCAACATGCTGCCCACCTACGACAAGCTGCGTAAGATGGACGGAACGCCCATTACCAACAAGCAAACGGCATCGAAAGGAACATGCGCTGCACTGCTGGCACACCTCTATGCCTGGAAAGGAAGCATCATCGAACTGATGAAATTGGAGGGCGACGCACAGGCCGCTTACACCAAGTCGATGGAGTATTCCACCATGCTGATAAACAAACAGGTGGGCGATTACAGCCTTTGCAGCACACCAGAAGAGCTTTGCCAATGTTTCTCGGCACCCGAAAAGACCAATCCCGAGGCCATATTCAGCTTGTTCTACGACAAAGCACGTTCGAGTCAAACGTTCTCTCCCAACAAAGTGGCCGATGCCTTTGTAAGTTGGCCGGTAGACGAGACACAAACGCCGGCCGAGATTACTAGCCGTCCAAGGTTTAAACTTTACAAAGAAACCATCAGCAAGCTCTACCCCGATGCAGGCGACTTACGCCGCACGGCTTTCTTCTACAAGTTTGATACGGACCACACGCATGGAGGCCACAACTACGCCATACCCTACAAGTTCCGCACAGCTGTTATCGACCCCGACCAAACAGCTCCGTCGGGTAAGCTATATCGCACGATAAATGCCGACTACGTGTACTGGCGTTTGGCCGACTTCTACCTGCTCCGTGCCGAATGTGCGGCCAAGCTAGGCAACGAAGGGCAGGCCATTGCCGACCTTAACGTTATTCGTAATCGTGCAGGAGCCACCGCTTATCCCTCGGCCAACGACACCAAGGGGCTGCGCAAAGCCATCTTCCGCGAACGCGAACGCGAGTTCATCGCCGAGAACGATGCCCGTTACGCCGACATCATCCGCAACAATTACATCAAGGACGAGCTGACTGGCAAGTTCACCACCCTTACGTTGAACGACATGCGCGGCGGTGCTTTGGGCTTACCACTGCCCATCGATGCCAAGACAGATAAGGATGGAAACCCCATTAACAAGCTTATCCGCCAAAAAACGTATTGGCAACGATACGAATAAGCAAGGTAACAAGCAACATTTCCTAACCGCGGCCGCCGCAACAACAAGTAAAGAACGGCGGCCCAAAACAGAAAGAAAGAAAATGAAACGCATTAAATTTTTCGTTGCGGCATGCTTGCTGACACTTGTTTCGGTGAGTTGCACGCAATACAATTTTGAAGATACGGGCGAGGCTTACGGCGTGCACGACTGCACAATGTGGGACTATTTCAGCCAAGACCCCTACAATTGGAAACTGTTACAAGAGATGATAACGCGCGCCGGACTAGAAGACGTGTTCAAAGGAACCAGCACGTACGGCAAAGACATCACCTATTTTGGCGCTACCAGCAACAGCATACGCGCCTATCTCTTGGGAAACGGCATGAAAACCGTTGACGAGATACCCGTAGACGACTGCAAGGCATTTGTGCTTAACGGCCTGCTTGCCAAGCGCAAGATGCTCGACGACTTTAAACCCGGACGAAAAAGCAGCGACCCCAACGTGCTTATCGGCACAGGCGGCGAAACGTTCGACATGGCATCGGGCAAGCAATTCTGGATTTACACCTTCAACGACACATACAACGGCGTGCCAGGTGCAGGTCCTAAGCGGATTTACGTCACCTCGTTAGATGCAAGTAAGGAGAGTACCGTGGCATCGAGCAACATTCAAACGCTCACAGGCGTGGTACATTCAATGGATTATGATTTCAGACTAAGCGACTTTTAACACATGAAGAAGATATATAATTTGGCTCGCGCGCTCTTTGCAGTGGCGTTCATCGCTATGGCGGTGGCTGCTTGCAACACCATGCCCGTAGGATTCTTACGAACGGAGGGTGCATCGTTCAGCCCCGACACGCTCAACGTGTACCATAACCCACACGCCAGCACCCCACGCTATAACGACCATCGTCCCTGGGTGTCGTATCGCATACAGGGAGTAGCGGGCACCAACCCCATCAACTACGAACTGGCCGACGTTAAGGCAACCGAAGGCGGAGATGCCGAAAAGTTTAAGGCATTAGCCCAAAAGGGACTGCTTAAAGTAGACGGTGGTATGATTGTATTGATGCACGAAGGCGTGGCCGAACTGCCAAACAGCGGACGTTACACCCTTTCGCTAAGAGTTTATAACGACGGGCATTCGCAAACAATCAGCGACGTTTACACCATCATCGTTGGCGTAGACGAGCCCAAACCAGAACAACAAAACCCATAAAGATTATGAAACGACTGATATTATTGCCCCTCATGATGCTGGCCATGCTATGCAAGGCACAGGGCGAACAAGGCATAACGTTCTTCAAGGGTTCGTTTAACGAGGCCTTAGCCGAGGCAAAAAAGCAAAACAAACCCCTCTTTGTAGACTTCTACGCCACATGGTGCGTGCCCTGTAAGCGCATGGCCAAGGAGGTTTTCACGCTCCCCGAAGTGGGCGAATACTTCAATCCGCGCTTTATCAGCTTGCAAGTTGATGCCGAAAAGCCCGAAAACAAGGAGATTGCCAAGCAATATAAGGTGGAGGCTTACCCCACTGTGGCCTTCATTGCGCCCGATGGACGAACCATTGGCGTAAACGTTGGTGCTCTGGGAAAAGAGGATTTGCTTGAAGCGGCCAAGGTTGTAGCCGGCGAGGGCGTTAGTTTCGAACAGCTATACGACGAATATAAGAAGAACCCCAACGACCTGGAAGTGCAACAACAGATGCTGATGAAGGCCCCAAACTTCCTTGCAGCGCAAGAAGGAATGGATGCCGACAAGTGGGTTGTGCGCATTCAAAAGCTCTATAAGGGCTATATCGCCGCCAAGAAAGGTCCGAAACTCATCAACAAAGACGACTATGCCATTATCTACAACCTTGAAGGAAACGACGATAAGGCACATAAGCAAGAGATGGTTGACTTTATCAACCAGAACCTAGACGCGTGGAAGGCGGCCATTGGCACGCCCGCAGCCTACTATGTGGTGATGGCCAACGATGCTTGGGCCGAAGAACTGGTGAAAGAAGGCAGCGACAAGTACAAGCAATACGTGGAAAAGATTAAGAACGAGTATGCTAAGGCATACGAAGTTGCCGCTCTGCCCACCCTGCCCGCCTACGAAAGGGCAAAGCTTTACTACGATGCGCTGTACAACCTTTATAAGAATAAGGACGTGAAAGGCTACATTCGCGACATGAAAACCCTCTTGCAAAAGATGGGCGACAAGGTTGCTCCGGCCGATTATGGTAAGGCTGCACAAGACCTTTACAACGCTGCCGGCAAGAAACTGACGGCCGACGACCACAAGCAAGCCATCGAATGGGTGGAACAAGCATTGAAAGCCGAAGAGGCTGTGATGGAACGCGTGAACTATCTCGTGATGATTGGCGACTCGTATCGTGAGCTGAAAAACTACGCTAAGGCCCGCGAATGCTACAACCAAGGCTATGCCGAGTCGCTAAGAATGCAGAACATGGAGATGCCGCAAGCTATGGTGCAGAACGCCATCAAGCATAAACTGGCCACTTTGGAACTACTAGAAAAGTAAGTCCGTATGAACACAACGCTAAGAAACCTAACGCGACGCATGCGTACGGTCATGTTGTGCCTTGCCACCATCGGCTTGGCGCAACAGGCCTACGCCCAAAGCGAGGTACTAAGAACGGGTAAGTTGCCCAACGGGCTTACCTATTATATATATAACGACGGCTCAACACCTGGCGAGGCACAGTTCTATCTTTACCAAAACGTGGGGGCAGTGAACGAGGCCGACAACCAAACGGGCTTGGCTCACGCCTTGGAACACTTGGCCTTTAATGCCACCGACAACTTCCCTGGGGGCGTTATGGCTTTCCTTAAAGCAAACGGACTAACCGACTTCGAGGCCTTTACCGGTGTGGATGATACGCGCTATGCCGTACACAATGTGCCAACGGCCAACGCACAGCTGATGGGCAAGATGTACTTGCTGCTCAAAGACTGGTGTCATGGCATCAAGATACAGCCCGCCGACGTTGAAAAAGAACGCGGAATTATTATGGAGGAATGGCGCAGACGTGAGGGAATAGACCGCCGCATCACCGACAGCACCGCCAAAGTGATGTACAACTACTCGAAGTATGCCTACCGCAACGTCATTGGCCACGAGGCTCGCCTACGCTCCTTCACGCCCAAAGACGTGCGCACTTTCTACGATACGTGGTACAGACCGCAGTTGCAGTTCGTAGCTATCATAGGAGATGTAAACCTCGACCAAGCCGAACGCACCATCAAAGCCACCCTTTCGTCGCTACCAAAGAAGGCAACGCCCTACGATGCCGAACTCCGTAAAATCGGCGACAATGCTCAACCGCTGTACATGCAGTTTGTAGACAAGGAGAACAAGAGCCCATCGTTCGGCCTTTACCAACGTGTTCGCCTGCCTAACAACCCCAATTCCGAGGAGGGCACGCGCAATTTCCTGTTCACGCGCATATTCAACACCTTGGCTCCACGCCGTTTTGCCCGTCTTAAAAACGCCGATGCCGAAGCGTTTATCGCTGCATCCGTAAGTCTTTCGCCCCTCGTACGCGGCTTTGCGCAGGTGGCATGGGATGTTGTTCCCTATGCCAACAACGCACATCAGGCCATGCAACAGCTGCTCGACGTAAGGGGAGCAATAGCAAGCGAAGGCTTTTCGAGTAAGGAATTCGAGGCCGAAAAGAGCGAAATGTACCAAGGAATGAAGGATGCTTTGGAGGCTAAGGGACTGGGAACACCCGACAATGTGTTCAACCTGATGAAACAAAACTTCCTTTACGGAACGCCCATCAGCGACTTCCGCGAGCAAATTCAGCGCAATATCGAAGTGCTGGTTGAACAAGAAGTGGAAGACTTTAACGCCTGGGTGGCCAAATTGCTCGACCATAACAACTTGGCTTTCATCACCTACGAGCGTAAACCCAACGAGTTAGACCTGTCAGAAGGCACTTTCCTTGCGGCATTAAAAAGCAGCGAGACGCCAGCCATAGGCGTTGCGCCAGACAACACGCTGACCAAACTCGACCTCAGCCACATCGTTGCAGGCAAAATTGTAAGCGAAAAGGCCATAGCTAAGCTTGCCGCCAAGGAGTGGAAACTGTCTAACGGCGCACGCGTAATCTACAAGTACCTGCCGCAAGCCAAAGGAATGCTCTTTTTCTCGGCCACAGCTCCTGGCGGACGCGCTGCCGTTACGCCCCAACAATTGCCCAGCTACATGGGCATGCGCAATCAGCTGATGCAAACGGGCGTGGGCGGATACAACCGCAACCAGTTGGCATCGTGGCTGCAAGGCAAAGACATCGACCTCACCATGTCGCCTGGCGATTACTCCGACGACTTGTCGGGCAGTGTACCCGTTGCGCAAGCCGACAACTTCTTCGGTTACCTCAACCTCATTTTGTCGCGCCACGACTTCTCGTCCAACGTCTTCTCCAAGTACGTTCAGCGCAGCAAGTATCTCTACGCCAACCGCTCGCTCGAAGGTATGGATGCAGCACAAGACTCTATTCGCCGACTGCTCTTCCCGCCATCGGAGGCCAACCCCGAACAAGACGAGGCCTTCTTCGACCGCATGCAGTTCAACGAATTGCCCTCGCAGTTCTTCGCCCACTTTGGCAATGCAGCGCGCTACACCTACTTCATCGTTGGCGACATGCCCGAAGCGCAGGCCAAAAATCTGGTAACACGCTATCTGGCATCGCTCAAAGGCGACCCCAAACAAACGTTGCCAGCACCCACGGCAATGAACTTTGCATCGAAAGAGCCACTCATCAAGCGCACCTTCAACGTGGAAATGCAGGGCGACTTGGCCGAGATTGAACTGTCGTTTGCCAACAATCTGCGCCTAACCGACAAGGAACGGGCCGCATTCCAAGTGATGCGCGGCATCTTAGAGACCAAGTATTTCGACGAGTTGCGCGAGAAACAGCACCTAACTTACACGGTTGGTGTGAAGGCCGACTATGTTTCGGAACCCGAAACCACCGAAACGCTCAGCATACACCTGTCAACAGCGCGCGCATCTGTTGCCACTGCGCTGGCTCAGGTAAAGGCATTGCTCGACGATGTACGCCTTGGCAAGTTCTCGGCCGACGAGTTTAAGGCTGCTGTTGTGCCCTTGGCAGTAGACGAACAGACGCCTGCCTCGCCCGAAATGGCTACCAATCCCATGCTGTGGATGGCCACATTGGGTGTATATGCCCAAACGGGCGAGACCATAACGCCCGAAGAGAGCGCAGCCGTCGACCCCGTGTTCAGCACCCTAACGCCTGCCGACGTATCGGCCGTTGCCGCCAAAGTGCTCAACAACGCCGTGAAACGCGAAATTGTTGTACAGGCCATTGTGCACGAGGGCAAGCTAAGCTAACCACAAGCACATGCGCAATACACGATAAATGTTATAGCAAACAACCTAAAATCGGCGTTCGCACTCTGATAAAGAGATGCGAACGCCGATTTGTTTTTCCCAAACAAGGCAACGCCACTCTCAACCACGTTGCGACAAAACGCATTACCTACGGTTGTTTAGAACAGCATTCAACATTTACCTGCACGGAATGATAATCTAACAGAATTGCTTTGGAGTAATTGTTGTTGTAAGAATGCCATACGTGCGTAGCCTCGCATCAACAAACCCTTACACCGAGAGAAGGAACACTTTGGTTTGCTTACGATGCAACTATGGCTTTCCAAAAACCAATTCCGTTTGACTATAACATCAGTACACAACAAACTCGTCAGCTCAAAAAATCATCAACTCACAAACGCACGAACACGTCAGCTCAAAAAATCATCAACTCACAAACCCACGAACTCATTAACTTAAAAACTAATTAACTCAAAAACTTACCAACTCATCAACTCAAAAACCCATCAACTCAAAAACTTATCAACTTAAAAACTCACGAACCCATCAACACACAAACTCACAAACCTATCAACGCAAAAACTCACGAACCCATCAACGCACAAACTTACGAACTCAAAAACCCATCAACTTAAAAATTCAAATTATTATCTTTTATTTTACAATGCCATCCTAATTTTCGCACCGTTCTAGCGAAAATAGAGGCCATAAAGTAGGTAAATCGGTACTTTTTATAGCCTTTCACGTCTTTTAAATTGTCCGTTTTTAAGCATACAACCTGCATTTTGCACCATTTTGCCTTTCTAGTTTGGTTGTAAGCTCGAAATTTTTCAAGTCCAATTACACGCTTTTAGCCCCTAAAAACCCACTTTTTACCCCCTATTTGAACCCTTTCAGCCATGATTTTGGTGGTGATAAAAGGTTTTGTTTATACCATTGCTTCGAATATTTATGCTTTTCATCCTGCGTTTAGCAGCATTTTGCACTGCGTTTTGCACCATTTTACCTTGCGTTTTGTACCATTTCACCTTGCATTTAGCACCAAAACGCACTGTATTTAGCAGCATACTGCACCATATTTAGCAGCAAATAGCCCCAAAACAGGTGTAAATGGCGACTCTTCCAAATAAATATTCATTTTGTTGCATTCACAAACCAACCCCCTTTCGCAGCACGACAAACCTTCGCGAGAATCGATTTTTTGGGCAAGAGGGTGAAGTGGTGGATAAAAAGGGCAGCCATAGTGTTAAAAACTATACGGAAAAGCGGACAAAAGACAAGGCGGTAGCAGGTGGGCTAATGAGCTTCAGGCATTGGGTTAATTAAGCTAGCGGGGTTAGTTTATCTTATCTTGCTCTTCTAGTTATCCTAGTCAGACAGATCGGACAGGTCAGACTAGTCAGATTGGTCGGACTGGTCGGACAAGTCGGACAAGATTTACTAGAATTTCTAGTTATTAGCCCAACAAACCGCACACGTTCATTAGCAGATACGGTCGCACTTGTCATTGACAAGTAACAAGTTAACAAAATTGGTGGCGCAGCCATCTTTTCACCTTTTCACCTTTTCACCTTTAAAGGGCGCAGCCATCTTTTCACCTTTTCACCCTTTCAATTTTTCACTCTTAAAGGGCACGGCCATCTAACCTCTGCTTTTCCTAAACGTGATGCCATAAAACCTGTTGTTCCAAAACAGTTCTGTTTGCTTGTCTTCTGCCTGTGGCGGAACACATTGCTCCATTTCGTGCAAGTCTACCGTCTTACCATCGAAATACGACTTAGAGAAAACGCTTTTCTTATACTGCGACTCCACAAAGTCGGCCGTCTCGTCGGCCACAAGAATCTTACTTCCAGGTTTGGCAACCCTCAGCATTTCGCTCATGGCACGAGCCTTATCGTTAAAGAAGTTGATGGCCCCATTGTGGAAAACAAGGTCGAAAGTGTTGTCGGCAAAAGGAAGTTCTTCGGCAGGACATTGCACAAGCGTTAAGTTTGTTTTCTTCTGCCACTTCTTTTTGCACCGCTTAAGCATGCCCAACGAAATGTCGGCACCCACCAACTCCATCGTTTTGAGGTCGACACCCTGCGGCAGATGATGCAAGTCGGCTCCCGTACCAATAGATACGTATAGCACGGAGATGTTGTTTTGCCACTCCAAACGGCTCATCAGCTCGGTGCGCAATTGGTCGATAGCTCCGCCATATTTAAGCCGCCCTATCCATTTCTCTCCAAAATCGTAGACGTAAGACATCCAATCGTACATCTTCATGTACTTGTGGTTATCCCCACTAACGAAGTCGTTGTCCATATATACGAAGATGCCGCCCTCTTGTTCCAAGCTTTCTGCCTTAACTTCGGCTTTCAACCATGTTGATATATTTGCTGCCATAATAATAATGTATTGTTTACTGTACACGTTTCTCTTTCATCGGCCGGTGCAACAAACCAAAGAACCGCCGTAATGGTTCTCTCGCCTTGTGAATGATACGTTTCCCATAGCCACACTGCACACACAAAGCGTGATACGATGTGGTTTAGGGAAACATTTTCGCTACAATGCAAAGGTAAAAAGAAAAATAATAACAAACAAGGTGTTTGCAGAAATACAGAGGAAACCCCTAACGAAAGCTTTAATCAACAGGCAACGGAACTCCACTTTTTAATGTAACTTGTGTTACCTTGCCCGACACAAGCTTTATCTCCCCATCGTACACGAGACTTTCCTTATCGTATTTAACGACACTTCCTGCATAATACACTTTAAGATGATAATCGCCTTGGGAGAGTTTGCTCATTTTGAAGTCAACGTCGTACATACATATGCAATCAGCCAACACTTCAAAGCGCTCCTTATGATGAACAACTAAGGTAATTTGGTTGCCCTCGCAGGTAACATTTACCACTCGTTCTCGTATGACGCAATTGTCCTTTACGTCTTCCACCTTACATTGGGCAACACCATCTTTTCCCAATTCAATGCTTAGTTTCGTTTGTTTGTTCTCTTCCTCGCGCGGTTGGCTTTGCAAATCTGCCATTGTCGTCTCCCTTTTACATGGTGAATTTGACACATCGTAAGTCTTTAACGAACTTACCACCGCATTTTCTGTGGAACATGCTGATAGCCCAGCAAAGCATATCAGACTAAAAATCACTTTCTTCATAAATATTTCTCCTTTCTGTTAGATGTTTTAAAGTTCTTTGTTCAATGGTTTCACCATAATTTTTTAAGGCAGAAAAGAAGTTTTTCTCATTCAATTGCACATACCTTCTTTCTCCTTTCCTTTTTTTCGCATAACCGCCTTTGCTCTCGGTATGATGTTGGTGGCAGTTACTTAAATTAAGCATCTATCATAAAGAGTAAAGATACTTGAAAAGACTGCACGCTTATTTGGAGATTTTAGTTGCCTGCTCTTTCTCGGCCTACCACGTTAGGCGCAAGCCGAATGGCACAGTTATAATGAACGGATGCTCGGTGCGATAGGTCTCTACACCACTCGCGTTGCCGAAGTAATAGAACATGTTGGGTTCTATATAGACGCTGAACGGCTTGAATAGGCGATACTGAACGCCTACGCCTAGATTGACAGACCATTGACTACGCGCCTTAATATCCTCGCGCGAAGTGTACATTGAGTCTGTCGTTATGGTGTATTTCTTAGCAAGTGAGCCATAAATAGGCATCTCGAATGTTACGCCACCCGTGGTGTAGGCATTGAAACGTCCCTTATTCCAAAAGCGATAGGTAAGGCGCAAAGGTATGCCAAGATAGTCTACTCTTTGCGTTTTCTTCAATGTTGCGCGATGATACTCACTTTCAAACTCTGAATTTAGGCTTGTGTACATTAGTCCTGTGCCAAATGTCCAGCGCAGACTTAATTGCTTATTAAGCGAGAAACCTAACGTAATGGGGCGATGATGGTTGCCCTTTTCGCCTAGGCCGACACCATCTCCCGTGGGCGAATCGATGTTGTTGTTCACAATCCAGGTAAGTCTAGCCCTTTCAACAGAATCCATCAGCGCATTGTTCCTTGTTAGATAGTTCTGACAATCTTCCCATGTGTATAGCTTTGCGGTGGCCCCACCATTAGCATAGTCAATCATCGTGAGATAGTTTTGATTTGACAACGCACTGTTTGCGCCAGCATTAGACGAATATCCAAGGTTAAACGTCCAAGGATATTTCTTCTTGGGCTTGACGGTTTGGGCCATTTGTTCATTCAAAGCAATGTCTTTGTTTGTAGCAATTGCAGGCAGCGATGATGGTAGCGTGTCTTTTGGCGTGTGTGTTACGACCAGTTTCCGTTGTATTGTGTCTGCATCGAATGGCAAAATCGTTTTTGTAAGCTTTGTGCTATCTGCGCTATTAGGGAAATAAGACGTGCCATTGTAGGCGACAGTTTGTGCCAATTTGCTATCCCCAACAGCGGGTGTGGTTGGCGTTGGGGTGGAATATGCTGGCTGATTGGCATTGGCTTTGATGCTTTCGGCCTTCGTCTTTTTGGGGGTTGCTTGCCGTTGTTTCGTTGTTCGTGGCTTTAATGTGGTTAATCTGCCCGCCTTTTGCCTTGTCACCATATATATATATATAGGAATGAAAAGTGGTAACAGCAGCAATCCCCAATAATTACTTAGCATTGCCTGTAACATCTTTTTTGCCCTAAACAATTGTGAAGACGAACTATGTGGATTAATTCCAAGCATTCGTCCAATCTCCTTGTGCGAGAGCCCGTCCAAAACCGACAGCTTAAATACCTCGCGACTGCCTCTGGGTAAGGCATCGATGGCTTGTAACAGCACGTCTAACTCCACGCTTTGTCCGTTTTCTAAGGTGTCGTCCATCACCTCTCTGTTTAGATCCAGCAGCGACGTGCTGTGTTTTTGCATGTGTCGAAGATACTTTAACGAGAGATTTTTCACTATGGTTATCATCCATCCTTCTAATTTTTGGTTTTCTTTTAGTTCGCCAATGGATGTAAAAATGATGATGAATGCATCGTGTAGAATGTCTTCTGCCACACTTTCATCCTTAACATAGCTACGGCATACGCTCTTTAATTTGGGAGCATACGCCGCATATAGTTCACCAAGGGTTTCTTTGTTTCCCCTTTTGCAAGCGTCTATATCTATCATATATTTCTTAACAAGAAATGTCTTTTCCTTATTAAGAGGAGTGAGTAGAAGGCAAAAGACTGCATGACAAATGCTGTATTTTCACTATTTGGCACTTAAACTGCTACGTTGGCATAGCTGTTGAGAAGACAAAAGTGCGAAATGACTTGAATAACGCAAAACTACTACATTGAGAGGAGAATGCGAAATGTTCTCGATGTTATTATGCTTTGGCATGGTTTCGTTCGAACTCGCAACTGTTTCACGGAAACCAACAAAGACAACAGGTGGAGAGTTGTAGCACCAAAATGGGTTGGCACTGAGTTTACTTTTAAGCAAAATGCGACACATGGGATTTGTGCTTGCGATTATGCCTTACCATATATATAACATGTGCAGCAGAACTTTACGCACAAAGCGTGCGGCGGGCATGTGAGGTTAGCGTAGCACGGTTATTGTTCGCTTGTTGTAGTTAAGCACGAACGAACGGTCTTTAAGGAAAGACAAGTTCAATGTGCCAACGCTACGGTCGAACAGTCTGAAATCAAGCACAATGTGCTGTTTGCCCAAGGTAACGGCAACGTTCTCGCATTCTTTCACCATTTGTTTGCGCAGCTTTCTAGATGCACTGGCCGTTTCCCTCTCCACTTCGCGTGTCGGTTCTAGCTTGATGTTGTTTGGAACATAATTGTTTCGGCTACCCGTATCGAACACAAATCGCCCCCGTATGCCATTTATCTCGGCATGAAGTGTGATGAGGTCGCGGCCAACATCAGCATAATGCCTGTGGTTCTTCCATTTTAATGTATAGTCGGGCACGCATTTGGCGGTGGGATTTCGTTGTACCAGCATGTCTTTGAGGTTAAAGAGCCACAGGTCTTGCTGCAGAATGTTAGCCCCGATGATGAATTGGGGCGTGTACTGTTGCAGCTTTTCGGCAATGTTGAAAACCAAACAAGCAACATTTCTATACGTTTTACCGCAAAACGAAATAGAATCAAGCGTAACAGGTTTTGTCTTTACGCGTTCGTTGTCTGCGCTGAGAACTGATTTCTCCGTTGCGCCCAACTGTATTTTGCACGAGTCTACGGCGTATGTAGAGTCTATCATACACAGCGAGCAGCCCGTATCTATCAGCGCTTGCACAGCCATGCCTTTGTTTGGGGTACTCAGCATGGCGTCGGCGTAGATAAATCCATACCGATTGTACAGCTTCGATTGAGCCGCAACGCCTATCGCGAAGGGCAAGAGTAACAGTAGGTGCAATGCGCGTTGTTTCATTTGCCTGATTGTTGGTTTAGACTTTTGGTACAAAAGTACGACGTTCTATGGACTTATGCAAGTCATCCATCGTGTTTTTGACAACAAATTCAATTGAAACACGCTAGGAACTGGCGAGATAAAAGAGCATGTAAGTTCCTCCGCATGGGCATAAGCCATTGCCAAGCATGGAAATAAGCGTTGGTAAGGGTTTACAACAGCAGAGAATTTGTAGTTTGCGCTAAACTTTTCTGCATAAAACATTGGCGTAAACCCGAAAATTCGATAAATTTGCAGGTGTTAGTTGCGAAAGAAAGCGGAATAAAACGACGTCTTTCTTAAAACCAACGCTACCCCAAACAAGCAATCACCTGACACAGATGCAAATGAAAAGAAACACATTGACCGCCCTGTTAGCCCTTGCACTATCTGCCTTGGCCGTTACAAGTGCGCAAGCACAAACAGAAGAACAGCATTTGAACCATGCCGTTAGCTACAACTTGCCGCGACTTGTGGCACAAAAAGGCATGGAGAACGTTTACGATGCCATTGGTGCACTGCCAGGAATAGTGGTGCAAAACGGCGTTTACACGCTTGGCGGACGCGCCATTGCCGTGTCTATCAACGGCGAAACGCAGAACGTGGCTTACAATCAACTGCAAGAATTGCTGCGCGCCATGCCGGCAAGCGGCATCGAACGGGTGGAAATTGTACACAACCCTGCTGCACGCATGCAAGCCAACGCACCGCTAATCGCCCTTACCTTTAAACGCGGAGATGAAGAAAGCAGACCGTTTGCAGCCGAAGTGGGTGGCGACATCGCGTTTAAGCATCGCACATTGTTCGGCGAAAGGGCATCGGGCAGTTATCGCAAAGGGGCGTTTTCGCTCGATCTGAGCTACCTGCACAGCCACGGCAGGGTCCTCGATGCCTTACGAACGGACATTCCCCAAGTGCTTTCGCCTAGTTACGAAGACATAACCAACACGCAAGAACGACTTACGGCAACCAGCAAACACAGCTACCGACTTGCAGCGACCTATACTTTTGGCGCGCGCCACACGCTAAGTGCCACCTATCAGGGCTTTAACACCAACAACGACCTAAGCGTTAGCAACACAGATTCGCACTTGGGTTATGCCGATGGCAAGGCAAAGGCGTGGTTGCACAATGCAAGGATAGACTATGCAACGCCTTTGGGCATTAGGTTGGGCATAGAGGCCGCCTTCTATCGTGCACCCGAAAGGCACGTGTTGATGGATTACGTTAATCCCTTTACACTAGATCCTGATTACAGTCCGTGGCTTGCCAGGCTATTGAAAGAAAATTTATTGGTGACCGACAGTCTTCGGACAGACCTCTGGCGCGCCTATGTCTCAGGCGAACACGAACTGAACAACGGCTGGACCATCAACTATGGTGCATGGTTTAAGAAGGTGAAACACAACTCGGTGAGGCATTGGCTGCACCATGCAGGCAGACACAGCGTGTCGTGGCATTATCCCGAGGAGCATTTCACTACCGCTTATGTGGGCGTGAGCAAACGATTTGGCGCGAAACTATCGGCAGAAGTGTCTTTGTCCGCCGATTACTATCATCACGTTATGACAACGCAATGGCGCGCGTTGCCCACTTTCAGCATCAGCTACACGCCCTACGAAGGCAACGTTTTGTCGTTGAGCGTGAGTGGAAGTCGAGATTATCCGCACTATTCAGACTTGAACGGCCTGTCGCAACCCGACAATGGCGGACGCTTGTACACGGTTAGCGACTCATGGCCAATGCCTTCATTGCATTATCAGGCACAGCTTTCGTATGTCACGAAGGGCGGTTTCCAGTTCAGAACTTGGTACAATCGTGCCTCGGGACGTGTCATGCAACAGCCTTATGCCAATGGCTTTCTAGACTATGTTCTGCTGAAGAACTGCAATATCGACCGCCATCAGCAGGTGGGTTTGCAGGCTGTTATGCCGCATCAGTTTGGTTCGTGGCTCTATACTTGCCTTACTTTGGGTGGTGCTTGGACACGAGATAAGCACGAAGCCAGGATGTGGGAAGAGGCTGTGAACAGTCGTATCATTCATGGCGAGGCGCAATTCACGGGTGTGGCCACGCTTTGCACCAAGCCCAACATCGCTTTGTCGGTAGACGCTTTTGGGCAAACCAAAACGCAACAAGGGCTTTGGGAATTGCCTGCGCGCGTGCAAGTGGACATGAGTTTGCGTTGGATGTTTCTCAAAGACATGGCCACATTACGCCTGTTTTGCAATGATGTGCTGGCCGATGGTACGCCAAAGTACCGTTATATGTACTTCACCAATGAGTTCGACATGAGAAATGTACCTCGCAGACAGGTGGGCATGGGGCTTACAATAAGGCTCTAAGGGCGATGGATTTATCGTGACTGATAGGAATAACAACGCATGGGGCTGCGCCACAAGCCTCACGGTGGTGTAATTTGCATTACCCCCAATCGGCCATCTTGAATAACTAAACTTTGTTAATTAAATATAACGACAAAGTTAAATAGCCGTCGCACTTATTAGTTAAAGCATATTAATATGTACCTTTGCAGTCCGATTATTATTGGGGGTGAACTTAGAGCCTCCGCTGCAACCGTGTTAATAGTCATGCTTTTGGCCGAGCCTGACGGTTAGTGAATCGGCTGCGAAAACCGAAAAATGTTTTTTAGTAGTATCAATTAAAAATTAGAATGGACACTTTAAGTTACAAGACTATTTCCGCTAATAAGGAAACAGCTAAGAAAGAGTGGGTGGTTATCGACGCTACCGACCAGGTGGTGGGCCGTCTTTGCTCGAAGGTAGCTAAGCTTATCCGCGGCAAATACAAACCAAACTTCACTCCCCACGTTGATTGTGGCGACAATGTAATTATCATCAACGCCGCCAAAGTGGTTTTCACTGGCAAGAAAGAAACCGACAAGGTTTACACACGCTATACTGGCTACCCCGGTGGACAGCGCTTTAACACGCCTGCCGAATTGCGTAAGCGCAAGGGTGGCGTAGACCGCATCATCCGTCACGCCGTTAAAGGCATGCTGCCCAAAGGCATCCTAGGCCGCCATTTGCTGGGCAACCTCTATGTTTTCGAAGGAACCGAGCACGATAAGGCTGCACAAAAGCCTAAGGCCATCGACATTAACCAGTATAAATAAGGAAAAGAAATGGAAGTAGTAAATGCAATTGGTCGCCGCAAGAGCTCTGTAGCTCGTGTTTACCTCTCGGAAGGTACTGGCAAGATAACGATCAACAAGAAAGACATCAACCAATATTTCCCCTCTGCCATCTTGCAGTACGTGGTTAAACAACCACTGCAACTGCTCGAAGTAGCCGAGAAATACGACATCAAGGCTAACCTCGACGGTGGTGGTTACACCGGACAAAGCCAAGCTTTGCGCCTAGCCATCGCTCGCGCACTGGTTAAGGTGAACGAGGAAGACAAGAAAGCCCTGAAAGACCAAGGGTTCCTAACCCGCGATTCGCGCGCCGTTGAGCGTAAGAAGCCAGGTCAGCCCAAGGCTCGTCGTCGCTTCCAGTTCAGCAAGCGTTAATGTGTCTGCCTTCCATCTGTCGTTTGCTGGCCTGCGCCTAAGGCTCGCCCCTTGTGTGGCCTAAGCCTTTTTCAGGGCTTAACAAAGCCACAACAGATGGAACAAACACAAGCTGAACAACGTTTAGTATCTAAACGGACACGACTCGACAACGGCCTCGGCCGCGATTACCTGCCCGTTGGTTCTAAATACAAACAGAATTAAAAAGAAAGTAAACATCAAACAAAACAAAGACATGTCAAGAACAAACTTTGACCAACTGTTACAGGCCGGTTGCCATTTCGGACACCTCCGCCGCAAGTGGAACCCCGCAATGGCTCCCTACATCTTCATGGAACGCAACGGCATCCATATCATCGACCTCCACAAAACTGTGGCTAAGGTTGACGAGGCTGCCGAAGCTCTCAAACAAATAGCTAAGTCGGGAAAGCGCATCCTGTTTGTCGCTACTAAAAAACAAGCTAAGGACGTTGTGGCCGAAAAAGCCGCTAGCGTAAACATGCCTTACGTTATCGAACGTTGGCCGGGCGGTATGCTCACCAACTTCCCAACCATTCGCAAGGCTGTGAAGAAAATGACAAACATCGATAAGCTGATGAGCGACGGTACATTTGCCAACCTCTCTAAGCGCGAGTTGCTACAAGTAACGCGCCAACGCGCCAAACTAGAGAAGAACCTTGGCTCTATCGCCGACCTCACTCGCTTGCCTAGCGCACTCTTCGTTGTAGACGTTATGAAGGAGGCTATCGCCGTTAAAGAGGCTAAACGCCTAGGTATTCCCGTGTTCGCGATGGTTGATACCAACTCGAACCCACGCGACATCGACTTCGTTATCCCTGCCAACGACGACGCAAAAGACAGCATCGAGGTGGTACTCAACGCCTGCTGCGCTGCCATCGCCGAAGGTTTGGAAGAACGTAAGGTAGAGAAAGCCGACGAGAAAGCGGCTGCCGAACAAGCCGAAGAGGCTCCACGTGCATCGAAAAAGGCACGCAAGGCCGAACCGAAGGCCGAGGCCGAAGTAGCCGAAGAGACCAAAGAAGAGGCCTAACAAACAAATATGAAGCGGCAAAGGGGCACGACGATGACCACCCGCGCCGCTTCTTTTTTCAACCCAACAAAAAAGAAAAGGAATATATTATGGCTGTTTCAATAGCAGACGTACAAAAGCTGCGCAAACTCACCGGTGCTGGTTTGGCAGATTGTAAGAAAGCACTCGACGAAACCGGTGGCGACATCGAGAAGGCAATAGAGATTATCCGCGCTAAGGGTCAGGCTATCGCCGCCAAGCGTTCAGACCGCGAGACCGCTAACGGATGTGTGCTCGTAAAGGCTGAAAACGGTTTCGGTGCTACCATCGCCTTGAAGTGCGAAACCGACTTCGTGGCTAATGGCAAAGACTATGTTCAACTTACGCAAGACATTCTCGATGCTGCCGTTGCAGCTAAGGCTAAGAGCCTTGACGAGGTGAAAACGCTTACGTTGGCTGATGGCACAAAGGTTGAAGACGCTGTTATTGCCCGTTCGGGTATCACTGGCGAGAAGATGGAACTCGATGGATATAACTTTATCGAGGGCGAAAACATCTACACCTACAACCACATGAACAAGAACTTGCTCTGCACGATGGTTCAAACCAACAAGCCTGCTGCCGAAGAGGGTCACGCTGTTACCATGCAAGTGGCTGCAATGAAGCCCATCGCATTGGATGAGGCTAGCGTTCCCCAGTCGGTTAAGGACGAAGAGCTGAAAGTGGCTATCGAAAAAACCAAGGAAGAGCAAGTAGAAAAGGCTGTACAAGCTGCCTTGAAGAAGGCTGGTTTCAACCTTTACATCGCCGAAAACGAGGAGCACATCGCCGAAGGCATTGCCAAAGGTGAAATAACTGAGGTACAAGCCGACGAAATACGCCGTATCAAGAAAGAAGTGGCAGAAGAGAAGGCTGCCGCACTTCCCGTAGAGATGGTGAACAACATCGCCAAGGGACGTATGGCTAAGTTCTTTAAAGAGAGCTGTCTGCTGGAACAAGAGTTCATCCAAGACTCTAAACTCAGCGTGGCACAATACCTTAAAGCTGCCGACAAGGACCTCACCGTTGTGGCCTTCACCCGCTTTACGCTCCGTGCCGAATAAGAACCAAACTCCAATCTGCGATTTGTAAACTTAGGTTTCAACGCTCTTTGTGAGATATTTTCATTTTATAGAGTCCCCGCAGCCTTGCGCTGTGGGGATTTTTTTTGGCGCTAAGCCTATACAGACTCAGCCACAACCAGCCTCACCCCCAGCCCCTCTCCAAGGGGAGAGGGGAGTAATATGCCTTGTTTCTTTGTGGCCTTTTCAAACTTGTGAACTCATAACTGGTTAAACATATCTACTCTTTAGCCTGTTGCCTTGTAAACTCACCAACTTGTAAACTCGTAAACTTGTTAACCCGTAAACTACCATCCAACTTGCTAACTCCCCACTGTTAACACATCAAAAAAGCCGTTCTTTCGTTTGTCATCTCTTCAAAGCTGCTTATCTTTGCAAACAATCAACCGCACGTTTCATGGCCAAACCACATACGATATGCGGCCGCGAACTCGCCAAAACATGCAAACAACATGCGTTTAGAAGATATTTTGAACCACCGACGCTCCGTGCGTCACTTCGATTCAGACAAGCCAATCGACCCAAAACAAGTGAAAGCGTGCCTACAACTGGCCACGCTTGCCCCTACAAGCTCCAACATGCAGCTGTGGGAATGCTACCACATCACCGATAAAAGCATGTTAGAGAAGATGACACCTGCATGTCTCGACCAGCTTGCCGCTAGTTCGGCGCAACAGCTAGTGGTGTTCGTCACGCGCCCCGATATGGTTAAACGTCGTGCCCAAGCAGTGCTTGCATTCGAGCAAGACAATGTTCGCCGAAACAGTCCTGCCGAGAAACAGGAAAAGCGCATACACAAATGGCAGCTTTATTATCGCAAGTTTATTCCACTTTGGTATGGGCGTTGCTTTGGCTTGGCCGGACTTCTACGCAAGGCATTGGTGCAGATGATAGGCCTTTTCCGCCCTATTGTTCGACAAGCAAGCGAGGCCGACATGCGCGTTGTTATGCACAAGAGTTGCGGTTTGGTAGCACAAACGTTTATGTTGGCCATGAGCGAAGTGGGATACGACACCTGTCCACTCGAAGGATTCGACAGCTGGCGCGTTAAACGCCTACTCCACCTACCCTATTCGGCCGACATCAACATGGTGATTGCATGCGGCGTTCGCCTTCCCAACGGCGTTTGGGGCGACCGTTTCCGACTACCTTTAAGCGAAATGTACCATCGAGTATAGTAGAACTCCTACACGTCTATCTCAGAAGAAAGCAAGAAATGACATTTCTTGTCGTGCTTAAAATCAAAGACGCATTTAAAGGTCATCCAAATTATTACACAAATAATCTTATCCGCAACGCGATACAATTTTTAAATGAAAATATATGCCCAAGAATACAATATCTGAAAAAAAATATATACCTTTGTATCGAAAATAATCTCTGGTGCAACAGAGATTATTAACGGAGTTTAATAACCCTCAAAAATAATATTTATGAAATATTTAAATTTCGGTGCAAAGATACAAACTTTGCCTGAATGCGGAAAAAGAAAGCGCATAATAAGCGTTAAAGAATGCGAAGTAGATTTGAAGAATGTACTTCCCCTGTTGTTCACAGCGTTTCATAGGACAGTACCAAGGTACATGAAAGAAGTTGCACAGACAAGCCCTATAGATAGGGTTCGAGGGTTCGAGGCTATAATTTTCAATTCAAAGCTAGCTGAGTGTTTACGCGAAATCTTTGGAGATAGTCTGAAACGCGGTAAATTCGGAAGAATTCTTCTCTATAAGAATGGCTATGTAGTCCTCTTCAAGAAGCTTGACAAGAAAGGACAACCTATGTACATACGAACAAAGTCAGCTGTTTCAATCGCTAATCAATTACAAGGGAATCTATTTAATAAAGAAGATGACGGAACTTCGCCCATTGTCATTTTTGGCTACACAATGAATGATTTTGGAGAAATAACGCGTCCAAAGCTTGTATATATTGACGAAGAAAAGGTTAAATGGTGTATTGACGAAACACAACTAGGTTTAAAAGTAGAGGCACAAATGGAACTCTTTCCTCCACAATCATCTAGTCAGATTGCAATTAAGCCCCATGCGAAGTTAGCTAAAAAGAAAGAAACATAAAATAACCAGAGTCCACTAGACTCTTTAAACATCATCGATATGAATATGAATCCGCGACAGTTAATTTTTGTTAGGGAATATAGAGGATATTCCCAAACAGAGTTATCTTCTCATATCGTAGGTCTGTCTCAATCAAATTTATCTAAGTTTGAGAAAGGCATAGGAAGTCTTTCTGACGAAGTAAAACAGAAAGTTATTGATTTTCTGGGATTTCCTGAATCCTTTTACGACCGCATAGTCTCAAACAATGTTGAGAATGCTCACTATCGGAAACGTGCAGGCTTGCTGAAAAAAGACAAAGAGTTAATTGAAAGATCAAATAAGCTTATTGGATATATTGTTGACCAAATAGCAGATTCGATAGAGTTCCCTAATTTTGACCTAAGGATGCTAAACTTAGAAGAAGGATATACACCGGAGTCTGCTGCCATATTTACAAGAAGATTCATGGGAATAAAGCAAGGCCCGGTCAGAGATATTTGTGCTTTACTGGAACAACATGGAATTGTAATAGTTGAGAAATCATACAATTTAGACGGCTTTGATGGTGTTTCTTTCTTGACAGACAAAGGCATCCCTGTTATGATTATCAACAAAGAGTTCAGCAATGATCGGAAACGGCATACCATTGCCCATGAACTGGGACATATCATCATGCATATTTCTACTGATTTTGCAATACCCGACTACCGCGACAGCGAAAAGACAAAAGAACAAGAGGCTGACAATTTTGCATCTGAATTCTTAATGCCAAAAAATGAAATACAAGCATCACTAAAGGGGTTAAAATTGTCTTCCTTAATGCCTTTAAAGCATTTTTGGCTCACATCGATGGCCTCTATCGTCCGTCGGGCATGGGTTCTAGGAGGAATAGATCAAAAGAAATACACATATTTCAACATAGAGTTAAGCAGAAGAGGATACAAGAAACATGAACCGGGACAAGTGTATATAGATAGTCCTCGCAATTTCATTTTGGCCAACCGTATGTTTCATGAAGATTTGGGATACAGCGATATAGATATGGCAAATGCATTCTGCCTGCCATTAGATGTAATTCAGACCTTCTGCAATACAAGACCAACACTAAGAATAATCACTGAATAGGAGATTATAACTACAATTGGTGAATATCATGCATTCTATACATATATCCATAGAGTAAATATAGATATAACTCACCAGCCCAAATTAAGAGTTTATTTTACAAAACATCCCTTCCCGCCACCCCATTCTAGCGAAAAACAAGCCCAAAAAACAGGCAAATAGCAGCAAATTTCGGCCTTGCACGTTTCGTTTTTAGTCCATTTTTGAGAATGCTGCCTGCATTTAGCACCATTTTACCTTTCTATTTGGCCGATGGGTTGTGTTTTTTGCAGGCCCAATTATCTGCATTTTGCCACTAAATTGCACGCAAAAAGTACCTTTTTACCATAGCCTGCACGCTCTTCAATGCAGAGAAGAAAGCGATAAATATACAATTCGCAATGCGTATATATGCAAAACGCCTTGTAATTAGCAGCATTTAGCCGTGCATTTAGCAGCAAAACGCACTGCGTTTAGCACCAAATTGCACTGCATTTAGCGGCAAAACGCAACGCATTTAGCGGCATATTGCAAGGTGTTTTGCTGCAAATAGCCGTGCTTTTGCTGCAAATAGCATATTTCTTTGTAGTAGGTTTGCATTAACATGCACAAAATGAGCCCGCCAATGATGAAGGCTTACACCTCGATTGGCAACAAAGAAACTCGCGCGAGAATTGAAAATTTGCAAGCGAGTGAGTGGTTGGTGGACAAAAACGGCACTCATAATGTTAAAATTTACGCTGATTACTTTACAAAACCCAAACAAAACGGAGGGCATCAGTGTAAAACACGGACCTTAGGAACAGCTTTAAGAAAAGCAGATGCGTTGTAGTGCAGAGGGCATCAGCATAAAACAAGGAACGTAGGAGCAAATTTAAGAAAGGCAGATGCGTTGTAGTGCAGAGGGCATCAGCATAAGACATGGAACGTAGGAACACCTTTAAGCAAGGTGCCTGTGTTGTAGTGAAGAGGGCATCAGCGTAAAACACGTAACGTAGGAGCAAATTTAAGCAAGGTGCCTGTGTTGTAGTGAAGAGGGCATCGGCATAAAACACGGAACGTAGGAACAACTTTAAGCAAGAAAGCTGGGTTGTAGTGCAGAGGGCAAGGCATAAAACATGGAGCTTAGATGCGCTTAAACCCAAAGAAAAGAGCCATATCAACACCCTCGTACAGGGCATGATATGGCTCTTTTTCCATTTAATTGCTAGGCTTGGCAAGTTGGGCGTGGTACACTTTTTAGGGGCAAACACACCAGAGTACATATACTCTATTTACCACCAAAAGTTGGGCGTGGTACACTTTTTAGGGGCAAGCACACCACACGCATAGGTATTACAATTTTCGAGTTTCTTGGGCGTAATACGCTTTTTGCGGTCAAGCACACCACATATTATTACCCAACATTGCCAAGATAAGCTGTGGGCAGCACGCTTTCGGGGCTGTTCACACCCGCCCGATGTTGCTACCTCCGCTCAATCCACTGCAAAATAGTGGGGTCTTTCAGCTTATTGTCTTCGGCCAACAACACCACCTTCGACACAATTTCAACCGTCTTCGGGTCTTCGTCAACGAAAGGCAGGTAAAGTTTACCGCGTTGCGAGCTATGCACAGGAACGATGGGAATTTCTTTTCCGCCCTGCTGGCGCACGTTGGCAGAACCCAAATGCACGGTGTAGTCGGCCAAAGTGCCCTCGATAAAGGCAAAATTGCCATCCACACGCACGTTGTTAAGTTTGAGCATCTCGGCCGTACAGCGAACAATTGCCGCCCTAAGCTCGCGCGTAGACTGACCCGTTTCGGGGTCTACACCACCAACGAAGGCGATACTTACAGCCAAATCAACATCGCGCATCACCTCGCTGTACAGCACAGGGTCGACATCGGCAATGTGTAAAGGCTCTATGCCGCGCGTTCTGTCAAAGCGAACATACTCAATGGCAGGCGCCTCGATGTCTGACGGACTGAACCAATCGGCCCGCGCATAGAGCGAAACCACCACTCCTTGCTTATGGAACACCTTGCGAAGGCCCTCCTCGTAGTCGGCCACCCACCCACGCGAGCGCAACGTTGCCAACGTTTGGCGCACTTGTATCTGATAACCGCTGTAACGGCGGCTTTCGTTTTTGTCGGCCTCTTCTTCGATGGGCACATACAATTCGCGGAACACCTGCTTAAAGGGTTGTACCAATCGCATTTCAAACAGTCGGCTCTGCCATGCCGCCCACTTGCCCGATGCGTGCAAATGATAAGGGTGCACGATGGTTAGCGGCGTGTCGGGGTCGATGGTTTGTTCGCCATCCAGCGTGTGCAGCTTACCCTCGACATACAGTCCCACGTGGTCGTGTTGCTGTATAAGCAGCTTGGCAAATAGCGGAGCCACGATGGGATTGGCCTCGATAACGGCGGCATCGGCAGGCATGATGGTTGTTTGCTGGCGCATCATGTCTTCAAAAATCTCGCGTGCCCTACGATATTGCAGTGTCCACTCCTTGTGCGTTTGGTTCACTTCCAGGTAAGTGGCGTTCTTCTTCAACTTCGTTGGCACCGATTTCAGCGGTTTGTCGTCTTTCTCTATCACCACTTTGTTAGTGCCATCGGGCGCAATTTCAACGCGGATAAGGTAGCCTTCGGCCACCATGCCGTCGAGCAGTGCCTTCTTATCGGCCACCAAATGGCCTTCCATGCGCCACACGAGCTGTATCACGTCGTCGTATCCAGCCGAACGAGCCAGGTTTATCAAGGCAATTTCAACCGTGCGTTTCTCGGATGCCTGACGTTGTGCGCCAAACTGTTTGCTCTCTTTCAAAAACGCCTGAATGCGCTTGTAGCGTTTCAGCAAGGCCGTGTCTATATTCTTTTTGGGCAGCGGCACAAGGCCCAAGGCGCACAATGCGTCTTTGTTGCGCGTCTTGTCTATCTGCTCCATCAGTTGCTTTTCTTTTATCAAGCCTTGCGTAACATCGGCAAAACGACGTGCACGACCATGATAATTGCTGCTGCCCATATACTTAGCCGCATCGTAGAAAAGAGCGAAGTTTTTCTTTCCAACCTTCTTAAATGCCTCGTTAAACAAGCGCGCATCAAAGGCGCCATCGGCCAAATCTTCGGGTGCGAGGTCGGTGTAAAGGGCTATTTGCGCACGCTTTTCTTCGCTGTCGCTCTCTTTGGTGTGCGCCACGAAGTAGTAATAAGCCTCGTCGAAACCCTTCCAACTGAGGTGTTGGCGCACCAGCTCCATCCATTGTGGGGCGAAGAAGGCCAATTCCACCAGCCTTGCAGCATCTATGCCTTTAAGCATGTCGGGCGTATCGGTGTCTAAGGGATAGCAATGCACGATGCACGAGGTAAGCACGGCGCGCTTTTCTTTGCCGCTATAATCGCGCACCAAATGCTCTTTGCCCAGTGCGGCCATGGCCTTTTGCAGGTTGGCCGTGCCCCATAGCACCACCTTGCTGCGATAGCTGCCCGACAAAAGGTCGGTTGCGGGCGTGGGTGCATTGCGCCTTGTCAGCTCTATATCGAGCAAACGGTTGGCTATGCGGTTAATCACGTTGCGCAAATGCTCGTACACGGCCTTGTCGTAACGCGATTTTTGGGGTGTCATATCCCATTGGGGCTTGCGCCGATAGTCGCTGTCCTTGTACACTACAAAGGTTGCACTCTCCAACATACCGCCCTTTTCAGCCATCAACATCTGCATGAGCTGGTCGTCGGTGAGCCTACCTTCGAGGTTCATTCGCGCGGCCATGAGCGGCGGGAGCCGATAGTTGCTCCTGTCCTTCTCGTCGTCTTCAAGATAGAACTTGCGACTAATGGCCAACAAGAGGTTTGAACAATGGGCAAACTCTTCGTCTGTGCGCCAGGTTTGCGCCATTGTTTGCATTGCTCCGTTTAGCGGCGTGCAAGACGGTATGGGGTAAATATAGGTGCTATACTTTGTTTTCCGCACAATCTTTTTCTCGTTGCAGAAGAAGTAGAAAAGCGACGACATGAGGTAAGAAGGCTCGAAGAACAATTCGGGTCGTTGTTCGCGCACCTTATAAAAGCGGCCTTCTATCACCTCCCTAAAATGCGAGCGGTACTTCATTTCCCCTCCTCTTTGCTTGGATGTAAGGGGATAGTTGGGCAAGTCGAGTTTCAAGAAGTTGTCATCCCTACCCATCCATTCGACCATTAGGTATAAGCCATACAGTTCTTCGTCTTTTATGCCGCTTTCTTCAAAGAATTGTTCCCACAATTCGGGGAAAGGCAGGCTATCATAACCGCCCTCTTTGCTTGTGTACGCTAGGTATCTGTCGCCCAACACACGGTCGTCGTTCCACCTGTCCTTATATTGCCTGTCGGCATTGGCATCTATAATGGCCTCCATTTTTAGGTAAAGGTCGTGCATTTGCTCGTAGGTATAGGCAAAAATGCCGCTTACGTCGGGTGTGTTATCCTTTCCCGTAATCTTCGAGAGCATGCCTTTCAGCCCACCTTGGGGTACACTGTTAAAGGGGTTGGGCACTTCGGGTTCGGCAATTTCTACGGGGGTGTACAGTCCGTAGCCGCCTTCTTCGCCGGGATAAGCCTTCATGGCTTGGCCTGTGGTTTGCGTTGTGGGCGGTCCGAAGGCCTTAGCCAAAGCGGGCGACCCCTCGCGCAACTCGCTCAACGAGCCTTCAATGTCGGGTGCTTTCAGCTTTTGTATGCGCGTATAGCTCTCAATGAGCTGTTCGTCTGGCAGCCACAAGAGCATGGCTATAACGCGTTGGCGCGTGGTAGACACCTTCGACTTCAACTTATTTTCTAGTGTTTTTATCTGCGCCTCGTTGTAAGTTTGCTTAGGTCCAATCTCTGCAAAGCGTTTAAACTTGTCGCTTTCCATCGCCACAAGGTTGTTAACCACAAACTGCGCACGGCATTCGGTGCTGCCTTTGGGGAAGAAATCTTCGATGAAAGCCGTTAACGGCACGCGTTTTTTGTTGCTTCCCCAGCTGTAATCGTTCATGCAGTGCACATAATACGCGGGTTGTTTCATCGTAAGGAAACGGTCGATGCAGCTTTGTTCGCCCAGTCGGGCGGCCAGATACCACAGCACGTCGGTAGTGGTAGATGTCCCTGTGTTCAAGGCAAACCATTCAAAACCGCCATAACGCAAGGTTTCGTTAGCCTTTAAGCCCTTATGCCACTCGTAAACGGTGTCGAAGAGTTGCAGGTACAGCGCATGTTCGCTGTCTGATAGGCGGGCAAAGTCGCCACGATCTACCTCTGCAAATCGTTCGGAACTATTTAGCATGTTCACCGTAAAGGCAAGCACATACTTGTCGTCGAGGTGTCTGCACAGCAGTTCGAGATGCTTTTCGCCCTCGAAGTTGTCGCTGCGATACAGGTAATATATGGCCGCCACGCGCACCTGTTGCGGGTATTGGCCATCAATAAGGTTCAGTGCGGCCCGCTCGCTCTGTTCGTAATCGTCCAAACCTGCCGCATAAAGTGCCACGTACACCAGCAAGGGGTTATCGCCGCGATAGGCCTCTTCGCGCATTTCGGGGTTGCGGAAGAATGTGCGTATGGCGTTAAATATGGTCTTAATGTCTTTATCTTCTATTTCTTCATAGCCTAAGCCGGCCCACACTTGTACCGAACGCCTTACCGATGCGAAGCGCAACATGTTTTCTTGGTCGATGATTTGCAGCAATCGTTCGAAGAAAGCGAGGTTGCATTCGTCGCCTGTTTCAACGATGCTTTGCCTTAATCCCTCTTGCAGTTGTGCCGCTTTCAGGGTTTGCAACAGCAGTGTGTGCAGTTCTTCTATGTTTGTTCGTTCAATGCTTCGTATCAGGGCGTGTGTAAGTATGCCCACGTTGTTTTCGCTGGTAAGCACTTCGCGCGCGGCTTGTATGGCGGTTTGGTTGTTTGCCAACAAGTAAGCGGTTATCACATGTTCGAAAGATGGGCTGCCGTAGTCCCAGTCTTTCACTTGGTACTGTCCGCGCACAAGTTGCGAGATGTCGCCTCCCAGCAGTGCGAAAACATAGAAAGCGAAGTAGGTTTCCTTTATGTCCTCTTGCCGATTTTTCAGGTTAAAGTCGCGCCGGCGTAGGCTTATGCGGTATATTCCGCGTGTGGGCGAGTACTCTCCCAGTTCGTGCAGATAGCTAGCCAGCAACTGCGACAGTTCTGTTGGCAGCAAATTGGGCAGTGCTCCGCCGCCATTTATCAGTGCGGTGGCGTTTAGCAGGGGCATCTTGGCGATGACGTCGCGATCGAAAAAATACTCGCTAAGGCGGTCTTTGTTGCTAAGCAGTTCTTTAACAAACTTCTTTTCGTACTGGTTGAGTTTGTCTTTGTCGAGGGCTTTCAGATAGTCGTGGCTCTTTGCCACTAGTTCTTTGTAAGTTTGCATATTATATATAAGGTATGGTTTAGGCATTTATTAAAGCCGATGTTCAAGCATGTTTGCAGGCGATTTACACAAAAGGCGTTTAGAAAATCATTCGCCAACAAAGGCCTGTAAGCATAGTAAATCGGATGAACACCAGTTCGCTGTCTTCGTGCAAAGCTAGCGGTCCGTCCCATTGAGTAAGCTCTTCGCCGTCGGCAAACACGCGAAACAAGCCGTCGACGAAGGCTTGGCGCATGCGTTCGAGCGATTTTTCGGGCGTGTCGTTGTTGGTGGCGTAGCCCTCGGCAAAGCGTACGCGCCCCTCTTCGGCCTGCGCATCGATGTCGCTTTGCGACAAAGGCTGGTTAGTACGCTCGGCTTGGGCATCGGCCAAGCCTATCAGTGTTAGTTCTTCTAGCAGTTGTTGCAGCGTTTGGGGGTGTTTGGCCAGTTCTATTTGGCGTTTACCCAGTTCTTTTCTTCTGCCTGCGTTTTTGGCTATTACAGTTATTCGCATGGTTGTGGTGTTTGTTGTCGCTGAAAGAATGCCCGTATCTAGGGCTTGTTTATCGCACAAAGATAGCCATTTATTTTACAACTTTATCTGCATTAGCAATATTTAAGACTATTTACACAATGGGTTTCTCCGCAAATTCGCCTCGGTTGTCGATTTTATCAGCATACGGAGGAATAAGGATGCCATTGATTTCCAAAAGCTTTCGGCAAGCCATTGCCCACCCTTGCTTATGAGATGAGGGCTGTTGTAGGCTTGGCTTGCGGGGGCAACGACGTGGGGGAACAGAATAAAGAAAGGGGGAACGTACGGCATGTACGCTCCCCCTTGCGGTATAGGTTGTTACTTCTTATTGTTGCAGAGCCTTTGCCCTGCTAGCTAATGTGTGCGCCAATGGCGGCCTATTGGGGCTGCAACTATTCGGGACAGCGCACGCCATCAACGAAACTGGGCTCTTGACCAGAGGGCCAGGAGAAGTAATAGGCATTGAAACCATTGCCCGTAAGGTCGGTAACAATCCATTTGTCATCCTTCTTTTGTGCCTCGTTAAAGCGCCAGTAGGCCACGAGATCTTTTGAAGTGGGGTCTACCCAGCACACGTTGTTCTTCAATTCGGCCGCCGTTCTGGCCGTAGCCCACACGCGCGCCTCGCTCACCCAGCCTTCCATGCACCTGTCGTCGCTGGCCGACTGACCGATATAAAAGAGGTCGTTCTGTCCATAAGCATTGGCCAGACTGATGGTTTTGCGGCTATCCGTGGTTTCGGCTTGCAGTTCGCCGTTGATGTAGATGTACTTCTTGCCCGTTTCGCCGTTGTAAACGCAGGCCAAGTGCACCCACTTGTCGTTGGGCAACACGTCGCGCGAGTCGATGTGGTTGGGGTCGCCAAGCTGCAATTTCCATCCATCTGCCGGTCCTCCTGCCGTTCGCAGGCAGAGATTTTCTTCCAATCCCATAACCGAATAGCACCATTTTGTGCTGTTGGCATCCATCTTCTTGAACCTGACACGCGCCTCGAAAGTAACGCTCTTCATGGCATGGGTATCAAATCGGCCCTTATTGTCGCTGAAATCGGCATAGTAGAACCTCCACGACCTGCTCAAATCGGCAGCTTTGGTAACGATAACTTGGTTAACCACCACGTAAATGGTGCGCGAAGCCTCGATAACGGGCATGTCGGAGCCCTGAACGTTGGCAATGCTTAGGGGCAGCAGGTAAGTAGTACCCGGCCGCATGGCTTCGAGATTAACGATGGTAAGCTGTGTGCCTTTATCCGAAACGTGCTTGCCGCCCTTGATGGTCTGCGTGGTGTTTTCTAGTTTATACGCATCTTTTGGCAGCAACACGTAGTTCTTGTGATGCTCCTTGTTGAAGCTTTCCACCAATTCGGGTACGGCTTTCAGCTCAACGTTGATGTTTTCCTTAGCCAGTTCGCTGGCCGCCACGTTCACGGCAATGGCCGAAGGAACATCGTCTACGGTGAGCGTAGTTGTTAATTCCTTGCCTTGCGTACCCACGATGTACAGTCCATCGTAGCTTTTAATGCCGTCGTTGCAGGCCGCAACCAAGAGCATGGCCAGTGCGAGGGGCAGTTTTCTGAATATCTTTTTCATTGTTTTTGAATGCTGTTTGTTAGGGTTTTGTGGTTGCTACGTTGTCGCGATGGGTCTGCATTATCTCTATTGCCCGGCGCGTAAACTTGTAGTTGGGCCAGTTGTCATAGTCGTTCTCCATGTGATAAGTGCCGCATCCGCCCTTGCGCGTAGCCTTCTTGCCTTGATATTCGGGCAAGAAAAGAGCCATACCCAGGAGCGAAGGCACCTGCTTACCATCTTGCAACGTATGCGTAACGCCTCCTGTGGCGGCCTTACCACCCTCGAAAGTTTCGGCAAAGATGTACTGTTCGGGTTTCCATCCGCGCGCGGCAGCATCGTTGAAACGGCGTTGCAAGTTGGCATAGCTACCGCTATTATAGGCTTGCACCACGCCATAATTGAAGTATTCGGCCAATTCGGGTTTCACATCGAAGGGCACGCCGTCGATGATGAGCAGGTTAGACGTGCCGCTCTTAGGCCCGATGAACTCGCCTAGCTTCTTTACGAATATCTCCATGTTGTCGCGATAGTTGGGATACACGTTCAACGGACCTACAAGTGGCCCAGTGAAAGGTCCTCCGGCGGGGTCTTGATAGCCGGGTTCGTAGTCTAGGTCGATGCCTTGATAGCCGTAAGCCTTCATGGTATCTACCAACGACACGGCATAACGCTCGATAGCTTCGCGCGTAACTTGGTCGTGGTTTTCGCCTTCCAAGAACTGTGCGGGTATTTTGTGGGCGAAGATGGTGAAGGTAACGCGTGTTCCCTTCACTCGTTGCACGTATTCAATGTCTTCGCGGTCGTATGTTCCACTCCAAATGGAGATGATGTCTACGCTGTCGGGCACGCTTTTAAGCGAACCAATCATGTTGGGCGACTTGGTGTTCCAACCGCCGAACCAACCGAAGAACACTTCGTGGTCTGTTCGTTGCTTGTAAGCGCGCAAGTCGGCGTAATACTGTTCGCTCTTCTCTTCGGGCTTGATGATGTCCAAAGCCTCGATGCTGGTGTTGCACGAGGTGAGTGCCGCAGCAGCCAGAGCAAGGGATGCAATCCCGTGGAATATGTTTGTTACGTTCATTATTATATTCTGTTTATCGGTTGACAAGTTAACGAGTTGCAAGGCTCTCGGTACTTGTCGTTATATTAACGTTGGCTTAACACAAACGCTTGTTGATGCGTAAATGATAGTAGCTAATGTGGTGTTCGAGGTTATTGTTTGTCCCACCATAGGCGTGTTCCGCCCGTGTCTTCGCCGCCAAGCAGCTGCACAGCCTTTTCCACTTCGGCCCTGTTTCCAACGTATTCGCTGGCGGGGAAGGGCACACGGCGCACTTGCACGTTGGTGTTCACCTTGCCATTGCTTAGGTTGTCTACCACGGGGAAGAGCTTTGGATAGCCCGTTCTGCGAAATTCGCTCCATGCTTCTTGGCCTAAGGGGTAGATGGCAATCCACTTTTGGGTGATGATGCGTTCGAGCTTCTTTTCTTTCGTTGCGCTTTCGTCCCATGCAGGCGTGATGTCTGATGGTGCTTCTGCCGCAGTACTGGTTCCCAAACCAGGGTAAGCGCTGGGCTTGGCGGTGCTGGTGAGATAAGCTTCGGCTGCATCGGCCAGTCCATATTGCTCAAACGACGTGGTTACACCTTGCGCGTAAAGCTCTTCTGGCGTGCCACCCATGTTCCAACCAAACAATGCGCCTTCGGCCCTGAGCAGCCAAACCTCGGCCGCAGTCATCCACACGTAGGGGGTAGAGCGGGTTATTGTGGGCATCGACAGCCTTTCATCGCCCTGAAAATCCTTACCGTTACGCATTCCGTTGCGCAGCCCACGATACACATCTCCTTTGGCTTTGGCAAAGAACTTGGGCAAACGCGGGTCGGCAAAGCCGTTCAGGTAAGCGTCCATCGTAGCACCCATGCGGTCTTCGTTATAGCCTTCGGGACTATATATGTTGTAGAAAGGATTGTTATAGGTGAACGAGAGCGCGCCAACCATCTGCATCACCGCGTTGTCGGCATTGTCTTCCAACACGCCGTAGGGGTTGTTCACGGCCTCTTCTGCCAGTTTCTGCGCCCCATCATACACAGCGCGGCATCGCATAGCCAAGCGTAGTTTAAGCGAATTGGCAAACCGAATCCACTTCTTCAAGTCGCTTCCGTAGATAAGGTCGAACTTATCCAAGGGCTTTGCGTTGGGATTGAACCTGTCGAAGTTCGTCAAAACGCCGACGGCATGGTTCAGTTCGGCGAAGAAACGCATGTAAACGGCCTCTTGCGAGTCGTAAGGTACGGGCGTTTCCAAGCCGAATCGGGTGTAAGGTATGGGGCCATATATGTCGGTTGTTTTGTGCATAGCCTCAACTTTCACTATTTCGCCCACGGCGAAAAGCACGCTGGCCGAGTCGGCTTTAAGTCGCAACTGTTGCCAATTGCTCATCAGTTTGGTGAAAGCCACCGAGAAAGGGCGGTCTTTCCATCCGTCGGGAAAGGCGTAAGTGGTACCGTTAAAGCCGCCTTCCCAGCTTTGCGTTCCTGCATAATAGCCGGCGAACATGTTGCCCACGAGGTCTTCGGCCAGCTGAAAGTCGTTCTGGTCTTCGGGCACTACGTTGCGTTGCAAGGATGTAAGGTAGGTTCCGTGCAGGTTATCATATCCCAACCATGTGGGATTAGCCCTGTCGGGGTCGTCGTTAAGGCTCGAATCTAGGCAGCCAACCAAGGGCAGACATAGTGCAGGGAGCACAAAAAGAGTTTTTATTTTATTTTTCATTGTTGCTTGTTTTAGGTTGTGAAGTTTAGAAGTTCACCTTTACTCCAAAGCCCATGCTGCGTTGGCTGGGGGGCATAAAGTAGTCGAACCCTTGATAATAGGTTCCCGTGTTGGCTGTTAGTTCGGGGTCGAAGGGTGCGCGGTTGTAAATCATCAGCAGGTTATGGCCTGTTAGCGACAGATTTACTTTAAGCTTATTGGCAAACCAAGCCGTGGGCAGGTCGTACGAAATAGACATCTCGCGAAGCCTAACGTTGGTTGCGCTGTAAGTGTAATGCGCCAAAAGTCCCGTTCGTCCGCCGGCAGCCACGCCATAATATTGTTCTGCATTCAGCAGTCCGTTATTCACACGCACTCCGCCAGCGTCGCGAGCGTCGGCCGTTTGCTTAGACACGCCGAACTGATCCATCAGTGCTTGCGTTGCCGAAACCACCACTCCGCCCACGCGTGCATCGAACATAAAGCCCAGTTCGATGCCCTTCCAAGCAAAGCTATTGCGTAGCGAGATGTTGTATCGTGGTGCGGCAGAACCTACTTTCACAAAGTCGTTCTCGTCTTTCTGCACGCCTCCGTTAGCCAGGATGTTGCCTTGGTAGTCTTGTTTCAGGTGCGATGCGTAGATGTCCGACATCGTTCCGCCCTTGCGCAATATCATTTTGTACGACTCGGCCGACGAAACCTCAAACTCCGTTGGTGCTTTCACCGTGGTGTTGGTGGTGCGGTCGGTTACGTATTCGGGCAACAGCTCCTTTATTTCGTTTCGGTTGAGCGAATAAACGAGGTTAGCCGACCAATCAACAGGACCCAGTTTCTGGTTGTAGGTGGCACTAAGTTCCACGCCCCAGTTGTTTACCTTACCAGCGTTTTCGAAAGCATACTCGTAGCCAGAGCTAGGCGGCAGCTTGTAACGGAACAGTTGGTTGTAGGTGTTGCTGTTGTAATAGGTGGCGGCGATGTTCAGTTTGTTGTCGAACAGGCGCATGTCCATACCCAATTCGAAGGCCTTTGTCATCTCAGGTTTCAGGTGACTGGCCGGCGTAAAGGCTCCACTCTTGGGCGTTCCGTTAGACAAGGCCACGGCTTCGCGCGTAAGATAGGGCGACGGCGGGTTACCCACCTGCGCATAACTACCGCGTATCTTCCACAACGAGAAGATGTTTTTGGGCAAAGGCAACACTTCTGTGAGCAGCACCGAGGCACCTACCGAGGGGTAGAACACGTTGTTGCTGCTGGTTCCGAGCAAAGTAGAGAAGAAGTCGATGCGACCCGTTGCATCGGCAAAGAGGAAGTTGCGGTAGCCCACTTCGACCTTGGCGTAGAATGATTGGGTTTGCGTGTGCAAGTTGGCATGCGCCGTGTTGCTCTCGGTGGGCGACATGTTGGAGGGATGGAAGAAGTTGGGTACGCGTGCCAAGTTACCTTCAAAGGTTTTGCTGGTATAGCGTTCGTCAAAGTAACTCCCGCCGATGTTGGCCAAAAGGCGTATCTCGTCGTTGGCAAATTGCTTGTCGATGTTAATCAGGAAGTCGAGATAGGCAGACGTGTTCTTGTCGTCTTGTGTCATCCAGTTACCTGCGGGCTTAGAGAAAAGTCCGTCGGTAGATGCGTAGAGCTTGCGTTCGAAGTCGGTATAAGCGTTATCCATGCGCGCCCTACCCAGTATGTTGAGCCAAGAGGTGATGTTCCAACGCGCCGAGAAACTGGCGATGAAACGCTCGCGATTGGTTTCAAACTTGTTACGATTAACAATCCAGAAGGGGTTTTGCATGCCTAAGCCCAAGTTTCCATAGGGCCAGTTCTGCGTTTTAAAGTTGCGCACGGGGTTGTACATTTCGTACACGGCATAGCGATTGATGTCGTCGCTGGGTGGGAATAGGTAAGTAGGCACCAAGGGGTTGTAGTACATACCCTGACCAATGCCGTTGCGGGTGTTCTGCTTCACGTAAAGCAAGCTGAAATCCAGCTGCAACACATCCTTAATAACGTCCCACGAGTTGCGGAAAGTAAAGTTGTAGCGGTTGTATCGGTTGTTGGGTACGATGCCGCCCGCGTTAACCGCGCCCACCGAAATGTGGGTCTGACTGGTTTCGCTACCCGTAGACAAGGCCACAGAGTTGGAAACATTGAAGCCTGTATTAAAGAAATCGAGCGGGTTATAGTTTGAAGAACGCTCCATTTTCTCGCCCCAACTGGCAAATTCGCCTTCTTTTCGGCCGTAGGTGTTTTGGAACTGCGGCGTAACGAAGGGTCGGGTGAAGGTGGTGCTGTTAGAGAACGACACCTTTGGACGTCCCACTGCGCCCTTCTTCGTGGTGATAAGGATAACGCCATTGGCTCCGCGGTTGCCGTAAAGGGCAGCGGCCGATGCACCCGTCAGCACCGACATGCTCTCGATGTCGTCGGGGTTGATGTTCGAAATGCCGTCGCCGTCGGCCACTTCCACCGACTCGTAGAAGTTGTCGCTCTGCTTGGTGCGTAGTCCTTGCATGGGAATTCCGTCCAGTACATAAAGCGCGTTATTCTCTCCGAACAGCGATTTGGTACCGCGCATCACCACGCGCGACGAGCCTCCCACGCCCGATGAGTTCTGATTAATGGTAACGCCGGCAATCTTTCCGGCCAAGGCGTTCACAAAGTTCGCATCTCTAACGCGCGTCACTTCGCTTCCTTTCAGGTCTTGCACGTTGTAGGTAAGCGCCTTTGCCTCGCGCTTTATACCCAGTGCCGTAACCACCACCTCGTTCAACAATTTCTTGTCTTCTTCCATAACGATGGTCATGGGCGTGGTGGTGTTGGCCTTTAACGTTTGTGTGGCATATCCCACATACGAAATTTCGATGGTTTCTCCATCGCCGACTTGCATCGAGAATTGTCCGTCGATGTTGGTTATCGTACCTCCCTTGCCGTCTTTACTGCGCACGCTAACGCCAACCAGCGGCTCGCCGTTGGTGTCGGTAACGGTTCCAGTAACCGTTTTGCGCGTGTTTTGCTGCAAAGATGTTGCGTTGGGCTGCGTGTTGCTTGTGCCGGCCATAGCCCATGCCATAGGCGAAAGGGCCAGCCAAGCCACCAATACCGCCCTATTAGCCAAGGGCGGCAATGCGTAATAGTGTTTTAGCATCTTCTTTGGGTTTGTTTATAAATGTTGATTGCTGTATTTTTAGCTTTTAGCAGATTTCGCGTGCAAAGGTATAACAATTAAATTGGTTTGACAAACAAACAAGACGAAGGCGAAACCACGCGGCACTTACAAGTTGAAACCACCGCGCAAAGCTTTTCAGGCAAGACGTGCAGCATGCTTACTAAGGCGCAAGCAATATGAAACATAAAACGAGGAAGCAATAAGCAAAAAGATTTTTTGCACCTTTTACCCACGCCAATTAGACACAGGTTGCAAGCCACCGCAACCTATGGGCACAAAAAAAGGGATTCCGCTGAATCCCAACCTTTTGTTAACCTTAAATCTAATACCATGAAAAACACATTGCAAAGTTAGGCATTTATTTTATAACTTGCAAGTTTTCGGGCGATTATTTTTATAAAATGTGAGCCCTTTGACCTAAATCAAACAAATTATCTTCCTGAATGTCAGATTGTATGAGCATCGTGTTTGGCCTTTCAAAAGTTTCTATTCGATGTTCCCCGGCTGTAATATCGCGAACGATTTCGCCCGCCCCACCCTAATATTTGCCGCTTTTCTTTGTGGTTTTCGCAACAAGTGGTAATTTTGCAGGCAGCGAAAGGGCGAATGGTAAAGGCCAAGCGCTGGTTTAGCAAGCTAGAAACCTGGATAACCAGAATCCCCTAGAATAACTAGAATCCCTAGGATAACTAGGATAACCAGAATAACTAGGATAACTAGAACACCTAGAACAACCAGAACCCCTAGCCCACTAGATATAATTATGGAATCATTAAAAGAGAAAACAGCCAAGGGTCTTTTTTGGGGCGCACTCAACAACGTGATGCTCCAACTAATCGGCGTGACGATGGGTATCGTGATGGGACGATTGCTCAACGCCACCGACTACGGCATGATTGCCATGATAAGCATCTTTGCGTTGGTGGCCAACGACCTGCAAAACAGCGGGTTCAAGGCCGCGCTGAACAACATCAAGCAACCCCAACACCGCGACTACAACTCCGTTTT
>ERZ773014.175-NODE-175-length-43350-cov-26.858021_pt1 | contig 43350 bp, 47 predicted proteins | sample MGYA00580841_ERZ773014 | MGnify/ENA primary metagenome ERZ773014 (study PRJEB29015, sample SAMEA2737989) | human oral metagenome | biome: human oral; feature: human-associated habitat; material: dental | place: China | collected 2067 ... | reverse complement strand
ATGATTGCAACTGTTGGAAGTTTCGTTGCCATAGTACGGTATATTATAACAGAGGCAACAAGAACGTGCGAATATAAGTATGGAGGTTATAGCAGTTAGTATCTTGGGGAGATCAGTGAATTGTAGAAATTTTATGGTGAGCAATGTTGGAGCTAGACTGTTATAAACAAAGTGCAAGCTGATCGTTATCAGGATGTCTATTTTCCCTTACCGTCTACGGATTATATGAGATAAGTTAATACCAGTTTTTTCGTAGAATATTTCGATAGAACCTTAGCAGTAATCGTTCGGCAAGCGATCGCCATACGCTATATTTTCGTGCATTAATAACGAGATCAAACGCTCCAACGTAATCAGTGACCTTTTTTGAAAAGCTCGTTTTGAATTGACCAACGCCATGCAGGAAGTGTGTTTTGTCGTGGATACGGTCGCTTGGCGGCGCTCCGCACAAGTCATGTGTTGTGACCCCTCGCTTACGCGCCCACTGAATAACACGCCACTGTAAAAGGTGCGATGCGCCATAAGCTTTGCGGACACGGACGCTAGCGCCGTCTTTGTAAGTTGATTTTTTTTCAAGACAGAGTGCAAACGCGCCCGCGACAATCTGACCTTGAAACTTGGCGAAGAATAGCTGTCCCATATTGTTTTCGCAAAAAGTCTTCCAGAATTCATAGTGATACGTAAAACCATGGATATAAAAGCCGGCGCTCTGTGCCGTTTCGACCCATAAGTCGTAAAAGGCATGCGCATTTTGGCTGGTGCAAGGGACTTCTTCTACGATGACGCCATCGCGGAGGGCGCGGTTGATAGCGTATTTTGCTCCCTTCTTTGGCATGGCGCGTAAGAGCTCTTCTTCGCTTTTTGTTGGTGAAATATCGAGCACAATCGTTGAATAATTCGGCTGAATTGGTCGAACAATTTCAAGCCCAAGCTGCTTCATTTCTGCGATAGTCTCCGGCGATTTAAGGATTTCACTTTCCATCTTAACAGCAAAGACGCCATAACGGTTTGCGAAGGTCTGTAAGGGTTTGATGATCTTCTCTAACTGCGCTACGTTAGTAATCCCGGGGCCTTTACACGCATACCAAAGCGTGCCGAGGCCAAAAATTCGTTTCTCCTGGATTGCGATTGCGAGTGATTTATTTTTATCAAAATTCTCAATGATAAGGAAACGCGGCGTCCAGCCGGATCGCTGTTTAAATTCTGTTAGCTCTTTGGACTGAAATATATTTCCACCATCTGGATTTCTGCTGAGTAACGCGTCCCAATTATTTCGCTCTTTATCGGTTGCAAATCTTACGTTCATAGCTATAGTTTATCATTTTTTAGCGGAAGGACGTAGAATTGACTCTTCGTGGTATAGTATTAAGAAATAGGTAAAGTGGCGAGTAAGGAGTCAGCTATGAGTGGACGATTAAATATAACGAGAAGAGTTGCTTGTAGTGTTGTGCATGCGGTTATAGCGGCGGTTGCAGGCGCGGTGTTTACATCAACAATATCGCATGCATACGGACCTGAGCGTGCAACGTTTACTCGCCAGAATGCTGCACCGTATGTTACGCTGAATGCTATTACAGACAGCGATCCTTATGGATATGAGCCGCGCTTCGTACAGGTGCGAGATGTATCGGATAATGCGCCATTTAGTGCAGATTCAGTGAAAATTACAAGTGGTCATACGTATGAAGTATTTCTCTACTACCATAACAACGCAAAATCCAGTCTTAATCTAACTGCTGAAAATACCTATGCGCGCGTCAATATACCTGCCGAAATTCGCAAAGGCGAAAAAGCGCACGTTATTGGGTATGTCGGTGCTTCAAACGCAAACCCAAAAGAGGTTTGGGATGAAGTTGAAATTATTGGTGAAGAAGATGTAACGATCAGGACGATAGGCGGTAGTGGAAAAATCGTCGGTTCTAAAGATAACCCAATCAATGGTAGGACAGTAGACGTTAGCAAGCTTTTATCAAAAGAGGGTCATCCGCTTGGGTATTATGCGCTTGACGGCAAGTTGCCTGGCTGTTCTCAGTATTCGGGTCATCTGTTGATGCGATTTACAGCTGTCCGTGCGGACTTTGATCTAAAGAATAGGGTTTCTGAAGCCGGTAAAAATAATTGGCAAAAGTCAATAAACGTTAAACATGGCGATACTGTTGACATTACTCTGTCTTATAAGAATACAGGTTCGGTTATCCAGCAAAATGTTAGTTTCCATGACATTTTGCCAAAAGGACTCTCAATCGTTCCCGGGTCTGTAGAGTGGTATAGCGGGCACACTAACGGCAAATGGAAGAAGATTGATACTGAGAATCATCTTACGACTGCTCCCGGACTCAATCTTGGCAATTATGCACCACAAGGTAATGCTTATGTTCAATTTAAAGCGACGGTAGATGTAGCGTCATGCGGCTCGCACGTATTAGAGAATAAGCTGAAAATTTATACGGAAAACGGTACGCGTGGAGACACGGCGACTATACGCGTGGAGAATGCAGCGTGTCATGGTGAGGCTAACAGTAAGGTCGTCGTTGCTGTGGCCGGTGGTGGTGCGTTGATTGCTATTATGGGCGTTGTGTGGTTTGTAGCGCGGCGAAAGTCTCATAAGCCTCGTGCGACCGGCAGGCGCAAGAAATAAGCAGCGAGAGGCAGCGCGTAGACGTTGCATGATTTAGTCTTCTATTCTTACGGTATCCGTATTATACTAAGATACGTACATTAGTGAGTATAAGAGAGGTTACATGTCAATACGCATTACGTTTACGCTAACACAAATTACACCTATTGCTCATTTTGATTATGACAATGAATGCGTTACTCCGACGATAAGAGTGACTGAGGTGAAGCCTAAGCTAGACCGATTCCTTAAGAAGATGTATAGCCGCAGCCATACGGATGAATCAATGCCGGAAGACTGGTTTATTGTTGATAGCTCGGGAGAGCGTACTGAGGCGCTGGACTATAAAATGCAGATCACGCCGCAAGCTAACAGCTCTCGGCAATTTGAAATCAGTAAGAATGATTATTCAAACAAATATAACTTTTTGGCAAACATGGGCGGCGATGAGGCGCGGAGTGGTGGTGTACACGAAGATGCGGCAAGGTTTATCATGGAAAATCGTCCGCTTTCGGGGCAGATTGTATCGTTTCATAAGAGCTTGCTTGCGTTCATGAATAAGCCTATCGTAAAAAATTTGACTCCAATTGACATGTTCTTCGCCTGTACAAATTTTGGTATGCGCCAAGACAAGGGGTTCGGTGAGTTCGTGACCAATCCGTTACTATTGCAAGACCTCTCCGCAAATGATTTGTTTGAGGAAGTTCTTCGCTATGTGTATGGTGACTATGTGTATAGCGCTAAGTTGGAAGAAGGGGGAGAAGGAGTACTCCGAAAGGAGCAGAATGATTGGGAACCTGTCTGTAGAATTATAGGGAAGATGTATAAGCGTCTCAAATCGGGCAAAGAGAATTTTGTTCATATGTATTTTTCTCAGAATAGCAATGGAAGCGCGAAAGGCTATGCCGTATCAAATCTTTATAAAAGAAGCTTTAAAAACGAGAAGTATGCCTGTAAACATAGCGATCTGGGTGTGGATGACGTAGTATATGGCAAGGCGCTATTTGGATTGGCGAATGAAATCAAAGTTAAAGAAGATCACAAAGACAAAATCGCTACATGGACGATTGGATCTCGCGATAGGCAGGATGCAATTTCGCGTATCAAGTCCCCTGTTACATTTCGTGTGCTATACGATACGGTGTATATGTTTTTAGATTTTGACTATTGTGACGAGCAGCGCATGGCAAGCTACGCTATGTTAGCTGGTAAACCTATCACGTTTACTGCTGAAAACGGACAAAAGGAGTTCTCTATCCCGCTGCCGCCGAATCCTCCGGAAGGCACGCTGATTGATGTCTATCATGATATTTTTGAGAAGTTTGTTCAATTTGTTGAAGAAAAAGGTCTTGACCAGCCGGAATCTTCTAGCGGCAAACAGCAATCTTCGCGGAATAGAGGTTCTCATGGTGACTATCGGCGTACTAATACCCAGAATACGGCGTATAAGAATCAGGAGCACTCCAACAAAATAGTATTTAAGAAGGCTAAGAAAGGAAAGAAGCTATAGCTATGAGCTGCTATCGCGTAGGGTTCACTATAGGACCAATTTATAAAGTTTTTCAACAGGCTACGGCACCGGTGTCTAGTTGGGCTGCTAGCTATATTTTCTCGTATACAATGAAGCAGTTGGCGACCCATGTTATGCAAACGTACGGCGAGGGAGATGGCGACCTTCTTATACTTCCCTATCTCGGCTTTGACGAGACAGGCAGAAGCATCACGAAAGAGAGCTCAAATCTTGCCGGCATTGGGCGTTATCCTGATCGCGCATTCTTTCAAATTACAACCGATTTAACTGCAAATGAGCTTAAAACAGGGATAGCACATTGTATTCGTGAGACCAAAAATGATGTTCGCCAGGCATTGCCTGATGACTATCTGGGACGTGATGAGTTTGTGGAAAGCGAGCTATATATAGAGTTTGTCATTCAGCCTTCCACTGCAAGAGGAGAGCCAACTGTAAAAAGGCTAAACCGGTTGCTTGATGTTGCTGAAGAAAATGCCGGCACTCAGTTGGAGTTTGCGCATGATTATATCAATGAGATCTTCAATGAGCGTCGTAACGAGCCGTTCCAGGAGAGATTCATGGATGTCGAGCAGCGCCATAACCCGCTTGCGCTTAGTAAAGACGAAAATCGGGGATATGCTGATATTAGCAGTATTGCACGGCGTATCAATCACCGCGACCGCAAAGCGAGCCGCTATTATGCTGTTGTTTCATTTGATGGCGATAGTACAGGTAAAGCGGTTGAGGGCAAAGAAGAAAGTGAGGTAATGGAGTTCTCTGAACGGATTTACACTTTCGTCGGGGATGCAGTAGATCTGATAACGTCCTTCGGCGGCGTTGTGTTGTTTGCTGGCGGCGAGGATTTTAAGTGCCTAATGCCGCTTGCAAACGCAGGTCATGATAGAACGTTTATCGATGTATGCAGGGATATTAATAAGAAGTTTAATGAAGTGGTTGGCGCTGGTAGTGATACCAAACTATCGGTTTCATTTGGCGTAGCGATTGCCTATTACAAGTACCCGTTAGCAGAAGCATTCCAGCAGTCTCTCGATTTGCTTGATGGCGTTGCGAAGCGGCAAGAGGGTAAAAACACAATGGCTATTCACCTGGAAAAAGCAAGCGGGCAGTCGCTGACGATTGGCTTTAAGAACGACAGTCCCCTCCTAGGGAAAATTAGCAAGGAAGTCTGTTCCCTGCTGCGCGATGACGAGAAGGCGGCGGAGGGTAGCGAAAAACTATTGCATTCATTTGTATACCGTTTTAACGAGTTAAAGCATCTGTTTGCGATTGAGCATGCATCTGAGGAGCACGCATGTAACTTAATTCAAAATACTTTTGACACGTCAGAGCATCACGGAAACAAGGTAGAAGACCACTTAGAGTTTGTGAAAGATCTGTATCGTCATAGAACAGAGATTCGTGATATATTAACTAACGAAGGGGCGGTTGATAGCGCGGCGAGTACTAATGGCTCTTCCGCAGTTACTATGCGCCAGGAGCGTGAACGTTACGTTGATCGCATCAGTCATGTATTGAGATTCATTAAATTCTTCGCAGAAAAAGGAGTTAATTCATGAAAACATGCGTCGTCACTTTGGCACCGCTAGAACCTTACTTTTTTGGGAGTGACAAAACATTCTCATTCAATAAGAGCGATCGTACGCGCAATAATTATTATATTCGCTCTCTTGAGTCGCCTTCGCCAACGACTATTCTTGGTATGATTCGTCATGAATTGCTGAAGCAGGCCGGGCACTACAGCCCGTCGTTTCAATACACGGAGTCGCAGCTAGCTGATAATGCCAGGCTGATCGGCAAAGAGTCTTTTTCGCTTGCTCAGAGCGATATGCAGTCGTTCGGCGTAATTCAATCAATTAGTGCTGTTCATTTCATGCATGATGGCAGTATATACTGGCCAATTCCGGGCGACCATAACAAATCGGATGATTCGTATGCGCCCATAAAGCTTACGAATGATAATTCGGTGACATTTAGCAGTGCGGCCTGTCTCGTACCGGATGACGTTAATGCTGTTGATCACAAGAAATATAGCGACAAAGCGCTATTGTGCGTCGATAATAACAGCGCATCGCTTGTCCCTGCTCCGTTTCGTCGTTCGGTGAAGATTGGAATTGGAAAGAATACGTACGCTAATGGCCGCGCATCGGTTGATATAGAGCGCAAGGAAATGTTCTTTAAGAAAGAATATTGTACCCTTAGAGAAGGTTGGAAATTTATCTTTATGCTTACGCTTAACGACGACGCGATTGAGCTGCAAGACTCAATCGTCACGATGGGGCAAGGTAAATCAGCGTTCGCCTTTTGCGTTAATGAAATATCACCGCAGGTCTACGAGGAACAAACCACAGCGCTGGCGACGACGCTTACTGATGTTGTGCGAAGTAATTTACCGGATGGCTACGAATGGTATTATGTGCATTCAGATACACTGGCAGATCAGCGAGTCTTTTCGGAGGCTGTTTACACTGCCGCCTATACGATGCCGATTAATCAGCTCGTGACCGACTATCGTGCATCGGATTATCGACATAGGCTTAGTAAAAACCACCGCGGACGACGTAATGTCGTTTGTGCAGGCGGCTGTTTTTACACTACATCGTCTAATTGCTCTTTTGCGCAATACCTTTCTAATGCTAATGCACAGCATATCGGATTTAATGCTTATATAACCACCAGGGAGGATTAAGTATGAAAGCATATCTTTATAATATTCACTGTATTACCAACCTGCACGTCGGCAGCGGCGAGTCTCAATCGGGTTTGATTGATAAAGAGGTTCAGCGCGACCCCGTTCTTGGCATGCCCTGTATACCGGGGTCGGCAATAAAAGGAGCTCTGCGGGAATACCTGACGAATCGTTCGGCTGACCGTCTAGATGATCGGGCTTTGCTGCGTGCGTTTGGCGCGTCGCCGCAGGACGATGATATGAATGCCGGCGAGCTGAAATTTATAGGCGCTACCCTATTGGCGTATCCGGTGCAGCGCAAAGGAGTTTATGGAGATAAAACAGGTCCGTATATTATGAGAGCGAGCCGTGCGTGCGTTGATCATATCAATCAGATTGCGGCTTCTTTTGGCCTGCAGCCGGTAGATTCGCATGCTGATGATAGTAAAAATCTTGATTCGGTTCAGCTGCCTGTTGTTGCACGCAATTCAATTGGCGGTCCGGATAAAACCGGCAGCAACTTGTGGTATGAGGAGTTTGTCCCCCATCAAGCAGAGTTTGTTTGTGCGATTGCTGGCGATGACGCTATGCTGCTTGACGAGATTGATAAGCATCTTGATGGCCACGTTGTTCAGTTCGGTGCTAATTCATCTGTCGGCTATGGATTATGCCGGCTAACCAACCTTACTAAGGAGGCGCAGTAATGAATGGAGCGGTAGGTCAGCGGTATTTTGACGCTGCATACGATCTATTGTCTAAGAATGGCAAAGATAGCGCTTTTTTTGAACGGTTACGCGGATATGCATCGTCGATGGCTGTTATGATGCGGCATACGTCATTGCCGGCGGCAGCCTTAGTGTATGGTTCTGATGGCGATACGAAAGATCGAAAAGCAACCCTTGAAACTGTTAGGGCTATATTAGAGCAGCTTGGCGAGTCGTCTATATCTAGTAATGATTTGCGCGGGTATTACGATGAGGATAAAGCTAAGCAATCTGTGATTTGCAGCAATGTTTTGTCAAGCTTGTTGGCAATACGGCAAGTTTGTCTTATGTTGATCGGCGAGGAGGTTCACCAACATGGCAAGAAATAACGAGCAGCATAACCAGAGCCAGGTGCGCAGCGAATCGTTTGATATTTGTAACTTCGCCTACTTCTTTTACGATCAGTACCCTGATAGTATTGCCCGGATGGTGGCTGCAGGTAAGACTGTTGATATGCATGTCCCGAAAGGCTTAAATGATGCGATAAAAGCATATCAACCAACGTCAGATGGCAGGTCTCAAACGGTGCATTCGTTATATCAGCGCGGATTACTTCGTCGGGTCGGCTCTCATGAAGTTCGTCATATTGCGCTGCAGGTAGCGCATCCGGGACTTATTGCCGGTATGGGAACTGCACGCGCAATCCCTGATATTGAGGGTTGTATTCAGAACGGAATCAGCCTTGATCATACAACGGGGCTGCCGTATATCCCAGGTTCTTCTATTAAGGGGTCGTTGCGAAGCGCTCTTGAGCCGTCGCGAAATGGCGAATCTGAGTCTGCCTGCGCTCATCTTGAATTATTCCGCGAATTGCTTGGTGACGATAGCCTTGACATGGAAGCGCTGCGCGACATCATTGTTGCACTCTTTGATAATGAGACGGAATTTGGTCAGGCGGGTCAACCGATATTCTTTGATGCCCTAGCCGAACCGAATGGCAAGTCGCTGTTTACGTTTGATTTTATTACGCCGCACCGTGCTGATGAGGATCCGTTTAAAGATCCGGTGCCACTACAGATTCTTAAGGTGGCTCCAGGTACGCTATTCAATTTTTATATTGCGTTGCCGAGCGAATTTCGAGTTAACGATAGGTTAACGCTTACGTGTGCGCAGGTACGGGACGTATTTAAGCAGCTACTGATGACATTTGGCGTCGGGGCGAAGACGAATCTGGGCTACGGTCTCTTTTGCGAGGCCTAAGCATGGCTGATACTGGCGGACACTCGCTAACAATAACGTTTGCAGTGCGAGCCTGTTTCTCTGTTAAACTGGCATATTCATATAGTTTAATGAGTTTCATTTACCGCTTGATAGAGATCGGCAATCCGGTATTGAGCGATCAGATTCACAACTACCAGCGGCACCATCGTCGCGATTATGATGCGCCGCCGCCATTTAAATTCTTCACGTTTGGACGTTTGAATGGTCGAGCAATTATTAATCGTGGTCAGATTCGTTTTATTAAGCAGGCAACATTTGAGGTACGCTCGCCAGATAAAGCGATTATTGATGCAATTATTGCCGGTCTCGTTAAGCGGCAGCGCTTTACGTTTATGGATAATGCCGTTGATATTATCGGGTTTTCCTACCAAAAAACTGATCTGCAGCATGTGCACCGCTTGGTGACGAGAACGTTATCGCCGATTACTGTTTATCGGACAGAGTCTGCCGGTAAAACAATCTATTTTCACCCGCAGCAGCCAGAGTTTATTGAGCTTATTGTGCGCAATATGACGCTGAAATATCGGTCGTTCTATGGATTCTCTCCAAAGCCCGCCCTTGATGTTCATCTCGTTCCTGATGGGATTATTAAAAAAACAGTAACAACATTTAAGCGTGTTCTTGTAACGGCTTATGACTGCGAACTTGAGCTAACTGGTGCGTCAGATCTCTTGCAATTCGCATACGATACCGGGCTTGGTGCAAAAAACTCTAATGGATTTGGTATGTTTAAGATTATTCATAGCGTATGAAGTTTGAGGATATATTTACGCCGGAGCGTGAGAAGTACATTCTGGCAGAGATGAAAGAAAAGCAGAATAACGAAAGCGGGTATGGCTCTGACTTCATGCGCTTTGATGAATTTGAAGTATTTTTACCGCAGAATCGGAAGACACTGCTAAATAACTTAGCGGCAGGACGCTACTCCCCTCACCCTGTTCTGCTTTTCGAAAGATTAAAATCAACGGGTAAGTTACGAGTTCTCGCAAAATACACTAACATTGATATTTTTATCTTAAAGAATATCGCAGATGCGTTATATGATTTTGTGTCGCCTCAATTTTCTGAAGCGTGTCACGCTTATCGTAGGGATCACGGTACACTGACCGCTATCGATCGCATACGTTATTTTGCTGAGCAAGGATGCGAGTTTTTAGTTGAGTGTGATGTGCGTAATTATTTCGATTCAATTAATCACGGGATACTTATTAAACAGCTAAATGCGCTTATTCCCGATCGTCGGATTGTTAACATAATTAAAAAATACCTTGTTGCACCACGTGAGTATGATGATCGTATAGAGAAACCGAATAAAGGCATTGTACAGGGGTCGCCGTTATCGCCGCTCCTTAGCAATATCTACCTTTCGGGGTTAGATAATTTCTGTACTGAGAAGTCGTGGCAATATGTCCGGTACGCTGATAATATGTATTTCGTGACGAATAACCGTGCTGATGCCGAGGTGATCCTACGGACGGTTCGCGATCGCCTGCGTACTGAGTATAAGCTGCAGCTTAATTACCAGAAGAGCGGAATTTACGATATAACAAAGCGAAAGATGCTCGGTTATTGCTTGAAGAGGCTTCCAAGCGGAGAGATAGATTGCATTCGCCAGCAACGCCAAGTTGCGAAAGCATATCCTAGCTGGCAACACCACGCTATTGGTAAGAAAGACGACGTATACTATTTGCTTGAGGATGGTATCCTGACAAAGCGCGACTATACTCTATTCTTTGAAAATGATACGTTCGTCTCACCGATCCCTTTGCACACAGTAGAGTCATTGAACGTATTTGCCAACATTACATTTAACAGCCGATTCTTTGAAAATATCCTCAAATGCAACATTTCCCTACACTTTCATAATAAATTTGGAGATTGCCTCGGGCACCTTGTGCCGACGCAGCACGTCGCTCGGAGCGAAACGATGTTGCGACAGACGAGCATCTATGAAAACCTACCTGAACGCCGGCGCTATGCGCTTGCTATAGAGAAAGCTTCGTTGCATAATATGACGTCAGTACTGCTCTACTATCTTTATCGTAAACATGACATTCGTCTTGATACTGCTGTCGCGCGAATGAGGGCGTATACAAAACGGCTCAGTGCATGCAAGACTCCTGCTGACATGCTGCTCATAGAAGCGCGTGCTCGTAAGTTATATTATAATACGCTTAATTTTGTTATCGGTCAGCCTGGTTTTTGCTTTATCCAGCGTAGTCGCCGTCCTCCCGAAGACCCGATTAACGCATTAATTAGTTTTGGCAATACAGTTTTGTATAATCGGTGCAGCGACCTTATTCATAAGACAAGTTTAGATTGTCGTATAGCATTTGTGCATGCGTCAAATCATCGCGATGAGAGTCTGAACCTAGATATCGCAGATATATTTAAGCCAATTATCGTTGATCGTGTTATTTTGTCGTTAATTAATCGGCAGCAGATCAACGTGAACGATCATTTCGAGGAGATGCCGGAAGGTGGAATTTACTTATCGAAAGAAGGTAAAAAGATTTTTATTCAGGAGTTTCAATACAAATTAAATAGCCTCATTTCCTACAAAGGCAATCGTATTAGCTACGAGTATCTCATCACACTTGAAATTCGTAGTTTGTTGCGCTCAATTATCGGTAAGAAATTTAGTTATAAACCATATAAAGGACGCTGACGATGTATATTATCTGTTGCTATGATGTTGCCTCAAGGCGTAATAAGCCGGTAAATAAATTGTGTGCTGCCTACCTGCAGCCGTTGCAGCGATCTGTTTTTGCCGGACATATTACTGAGCGTCAGCTAATGAAGTTCCAGATCGCTCTCGCTGAAGTTATTGATACCGAAGAAGATACGATTACGATTTTTGTCGCTGCAAATGCTATACATCTGGCGCGGTGGCAGATTGGCGTCGTTGCCAGAGGCGGCACGATTATATAAATTGAGCGAACGGTTTACGGTTTCATATTCAATACAAAATCACCCTACGCGTAAGAGAGGGTGATTTTAGTAGAGCGCGACAAAAACGGTCTTTAAGTGTTTGTTTAGGGATTGCGAAAAGTATCTATTAGGTAAGGTACCTACGATTGGTGGGAAAGTACCGATATAAACGAAAGAGTAGTGCATCAATATCTATTAGGTAAGGTATCTACGGCGCAGTAAAGTGGATTAAGATGTGAGGCACTGGGTATCAATATCTATTAGGTAAGGTATCTACGGTAAGTACAATGTCCTGTTTGTCTTAGACGATCGGTATCAATATCTATTAGGTAAGGTATCTACGAATCTCCTCAAATAATCTAAAGGAGTTAGATAGAGGTATCAATATCTATTAGGTAAGGTATCTACCTGACGTCGCCCAAAAACAAAAAAGTTTCACCACGTATCAATATCTATTAGGTAAGGTATCTACGAGTAAAAAAGAAACACAAAAATTAATTGAAAAGGAGTATCAATATCTATTAGGTAAGGTATCTACTAAACATTCCGTCAACAGTTAAAAAAAATAAAAATTTTGTATCAATATCTATTAGGTAAGGTATCTACGTTCAGGTCTCGGGAGGAGAGACCTGGACGACGAAGGTATCAATATCTATTAGGTAAGGTATCTACATGCGGTCGTCGAAAAGACCACCCCGACGGGGTCATGTATCAATATCTATTAGGTAAGGTATCTACTATGGGTATCATATTGAGCGTCTTTTTGTTTATACGTATCAATATCTATTAGGTAAGGTATCTACAGTTACAAGTTTTGTAACAGCAGTGACATTCTAAGCGGCGCGATTATATGTGTATCAATATCTATTAGGTAAGGTATCTACGTTATAATTAAAATCACGAGTTTCGAAACGCAAATTAGTATCAATATCTATTAGGTAAGGTATCTACGTCGCATTATCATCAATCATAATTAAATTAGTAAGGTATCAATATCTATTAGGTAAGGTATCTACTCCTTATTAGTAACGAGCCATTGACTAAGTTCCGTATCAATATCTATTAGGTAAGGTATCTACATGCTTAAAAGAAATAATAAACAATGCATAATAGCGTATCAATATCTATTAGGTAAGGTATCTACCAACGGCGGCGATGTTAAAATCGCTGCCCCGTGGAGTATCAATATCTATTAGGTAAGGTATCTACGTTGGAACAAGTGGCCGATCTCATCGGACACAAGCTGTATCAATATCTATTAGGTAAGGTATCTACAAGAGGAGATAAAAAGGGGCAATACGAGCCTCTATGTATCAATATCTATTAGGTAAGGTATCTACAACTTCTTCGGGGAGAAGAAGGTTATTGAAAGGCGTATCAATATCTATTAGGTAAGGTATCTACATGGCTTACCGCGAGTTTGGTAAGTGGGTGTATTGCGTATCAATATCTATTAGGTAAGGTATCTACGAAAAAAATAAAAAATTTTTGTAGAAAAAATGAAGGAGGAGCGTATCAATATCTATTAGGTAAGGTATCTACGACCTCGTAGAGGGGTCGTGGTCAGGGGGCGACCTTAGGTATCAATATCTATTAGGTAAGGTATCTACAACAAAAAAGTTGTCAATCTTTACGATGGTGGCACGCTCACGTATCAATATCTATTAGGTAAGGTATCTACGCGAACGTCCATTTCGACCAACTCGACTAATTCCGGGGTATCAATATCTATTAGGTAAGGTATCTACATATGCGAAAGCCAACTCTGTTGGTTATCGGGGCAGTGTATCAATATCTATTAGGTAAGGTATCTACGTAGTCAGGACATCTGCGTTAACTATACTCCCACCGAGGAGGGTATCAATATCTATTAGGTAAGGTATCTACGACAGCAAGAAGAAAAATTTGCTGAAAATATAATGTATCAATATCTATTAGGTAAGGTATCTACCGGCGATCCAAAAAAAGCGCTGGTCGAATTTATGTATCAATATCTATTAGGTAAGGTATCTACATGAGAGAGGTCGGTGAGTTTTATTATAGAAACGAAGTATCAATATCTATTAGGTAAGGTATCTACGCTATTCATTCTGACAGAAATTACCGTACATTCATGGGTCGTATCAATATCTATTAGGTAAGGTATCTACAGCCGAGACCGTTCAGGCCTCCTCGTCGGAGACTTGTATCAATATCTATTAGGTAAGGTATCTACCACTTGTCCAGACGACCGCTATGCGGTCGTGTATCAATATCTATTAGGTAAGGTATCTACTCAGCTGCTGGATCAGCTAGTTTCAGCCCACCTAGTATCAATATCTATTAGGTAAGGTATCTACCCACAAACACCTCCTGACCACGGGAGCGATGTAAAAGGTATCAATATCTATTAGGTAAGGTATCTACGGTTGTGGCCGGTGGTAGTGGAGCGCAAGCCCCGCGTATCAATATCTATTAGGTAAGGTATCTACGCTCACCACAGCGACAGGCACTTGGACCTCTGGTCTAAGTACGTATCAATATCTATTAGGTAAGGTATCTACGAGGAAGAAGAGGAGAGCCTATGCCTCGAGGATCGTGTATCAATATCTATTAGGTAAGGTATCTACCCAGCATGGGATTAATGGCGGGACACCTAGGCTATCGTATCAATATCTATTAGGTAAGGTATCTACTAGAACGTTTTTACCGCGACTAGCAGAGGCGCTGATTGTCACGTGCAACTGATTCTTATCTGTTGCAGACCAGCTTCGCGCGCTTCTGTAAGGTCGAAGCAACTAGTGTTAGTATAGCAGCTCACGATTGATTTGTATATAAAATTGCCAAAAAATGTCTATTTTATGCGTCGACCTATAAATTTTTTGTAACAGATGAGAAACAGATTAGACGATATTCTATCGTTTCGTTCATTCGTTGGTCGACGCGGATTTTGCAACCACGATGCTATAATACTTGAATGAAACCTTATATTTCTGTTGTAATATTTACGTTTTCCCTCTATAAACTACGAAATATGGGTCGACGCAGTTTTTTTCTTCAAAATATAAGCTGACAGCACAAAAAATAGCTTCGTGCAGCATTTTTTCGGATGCTATTATGATTGGCGTAACGGTGAAAAGCTGATGACCGCTTGAACTATTCGCGGGTTGTCATAGATGAGTGATACGGCTGTATCCTTTTTGATATGGAAACTATCCACTAAGTGGCAATGGTGCAATTTGCATTTTCTAGCAAGACTTGGGTCGTCGGCTAGCTCCACGAGGACAGGGACGCAATCAAGCGGAGTAAGAATCTGGCTCACAGCGACAACCTCAAGCATGTCGGCGACGCAGGTTTGCCGCAACCCTGACTTACAGGATATGAAATAGAACGTGAAGCCGCGTCGAGCGATAACATCAACTTCATGAAAAGCTCGCAATGCTGTTTTTGTATGCGTTGCATTGTTTGGGTTGTGCTCAAGTAGCATCGCTGAGTGGACGACCTCGTCAAATTCACCGGACTGCAGGAGCGTTTTGTATATAAAATACTCAAGTGCTAGCCCTACATTATGCAGAAAAGGAGCAATATATTGATGCTGCGGGCTGACTCCCCAGTGCCCGCCGCCAGTCATTATGACGAGCCCTTGGCTATGCAGCCAGTTAATAAACCTTACATAAGGCTTTTTGCCTATTGCAACCGACTGATTTATTGAGGCTGCTTCAATGATGCGCGGCCACGTGTAGCGGTGCGTCAGAAAATATCGAACCAGTTGTTCTAGGGTAGTCTCTTCATCGAATGAATAGGCGGCGGTTGTCTCGTTATACTTGAATTTACGCCCACAAAGCTCAAATGCTTGCTGGATAGATAACTCGCCTGTGTCGCCTTCCAGTGTTTTCTTAGTAGAGATATTACTGCTCGTTTGGTAAACAGTTTTTAATGTCGGGTCAATAGTCTGACAACGGATGTTAGGCGTTTGTTTTGACGCCATCGTTGCTGCAAGTACAAGGAATGCTTCCCCGCCTGATATGTCAATAGTGACGTCGCCGGTCTTTGCAAGGTAAAGAAAATATGCAACCGCTTTGTTTGACTCGTCCTGCGAGAATTGCTTCCGAATGAGCGATTTTGGATGAGCGGTTGTGCGTATGTAAGTTTCAAGCCGATTTAGCGGTCCAATAAGATTGTGCGCTTCGCTTGATACGAGGATAACTTTATCGTACTCATCAGCAACGGCTGCGATGACATTGTCTGCCGTGCGTGAGATTTCGTATATATCGACGAGGATTTTAGGTTTCATGATTGTGGTTAGTATTTCTTTTTAGTGATGATATATCGTGATATGAGATAAACTATTAGTATGACTAGTATGATGGATACTTTAATAGTTTCATTAGGCCAAAGCTTGTCTATATCTATTTCTATGATGAGCGCATCGACAGCAACAATAAGCGCAGCTGCGTTATATACCGATGATCGAATTGCTTGTGCAGCATCGCTGAGTTCTTCCACTTGCTCTTTCACATTGTGCGATAGCGTGTTGACGCCAAGATTTTCGCGTATTTTTGTATAGGTTTCGTCGCCTTGCTCTTGTTCGGTTATATCCAGTAGATTAATATTCGCAGTAAATATGGCAATGTCCTGTCTGATTTTAGCTACCCTACTTGTTGCCCGCAGCTCAGGAAAGTGAACGCTTTTGATATTGCGGGAAGCCTCAGACGTATTGTGCAGGATGTTAAGCAGTGCGGTTCGCTGCACGACGACTAAGCTAACCATTTCAACGTATAGATATGAGAAGTTGTCAAAAAGAAAGGCGTTGTCATCGCGCGGTGGTTTTATCATCACGAACGCGTGGTGGCTCACGCCTGTGTATGATTTGTATTCATTCCAGCGGTCAAGCGAGAACTTTTGCATAAGTTTCTGAAGCATACTGGCATCGCGTACAGTATAATCGTTATGAGAGTCGCACGATATGATACCGTAAAGTTGACGAGCATCTTTATATGCGGTCATATCATTAGGATATGGTGCTTTGTCGGGTTCCGTTTCATAGATTGATATCCGGGAAAGCGTTTTCTCGTCGAGGCTCTTAAATTCGGTGTAGCTAGGAATAAGGTTTGCCGCTTCATCAGAAGAGATAATGCTCGCAAGTATCATGCGGTCGTCATAAGCAGGTATTATCGTTTCATGGTATTTGTCTTCTTTGATAGTGCTATTGAATATAATGCCAACTGCATGTTTTGCGATGGTGTGGTGAGCATTCTCTTGATATGTATGTGCTGTAGAGCCGGCTGGAACTATACTTTTTGCCATCTGATCAAAATCGGTTTTATACGAAGTAGTGTTATGAGACGATTCAGTATTTATTGATATGCTAATCTCTGCTGCAACCGCAGTCGCAGTAAGCTGATCGGCGTAGCTGCCCTGTTTCGGTTGTGGCACAAAAGGCAGAGATACGCGACGTCCACAGCTGTTGATATCTTCAACAGCGTTAAGATAGCTATAGTCCTCTACTGTTTTTCGTTCTTTATCTTTTTGAAAAAGAACTTCGTTATAGTAAGTTGTGTATATTATCTGTCCAATGTTGTGGCTGTATAGTTTGACGCGCACCGATTGTAGCTGTAAGCGGGCAGAAAAATGATTGAGATCAAGACGATAATAACTCCGGGTTGGATCAAGGTCTTTTAACTCAAACTCTTCCAAAAATTCGTCGTCTTTATGTTGTCTACGCCAAGATTTGTGTAGTGGCTTTGTCGTCTGGTGAAGCGCCTCAAAAGCTGCTTTATTAAAGTATTTGCTTGCATTGTAGGCTTTTCTTGCTCCCTCTTCATCCGACAATACTTTGTCGCATACATGAATCCATTTGGTGGTATCATAAACGCTTAGCCGTTCTTCGAGGTGTTTAGGGCCTACGCCTTCTTTGATGATGAAAGGCAACATGAAAACATGGTACGATTGCTCCATGCAAGGGTCTGGTGCTACTTGAGACGTATCTTGTGTTGTGCTAGCGGTTTTGGGCTGTTTCATAGTTATGCATTGTTAAGTGTTTCGCTGCTCGCAAGCTGTCCGAGCTTAAAAAAAGCGTACGCTGTTGCCTTGCAGTCTTCGATATGATTGTGTTGAACAGAAGTAGCCTGTTCGCGGTAATATTCCTGTGTGAGCTCTCTGAGAAGCTCGCTTTGCGCCATTGAAGCGAGGTCGTAGAGCGGGTATGGCCCCTGGAATCGACGTTCTTCAAGATTTTTCTCGACACACCGCTGAAACAACCGACATTCAACCGGATAAATTGTGTAGCCAATCGTACGGCATGTTTCGCGGTGTTGACTGTAGAAATCCCAGAAGGCATCCATGAGGTCTTCTTCATTGTTGTAGGTGGTAAGACTATCTTTAGCGTCGAGCAGAATAGGTTTCACATGCTCGTCCGCCCAAGAGTCGCTGAAAGTCTCTTTCATCCAAACGCCATTAAACATAGTAGTAACGAGTTGATTATCATATACGACAGCGCCAATGCTTACAAAATCGCCATACAAACCGTCCGTTTCGGCGTCGACGACCATAATTTTTTCATTTGATGATATGGGCAGTTCCATGAACTTTATTGTAGCACACCAAACAGGTTTACGGCGTAACTGGTAATCATAGGTTCACCAAACGAATCCATAACAAGCCCTAGCCTTTAAGTAGCTGTCTACATTATAGAACAAATCGGGGTTGTTGTAGCGGTTTTCGTATTCTCTTAGGATAAGTCCTAGGTCGTTTAGATTAAAGGTTAGGTCTCGGTAGATATAGCGCAGCGCTCGCTTAATTACACTCCAAGAGATTTTCTATATGGTTAGTGGGTTCAAAGAAGCCAGTAGAGTGATTGCAGGCTAGCCATTCATAACCTAGAGCGGGCAATTCATTATAGCCGCTAAATCCATCTGTTAAGACTAGGCTGCCTGCCCGGATGTTTTGTTGCACGGAAGCGCTCGGGCATTCTCTCTATCTCTGCGGTGAATAATTCTTAATCTAATGCGCTGCCTTTTAGGATCTATAGCGCCGATTACTAATCGCTGCTTGGCCCGAACTTCTTCTTGCCAAAGAAGCTGCCCGTCTACCTCGCAGGGCACCCTCTAAAATAGCTTCAGAAGGCTTCAGGGAAGCTCGAAAGCGCGGGCTTAGCCGCCTTCGTACAGTTGGGTAGCTAACGCCAGCAATCTTGATCGTTTCTCCTATGCTGCATTTCTGCTGCCAACACCAAATTAGGATAATGATTTGCCTAAAGGTTAGATTGCAGTAAGAGAATACCTTGGTATCTGCTTTAACAGAGTATTTCTTTTTGCAATCTGGACAGTACTCATAGTTCTTCCGCAACTTTAATTGCTTGGCTACCGCAATATTTGCAAGAAACCTCTCCCCAGACGCAGCGATAAAACTTACGGTGGCAATGATATTCTGATGGAATATCTGCTAAACTATTCATTAGAACAGTCTCCTCTCTAAAATTAGGTTTGTTTACACTACTTATTTTAGACTAAAGAGGCTGTTCTTTTCTGGATTCGTTGGGTGAACCCCGCTTCCTGTGCTATTGACAATCATCATGCTAATTGCTATAATAAAAAGATAGGCATTACTTCTTACGCAGGGACTTGGCGTAGCGATAGGTAGCAAATTATGACAGAACAAATAGCCTCAGCGTGCGGGCAGGTTGCTGGTAGCACCGAACTAGCTGGCAGGACGGCGCGGCACGTAATTCCAGCGTGTAAACTGACGAGCGAGCAGCTCGACGCGCTGTTCCTGAAATACAACGTTGTACGGAACGAAGACGGCGCGCTTGCGATTAAACAAGATGACAGCCGAATCTGCGTGCCGTACGGCCACGGCGACACGAGAACGCCGCGTGACGAAGACGGCAGCTATAGCGTCGCTCCGAAACGCCTCGACATTGCGGCGATTGATTGGGGGCACACCGGCATGCCGTACCGCCTTTCCGTCGAGTTCCGCCCAAATGCCGAAAACGAAGGCGAAGCAGCGGACGAAAAGACCGCCGCCACGGCGCGCATTCTCGGCAGCAAAGCGGCGGCGCATATCGCTGATGCGGTTTTTGGCGCAGGCGCATGGTCGTGGACAGCGCCTGCACGATAGGCAATCACAGGAAATAGAAAGCCCAGCCGTAGCTTATTCTTGTCAAGTTAATTTTTGGTAATCTCGCCAACTTTAATTTTAATACGCCAAAATATCAATAATGGCTACGAAAAAAGGAGGCATTGTTTTGAGGAAATTTAATTATTTAAAACTTATGGAACTATCTTTGCCTGTTAATATATATCATACTATTGCAAAAATCCATGAATATAAGGGAAAACAGGAACTCTATGTGGAAAATTATCCGGATATTTTAGAGAAGATGGTAGATATTGCTAAAATACAAAGCACAAAGTCTTCAAATGCTATTGAAGGAATTTACACCAGTGATGCAAGACTTAAAGAACTGATGAATAAGAAAGCAGAACCTAAAAACAGAAATGAAGAAGAAATTGCAGGATATAGACACGTACTTGATATTATCCATGAAAATTATGCCTATATAGAATTTAATAAAAATGACATCTTAGCACTTCATAATCAGTTGTATTCTTATTCCTATACAAATCACAAGGGGAGATTTAAGACTATGGACAACACTATTATAGAAGTAGATGTTTTAGAGAGTAAAAAAGTACGATTTCAGCCAGTAAGCAGTTTTGAAACGGAGAATTACTTTGATGAAATGGTGGAGGCGTACAAGGAAGCGGTGAAAGCAGATATTCCACCATTGATCCTCATACCCGCACTTATCCATGATTTCCTATGCATTCATCCCTTTGATGATGGTAATGGAAGAATGAGTAGGATACTGACGCTTCTTTTACTTTATAAGTTCGGTTACTTCGTTGGAAGGTATATCAGTATAGAGATGCTCATTGAAGAAAGTAAAAATTCTTATTATGAAGAATTACAGAACTCCAGCGAAAAGTGGCATACTGGAGAGAATAATGAACTTCCATTTGTAAAGTATATGCTTGTAATTTTACTAAAGGCATATAAAGAATGTGATGACAGATTTAATCTTATTGGAAAAGAAAAATTAACTTCACCGGAAAGAGTATTTTCTGTTATTCAAAAATCATTAGAGCCACTTTCCAAAAAAGATATTATGATTATTTGTCCGGATATATCGCAAAGGACAATAGAACGAGCTTTAAAAGAACTACAGGACAATGAAAAGATAAGGCAAGTAGGTAGTGGCTGTTCAACAAAATATATTAATAGATAGGCTACAATGCTAAGAAAAGACTATCACAGAATATTTAAGTTATTGCAGAATCGCAGAGCGCAATAAGACAAACTAGCAGTGTTTACATAATCGACGTCTTCCACTATAATTATAGGTAACGCGCGACGTGTTTTGTCTGAGGTGCTTCGGTATCTCGGCGGCAGCTCGCGTCGTGAATATCATCAATATTAAGTTAGGAGAAATACCTCTATGGCAGACTTTGACCGTTCAAAGCCTCACATCAATGTCGGTACCATGGGTCACGTCGACCACGGTAAAACGACTTTGACCGCTGCGATCACTCATGTGCTCGCGAAGCGTCTTCCCAGCGACGTGAACAAAGCGCGCGATTACGCCGACATCGATAACGCGCCCGAAGAAAAAGCACGCGGTATTACTATCGCAACTTCGCACCAGGAGTACGAGAGTGAGAAGCGTCACTACGCGCACGTTGACATGCCGGGTCACGCTGACTACGTCAAGAATATGATCACCGGTGCTGCACAGATTGATGGTGCAATCCTTGTGGTTGCCGCTAACGACGGTCCACTGCCGCAAACGCGCGAGCACGTACTGTTAGCTCACCAGGTAGGCGTGCCAAAGATTGTCGTCTTCTTGAACAAGATGGACTTGGCAGACCCAGAATTAGTCGAGTTGGTCGAAATGGACGTTCGCGAACTGCTCACCAAGAACGGCTACGACGGCGACAACGCACCGATCATCAAGGGCTCAGCAACTAAAGCGCTTGAGGGCGACAAAGAGGCTGAAGACGCAATCATGGAATTGGTCAAAGCGATGGATGATTACTTTGAACTTCCAAAACGCGATCTAGATAAGCCGTTCTTGATGCCAATTGAAGACGTCTTTTCAATCAAGGGTCGCGGTACAGTCGCGACAGGGCGTATTGAGCAGGGTGTCGTAAAGATTAACGACCCAGTAGAGATCGTTGGTTTGAAGCCGACGCAAAGCTCGGTCGTCACTGGTATCGAGGCGTTCAAAAAGACGCTCGACCAAGGTCAAGCTGGTGACAATGCCGGGTTGTTACTACGCGGTATTGAGCGCGAGCAAATTGAGCGCGGTCAGGTGATCGTGAAGCCGGGCACACTGACGCCGCACACTGAATTTGAAGCTGAGGTGTATATCTTGAAGAAAGAAGAGGGCGGACGCCACACACCGTTTAGCAAGGGCTATAAACCGCAGTTCTACTTCCGCACAACAGACGTGACGGGCGAAGTTGAGCTGCCGGCCGACAAAGAAATGGTCATGCCTGGCGACCAGGTGACATTTAAGGTCAAACTGCTCGCGCCGATTGCGATGGACAAAGGTCAAGACTTCGCGATCCGTGAAGGCGGCCGCACCGTTGGTGCTGGTGTCGTCACCAACATCATTAAGTAGCTGACCGCTGCTTTTGCAAAAATGCCCCGCTTATGTAAGTGGGGCATTTTGGTTGTATTATAAAAATATGAAGATTATACCGTAGATAGTCAAAACCCCGCCCCTAGCAGGAGCGAGGCTCGACTGTAGGGGCGGGGGCGCTACTTGCACTCAGGGCTGTCAGGGACGGCTGTAAGGCCACCCCGGCGGTCACCCTCAAACCAGTAGATGAGGGTCGTCCCGTCGCATCGCTTATAAAAGCTAGGGACGTTGTTGTCAGGAAAAACCCGGACAATCCCCTCCCGGGGATTGTTGACTTGTGTCCCTCGTGGGGAAGCGCCACAGGATGCCATCACCATGCAAGCGAATGCGATGGCAAGTGCAGCGAAGATCTTCTCCAACTTCATGACTCCTCCAGAATCAATCGCGACTATCGCCGAGTGCGATAAGCCTATACGTGATATAGTATCATAAATTTTACCTGTACGCAACCTAGCGGTAGGTTTGCCTTGCGTGCAAAATCATGCTACAATTATACGGTAAATCATAAATCGTTCTGCGATAACTCGGTCAGACGCTAACAAAACCGATTCGAACCGAGGTTACGCGGGAGCAAAGGAGTAATTATGGCAGACGCCAGTAACCAGGGTCTGAAGATCCGCATCCGCCTCAAGGCATACGACCACAAACTTATCGACCAGTCAGCGAAGCAAATCGTCGACACAGCGATCCGCACCGGTGCGACTGTTGCCGGTCCTGTGCCGTTGCCGACGCGCCGCAGCACCTACACGGTGGTGAAGAGTCCGCACGTATATAAGACGGGCGGTGAAGCATTTGAGATGCGCGTGCATAAGCGCCTGATTGACATCTCAAACGCTAGTCCAAAGACTATTGACAACTTACAGAATTTGTCGTTGCCGGCTGGTGTCGATGCAGAGATCCGCATGTAGTTCAAGTGTTCTATCTCAAAATAGCCTCGTCAAACGCGGGGCTATTTTTGTAGGTAGAATATGCACTCCATGATATATTTACGATAATTTTTACCCGAGCCGGCGGCAAATCAGTCGTTAGCTATGCCGCATATGCTATACTGATGATATGTCACGCAAACATAAACAGCGCATCTACGCACGTAATCGTATATTTAGCCGCCGCGGCAACGAAAAATTGCAAGAACCAGACGGCTTTTATCTGTTGAAACTGGTCGTTGTGGCGATACTAGGCACGTTGTGGCTGAAGTTCCGTACGCCAGCCAGCGCGGGCGCGGTAGCGGTCAATGCATTGCCGGTCGGGTTGGCGGTAGGCGTGCTGCTCGTGCATTGGCTGGAAACATCGCCGATGAACCGCAAGATTTGGTACGCAACGCTGCTGATTATCGCAATTGTGAGTTATTTTTTGCCGGCGGGAATCGTCATTTAGCTTGCTTTTTAGCGCGCTGCTTGTAGAGAAAACCTCTTGACTTAACCCCCTATAACATGCTACGCTAGTAAATGTAATTTATTACGTAATAATAACTTGACTCGCGCGAATTGGTAAGTCCTTTCCGGATACTGCCAGCCGCCGAGGCTTTTAAATGGGAGCAAGAGGGCAATGAAAGCACTTCTCGGTACCAAGATTGGTATGACCCAAATCATCGGCGAGGACGGCGTTACGACTCCAGTGACGTTGATTCAAGCCGGGCCTGTGACTGTGACTCAGGTCAAGTCTGTCGAACGCGACGGCTATAACGCAGTCCAGGTTGCCTATGGTGAGGGTAAGAACCTGAGCAAGGCCGTGGCTGGTCACGTAAAGCCAGCTAGTGTAACCCCGAAAGAGATTCGGGAATTTCGTGTCGACGACCTGGGCGAGGTAAAAGTCGGCGATACGTGGGATGTTACAGAGTTTGAACTCGGTGACATAGTGGATGCAACTGGTACCAGCAAAGGTAAAGGTTTCGCTGGAACAATCAAGCGCCACAACTTTAAACGCCATCGTAAAACGCACGGCGGTAAGGGTAATACACGTAAAGTCGGTTCAATCGGCAGTATGTACCCACAGAAAATTTTTAAGGGCAAGCGCATGCCGGGTCATATGGGCGCAGAGCAGGTAACGGTAAGAAACCTAAAGGTCGCATATATCTCGGCAGACGACAATTTGATTGGCGTTAAAGGTGCAGTACCAGGTCCGAAAAAAGGCTTAATTAAAATTAAACTAGGAGGTGCTAAGTAATGGCTGAATCAACCAAGCCAGCAAAAGCAGCCTTGCCGAAGGAAGTGTTCGGGGTTGATGTGCCGAACCACGAGCTATTGAAGCTCGCGTATGACGCGTTCCTTGCGAACAGCCGCCAGGCAAGTGCGACCACTAAAACGCGCGGTGAAGTACGTGGTGGTGGTAAAAAACCGTGGAAGCAAAAAGGTACCGGGCGCGCCCGATTTGGTAGCACGCGTAACCCGATTTGGCGCCACGGCGGCATCGTTTTCGGACCACGCGGTAACGAAAACTACAAGCTAAAGTTATCGAAAACTAGCAAACGCGTAGCAATACGTCAAGCGTTGACGTTGGCGAATGAAGCTAAGAAAATTACTGTCAGCGATATTAAAACAACCGGCAAAACTGCCGAAATCGCAAAGTTTATTGCTGACAAGAAATTCAAACGCGACCGCCGCGTTCTGCTCGTTGTTGACGAGAAAACGCCGGAATTGATACGTGCGACGAATAACCTACAGAGTGCCCTCTTGATTCGTGCGCAGTATTTGAGCGTGTATTACGTGCTAAACGCCGATCAAATCATCATGACGCCAGCTGCCGTGAAGGCAATTGACGCATGGCTGAACCTGAAGGAGGACAAGTAATATGAAATTAGTACTCGTTACTCCGCGCGTGAGTGAAAAATCGTATCGCTTGGTCACTAACCAGAATACCTACATATTTGATGTGCCGATGAGCGCAAACAAAAACGACATCAAAGCAGCAGTCGAATCGCAATTCGACGGCACGAAAGTCGCAAAAGTAACGACGCTTGTCCAGAACGGCAAGTCAATACGCTACAGCCGCGGCAAAAATCGCTACCCGGGCACAACCTCGCGCCAGGACAGCAAAAAAGCCTACGTTACACTCAGCGAAGGCAAAATCAAAGTATTTGAACAAGAAGAAGTCAAGGAGGAGAAGTAATGGCGATTAAAGCATACAACCCAACCACTCCGGCTCGTCGCGGCATGACTTCGCAGGATCTGAGCGACATCACAACCCGCAAGCCGCTGAAAAGCCTGGTGAAAGCCGGCAAGCAGCGTGCGGGACGTAACAATACTGGTAAGATTACGGTGCGCCACCGCGGTGGCGGCGTGAAGCGGCACTACCGTTTAGTAAATCACCGCATGCCAGCTGGCATGGTGCTAACAGTTGAGGAAATTGAATACGATCCAGGTCGCAGTGCGCGCATTGCTCGCGTGAAAGATCAGCACGGTTTGTACCACTACATTCTTGCCGACACGCAGATGACAAAAGGCGCAGTAGTTAAAACTGGCGCCGAAGCACCAGTTGAAGCAAGTAACCGCTTACCACTTGTAAATATTCCGGTAGGTTCACAGATCTACGCGATCGAAATTAACCCGGGCAAAGGCGCACAGATGGTTCGTTCAGCTGGTACAAAAGCACAGCTTATGGCGAAAGAAGGAAACTATGCGATGGTACGCATGCCGTCGGGTGAAGTTCGGCGCTTTCGTTTGGAATGCGAGGCGTCGCTTGGCGTCGTCGGCAACGTGCAGCACCAGAATGTCAAGCTAGGCAGCGCCGGCCGCCGCCGCCGTATGGGTTGGCGTCCGAGCGTGCATGGTAAGGCGATGAACCCAGCCGATCACCCGATGGGCGGCGGTGAAGGCAAGACTGGTCCGGGCCGCATTCCGAAAACGCCATGGGGTAAACCGGCGATTGGATTCAAGACTCGCCGCCGTAAATCAACTAACAAGATGATTGTCCGCAGTCGTCACGAAGCTAAGAGGAAGAGGTAATCTATGAGTCGATCACTCAAAAAAGGTCCATTCGTCGACTGGAAGCTTGCCAAAAAAGTGAAGGCGCTGAAGATTGGCGATCGCACCGTTATCAAAACATGGGCACGCAGCAGTACAATTACGCCTGAAATGGTTGGTTTTACTTTTGCAGTACACAATGGGCGCGTGCATGTGCCAGTGCTGATTAGCGAAAACATGGTCGGTCACAAGCTTGGCGAATTCTCGCCGACACGCAAGTTCCGTAAGCACGGGGGCAAGGAGAAGTAGCCATGGCTGAAGCAGAAGTTTATACTGTTCGCGCTGAAATTCGCGGTGTTGACCAAACGCCGCGCAAAGTCAGTCTCGTGGCTGCGCTCGTACGCGGTCGTACCGTTGCCGACGCAGTGGTGATTTTGGATCACACGCCGAAACGTGCTGCGCTTGCGGTGAAGAAAGCGATCCAATCGGCTGCCGCTAACGCGACGAACAATCATAATTTAGACGCCAAGAGTTTAACGATTAGCACGCTCAGTGTTACTGCTGGTCCGCGTTTGCGCCGCTACAAGCCGGCAAGCCGCGGCCGCGCATTGCCGTTCGCTAAAAAATCAAGCCACATTCTCGTTGAGGTCTCAGGCGTTGAGAAAGTTATTAAAAAACCAGCAAAGAAAGCTGAATCAAAAGCAGCAAAAGAGGAGAAGAAATAATGGGTCAGAAAGTTAACCCGATCAGCTTCCGCCTTCAAACCAGCAAAAACTGGAATTCGCGCTGGTTCGCCAGTAAGAAAGACTTTGCGGTTTGGCTGGCGGAGGACGGTAAAATCCGCGACCTAATTGAGAAGCGTTTTGCATCGCGCCCGACAATTGCGAACGTCGAAATTGAGCGCAGCGCTAATCTCGTTACAGTCACAATTCATACAGCGAAAGCCGGTGTGGTAATAGGCCGCGGCGGTGCGGGCATTAACGAGCTGAAAAAGGTAATTGAAAAGGTCGTGAGCCTGCCGGTTCGTATCAATGTTGAAGAAGTTCGCCGTCCGGAATTGAACGCCAAGCTCGTTGCTGAAAATATCGCGCATCAGTTAGAACGCCGTGCGAATTTCCGCCGCGCAGTTAAGATGGCAATTCAAGGCAGCCGTAATGCTGGTGCGAAGGGTATCCGCGTTGAGGTGGCCGGTCGCTTGAACGGCGCCGAGATGAGCCGCCGCGAGAAATTTATTGAAGGTTCAGTGCCGTTGCACACGCTACGCGCCGATGTTGATTTTTACGCTGCGCGCGCGCTTGGTCCAAACGGTACGGGGATCATTGGCATCAAAGTTTGGATTTACAAGGGTGAAAGGAGCACGAAGTAATGTTATTACCGAAAAAAGTTGCTCATCGTAAAGTCCGAATTGGTAAAAATCGTGGTAACGCAACGCGCGGCAACTATGTCGCATTTGGCGACTACGGTCTGCAGAGCCTTGATAACGAGCGCATCACCAGCCGGCAGATTGAGGCCGCTCGCCAGGCGATGACACGCCACGTCAAGCGCGGCGGTAAGATTTGGATTCGTATTTTCCCGCATACGCCAGTTACTAAAAAGGCTCTTGGGCTAAAAATGGGTGGCGGCAAGGGTAACCCGGAATATTACGTTGCCAAGGTAAAAACCGGCACAGTTATGTTTGAGATGAAGGGCGTTAGCGAAGATGTAGCCCGCGAAGCGATGCGCCTCGCCGGCCACAAATTGCCTGTCCGTGTCCGATTCGTAAAGCGGGAGGAGGTGTAGCATGGCAGATACGAAAAAAACTGCTAAAAAAGCCGATGTCGTGAAAACGATTGACGAGCTGCGTGCTGAGCTCGCAACTAAGCAGCAGGATTTAAACGATTCTCGCCGCTCGCATAAAGCTGGCGAATTAGTCAACCCGCGCGTACTTGGACAAATTCGCAAAGAAATCGCGCGCTTACATACCGCGATTCATGCCGCAGAATTAAAGGAGGAACAGTAATGGCGAAGACACTGACTGGGGTCGTGATATCCGACGTCGCCGACAAAACCATCACCGTCGCCGTTATTTCGCGTGAGACGCATCCGATTTACAAGAAGCAGTATACTGTGACTCGTAAATATGCGGCGCACGACGAGAATAACGATGCTCGTAAGGGTGACACGGTGCGGATTGTCGAAACTCGACCCATCTCGAAGCGTAAGAGCTTCACACTTGATCGTATTGAGAAGCGCTCAGTTGGAAGCGTTGAGTTGAAAGAAGAAGTAAACGCTGAAGTTAGCGACAAAGTTGACCACGATCACGACAGCGAGGAGGATAAAGAATGATCCAGCAAGAAACTCGTCTGCATGTTGCTGATAACAGCGGGGCGAAATCAATTTTGTGCATTAAGGTCTTGGGCGGAACGCGCCGCCGTTACGCACGTGTCGGCGATATCATCGTCGCAAGCGTGAAAGACGCCAGCTCGACCGGTAACGTTAAGAAGAAATCTGTCGTGAAAGCAGTCGTCGTACGCACGCGCGATCAAATCCGTCGCAAAGATGGCAGCACGATCTGTTTCGATGACAATGCTGCTGTTATCATTAACGACGACAAAACGCCAAAAGCAACACGCGTATTCGGCCCTGTGCCACGCGAGCTACGCGACATGGGATACGGTAAAATTATCAGCTTAGCACCGGAGGTACTATAATGGCTCAGCGTATTCGTAAAGATGACACGGTCAAAATCATCTCTGGCGCACACAAAGGCACGACTGGCAAGGTGCTCGCTGTCAACCCGAAGGACGGTACGGCACTCGTTGAAGGCGTCGGCTTGGGGCACCGCCATGTCAAACCGAATCAATTGAATCCGCGTGGCGGCAAGAAGGATATCCATAAGCCAGTGAATCTATCCAAGCTTGCGCTGGTTGTTGATGAGAAATCTGGCAAAACTAGCCGCGTCGGCTACGTCGTGAACGACGGCGCTAAGACGCGCGTGGCGCGCCAATTAAAGAATAAGGAGATTAACTAATGGCAGAGACGAAACAAACCGCCGTTTACACTCCTCGTCTGAAAGCCTTGTATGATGATACGTACACGAAGGAACTGCAGACCGAACTGAAGCTCGACAACGTGAATCAAGTTCCGCGGCTCGAGAAAATTGTTGTGAGTGTGGGAACAGGCAAAAGTAAAGACGATAAGCGTATGCTTGCCGCCGTCAAGAACACATTGACGCGCGTAACAGGACAAGCGCCGGTCGAACGACTTGCGAAAAAATCAATCGCAACATTCAAAATTCGCAAAGGCATGGGCGCGCCAATTGGCGTAATGGTCACATTGCGCGGTGCTCGCATGTACGAGTTCCTTGACCGCTTAGTGAACGTAAGCTTGCCGCGCGTACGCGATTTTCACGGCGTCGGTAGTAAATTTGACAAGGGAGGCAACTACAACCTTGGCATCACTGACCAAAGTATCTTCCCGGAATTAACGTTTGAGGAAACGCAGCTTGTACACGGCATGCAAGTTACTTTTGCTATCAAGAACGGTAGCAAAGAAGCAAGCCGCGCTCTACTCGAAAAGTTTGGCGTACCATTTGAAAAGGAGGCGAAATAATGGCGAAGAAATCAATGATCGCACGCGATAAAAAACGCCTGGCTCTGATTGAGAAATTTAGCGAAAAGCGTGCTACGCTAAAGGCGGAAGGCGATCTCGACGCTTTGCAGAAATTACCGCGCAACTCAAGTCCGTCGCGCCGCAAAAATCGCGATATGCTTGATGGCCGTCCGCGCGGCTACATGCGCCGGTTCGGTATGAACCGCATCCGATTCCGCGAAGAAGCAAGCAAAGGCAACATTCCTGGTGTCACAAAGAGTAGTTGGTAAGGAAAGGAGAACGAAGATATGTCACTACAATCAACTGACCCGATCGCGGATCTCCTGACCCGCATTCGTAACGCTGCGCTAGTCGGCAAAACGGAGATTCGCGTACCGACCAGTAAACTGAAAAAAGTTGTTGCTGAGCAGTTGGTGAAGAACCACTACTTGGCTGGTGTAAAAGTTGAGGACGGCAAGCCGCGCGGTACGCTCGTCGTAAAACTTGCAAAAGATGGTGAGAACTGTCCGATCACGGAAATTACACGTGTTTCCAAACCTGGTCGTCGTGTTTATACTGCTGCAAGCGATATCCCAAAGGTTAAGCAAGGCCGCGGCATCGTGCTTGTCAGTACCAGCAAAGGCGTGATGACTGGCACTGAAGCTGCTAAGGCGAAACTTGGCGGAGAGGTGCTGCTAAAAGTTTACTAAACTTGTTACTTTGCCAGTTGTTATAAAGATTGTAAAGCCTCTGATCTTTGAAGTAGAGGCTTTACAATATTTAGCGTGATACATCTGAGGATAAGAAGGACAAAGGATAATATGATTTCTATTCAAAGTATAGCGGCGATAACAGATGATGATGTAGGGCTACCCACAGTACAAACTTCTCGTGAGAAATCAGTACGCACGGGTGCGCGGGCGATTTTATTTGATGACGACAATGAAGTTGCGCTGGTATATGAAACGGCGTACGATCATTATAAATTGCCTGGCGGATGTGTCGAGCCGGGCGAGACGCTTGAACAGGCATTACGCCGAGAAATTGCAGAAGAGGTCGGGGCAACAATAAGGAGTATTAGATATATAGGAGTCGTGGAGTCTCACCTAGCAAGGTACAACGAGGATTGCAGCCAGCACTATTTTACCGCTAAGATAGACGGTGAAATTGGTAAGAGCACCTGGATCGACGAAGAAGAGCTGCACGGCTGCTCAATTGTCTGGTGTAAAGATATCGCACAAGCTATTAATAAAGTTCAAAACGCAACGTCGCAAGAGTATGTTCATATTTTTGAAAGAGCACGAGAGCTAGCGAGCTTACGATGGGTGGAGCATATCTTTCGGCAACAAAATTCTACGGCTTCCAGTCTGGGTGATGTGCGTTCAACTTTGTAATAACACCGTCAATCAAATCCTGCTCATCAAAACCGGCGTACGCTAGAGTCGTGAGCAATTGAATCTGCGTATCAACGATCTCGGACAATAGCGCCTCGGGGTTCACTTTCTGCTCTTTCCATTGGCGCCGCGGTAATTCCCGGACAACTTCCCATGCCTCTTCCTGCGTATGGTAAGCAAACGCTAAGCAGGCTTTCCAGTTGCGTTCAAGCGGCTCCATATAGCCCTTGTCGACGCGGGCTTGCTGCGCTTTGAGCACCTCGGAAAAGAGCGATACCGTCTGCTCGGCACCGATTCGATGGTATAAAATTGCACGTATAATACCTACATATTGCAAGCGTTTTTTAAGTACGGCAGTCTCGCGTTCAGTCGTTGGATTTTCGCTAAACAACCCGGATAAATTATCAGTCACTAGATGAAGGTAGCTAAACGATAGACTAAAGTCTTTCGCTGCCTTTGCCGCCCAGCCGATCTCAGGATCGACAAACCGATACGTATCTTTTACTTCGCTGTACCATTCAGCGGTTTCATCTAATACGGACGGAAGCGTGTAGTGTGCACCTTCAACCGCCAACGGAGAGTTTTTGAAAAGATTGTTCCATGTTACCAACGAACCGTCAACGTACGAAGAGTCGCCAGTAGCAATCGTCGCATTTGGAGCGTCTGATGGCGTAAGCGAACCGAGCTTACCGGCATAAATGATAGTCGAACAATATTTTGATAGTACTTCAACGACAGAATAAATAATATTTCCCCAATAACTAAATGCCACACCGATAAACGCAACTTCTTGCCCGTTGATTGTTTCCGTTTTCCATTTTATATCGTCATTGCCGCGCCATTCTTGGCCACCGGGAGCGAGCCCCTCAACGTACCCCAGTAATACTACGTCACATGTCGGCATGTCGTCCGGAAGCACGTTTTTAATAGCTCTGGTCGTTTGCGCTTGAGTTGGCGTTTTTGCCGTGACTTTATAACCGCATGTCTCATAGATTTTCTTGTAATGGCGTACGTAGTCTTTGCCGGGAAAGACGTACAAGTAACCAACACCATCAATAATTTCCGCCGTCGGACGTTTGTAGTTGAAGAGTTTATCGGTCTTTTCGGCATCGGAGATAGTTTTTGTCCTGTCGTATGCGGGGATGATGCGAATCTTCTCTACGCCCGTATCCTTAAATAAACTATGTATTTTACTTTTGCAGTACTTTAGTGTATCTATCTTTGTCATGATTTTATTTAATCACGGACAGGCGATACGGCGCAAGGCTTGTAGATTAAGACAATTTATATAAGTACCATAACGCCTATAGCGCCAACCTGCTACATAATCTCGAACGTAAAGTAAGCAGTACACTCTTATCAAGATCGACATTTTAAGATGTCTGGAGTCGTAGACTTCGTTTAGAAAGGATCCCTCAAGTCGCCTGAATCCGTCTCTAAGAACACGACCCGCCCATTATATTTCACACGGGTGATAGGAGTAATCTCCTCATGTGTGACTAACTCTCACTTTCTACGGTTTCTACGGGCGTTTCTGCGTTCGACAACTGACGGGTGGTTACCCCAAAAATCATAGAACGCCATTCTTACCGCTCTGGCGCCATAAGTTGCCCCATATTTACGGGTCAGCTCACGCTGGAGATCGAAAGGAGAACGCTCAATGTCTAGTTCGTCAAAAACTCCTTGAAGGTCATGCTTTGCTTCCTTGAGCAAAAACTGATCTCTCTCTGGCTCATCCATATAAGCTACTTGTTGCGTCCAAAGGAGGCTGGGACGGTGATTTACCCCCCCATTTCGGAATTGGAATTATTGTCTGATGGTTGAGATTCTAGATTTTTCATATGATGTATACTAACACCATGATTGATTCGTGGCAAGCATGTATCCTTGCGAGGTACGGACGAATACGGTATCCTAACCCAACCCACAACACCAACATCCCCCAAACCTGCACCCATACAACGCCTCAAGTATAGCTATCTGCCCTTTCTTAAGTACTAAACGTTTATTGTTCGTCTGCTTATGTGCCTGTTTACCCATTTACTTACTCACCTGCTCGCTCATTCGCTTACATTCACGTACTCACGTACGGTATGTACTTACTCATTCATCCATCTGCTTATCTACTAACTAGCCTGCTATCTATCTATTTTACTAGCTTACCAACTTACCTATTCGCTCACTTATTCGCGTACGTATGTATATATACTTACTAACTTTCACATTCCTATCATATCTAAACTTCTTATCTAAACTCTTCTTTTTTTATAATTCTTAGTTATTTAATAATTTAGTTATTCTTCTTATTTATTCTTTGATTAATAATTTAATTCTTCACTTACTTTATACTTATTCTTTTATTTATTTCTTTACTTACTTACTTCATACTTATTCATTATTCCTTTCTTATATATTATATATAAGAAAGGAGAGAAAAAGTAACAACACACAACAGAGGTAAAATAGACAAACTATACCGGATATCGATATACGGTGTTTTTAGGCTAAGAGAATAGCTAAAATTATTGGATGTTTATGGGCAAATAGTAATACAATACTAACCGCTCTGAGGCTTTAATGGTTATCTATTAGCTATTTATACCGAGCTTCGCTCGGTATATCTGCTAAACGAGACATACGGGAGGCATCCTTTCTTTGATTAGTTGTTTACTATATAGCTAGAGCTAATTTTATTGGGGTGTTTTGGGTTAGATTGATGTACCGTGCGAGCAGAGATATTGTATAATAGAGCTATATGAGCCAGGCATTATACCGGAAATACCGCTCGAAAAAATTGAGCGAGATTGTTGGGCAGGCGCACATTACGCGGCTGTTGGAGCGCGCGCTAAAGCGCGGCGCAGTAGCACATGCGTATCTGCTGACTGGACCGCGCGGTGTCGGTAAAACGTCGATTGCGCGTATCTTGGCGCACGAAATTAACAATTTACCGTATACCGACGAATCGACGCACCTGGATATTATCGAAATTGATGCAGCAAGCAACAACTCCGTTGAGGATATTCGCGATTTACGCGATAAAGTACAGATCGCGCCAGTTAGCGCTCCGAAAAAAGTGTACATCATTGATGAGGTGCATATGCTCAGCAAGTCGGCGTTCAACGCGCTTCTCAAAACGCTTGAAGAGCCGCCGGAGCACGTCGTTTTTATTCTCGCAACCACCGATGCCGATAAACTGCCGGCAACGATTTTGAGCCGCGTGCAGCGATTTAATTTTCGGCTAATCGGCGAAGCAGACGTAGTAGCGCATCTGCGCGCAATTGCCGAAGCCGAGCGCATTGCGATTGACGATGATGCTTTGCGGCTTATTGCTGAGCAGGGGCAGGGGAGTTTTCGCGATAGCATCAGCCTCCTTGATCAATTGCAGCATGTCGCAGATGGCGCAATTACCGCGCAGCTAATAGAAGAATCTCTCGGGCTCGCAAGCGCGCAGGACGTTGATGCGTTGCTCGCAGCGGCGGCAGCAGGCGATATAGCTGCAATTGTACAACAGCTTGGCGCAATGGAACACAACGGTGTGCCGGCGCCAATCGCCGCCGAGCAAATCGCGCGGAATATTCAACGCAGTGCAATTTCGCACCCAGAGCGCTTAGCGTTGCTTGGTCCGCTCGCAAAGGTCATGCACAGCCCATGGCCGTACACATTGCTGCTTGTTGCGCTAACATCGCAGGCGAATATAGCAACGCAGCCAATTGCCACGGCTACTGCGCTTAGCGGGAATCATACAGTAAAGTCAACCAATTCTCCAGCACGAGTAAAAGAGCCTGCGTTACGCGAAACACCGCAAGTATCCAAAGAATCACTAGAAACGCCTATTACATCCCCGCGAGCAAGCATTAGCGCAACAGCACCTTCGGGCGCGGCTCCCGAACAAAAACCCGCGAAACCAATAAAAGATGGCAAGAGCAGCGTTGCATCATCAAAATCAACCAGAGCGCCGGCAAATAATAAGAAAAATAAGGAAGAAAAGTCCTTTGCTTGGGATGATTTCCTCGCGCCGCTCAAGGAATCTGCCGCGGGCGCGCACAGTATTCTTGCTAAATGTAAATACCACTACGATGGTGCGACACTTACCATTTATGCTGGTAAAAAATTTGCCAAAACCCAAATCGACAAAGCGTTACCGGCGCTCGCCGAATCGTTGCAAATGATCGACCTGCCCGATACCGAAATCACCGTACTTGCTACGCCGAAACCGCCAGAAGATAGTCAAACTGCCGCAATTATTGCTATGATGGGCGGTGGAGAGGAAGTTAGTTTATAATGCCTACAAAACAAGTTGATGCCAAGATCCCGCCACAAAATATTGATGCCGAAATGAGCTTACTTGGTGCAATCCTCATTGACGACGATGTACTCGCTGACGCGTCGGAAATTGTCAAACCGGCGGATTTTTACGACCAGCGCCATCAAACCGTCTTCGCTGCCATGATGCGCCTGTACGAACGCCACAAGCCAGTGGATTTGCTGACGCTAACTGATGAGCTAAAAAAGAAAGATAAGCTAGAGCTCGTCGGCGGCAGCAGTTATCTCACCGAGCTAACGAATTATGTACCAACCGCCGCGCACGCTAGCAGCTACGCGGACATTGTCGCGCAAAAAGCCGTTCGCCGCCGCCTTATTAAGGCAAGCGCCGACATCGGCGAAATGGGATTTGATGAGGAAACATCTACCGCCGAGCTGCTCGAAAAAGCCGAAGCGGAATTGTTTAACGTATCCGACCAGTCACTTAAACAAGACTTGGTGAGTATTGAAAGTATTCTCGACGAAAGCTTCAGCCGCATTGAAGAATTGCACCGCAACAAAGGACAATTGCGCGGCATTCGCACCGGCTATCAAGACCTTGACAATATGACGGCTGGATTACAGCGCAGCGATTTAATTATTCTCGCGGCGCGCCCAGCGATGGGTAAAACGACGCTCGTGACAAACCTCGCCTATAATATTGCAACAATCGCGAAATTGCCCGTTCTATTTTTCAGCCTAGAGATGAGTAAAGAGCAACTGATCGACCGCATGCTTGCTGATGCCTCTGGTGTTGACAGCTGGAATATCCGCACCGGTAATTTGAGCGACGACGATTTCAGTAAAATCAGTGAAGCGATGGGGGAAATGGCAGAAGCGCCAATCTTCATTGATGATACGCCAGGACTCAGTGTGTTGGAGATGCGCACCAAAGCTCGCCGCGCTATGCATGACCAGCCACTCGGACTAATTGTTGTGGACTACCTCCAGCTCATGCAAGCAGCAAACAATCACAATGGCAATCGCGTGCAGGAGGTGAGCGAAATTTCGCGGGGGCTTAAACTTATAGCGCGCGAACTCAATGTGCCGCTCATCGCCCTCAGCCAGCTGAGTCGCTCGGTCGAAAGCCGCACGCCGCCGATTCCGCAGCTTGCCGATTTACGCGAGTCGGGAAGCATCGAGCAGGACGCCGATCTTGTATCATTTATTTACCGCCCTGGCTACTACGAGCCGGATAATCCCGAAGTGCAAAATATCACTGATTTGATTATTGCCAAGCACCGCAATGGCCCGACGGGCAAAGTGCAATTATACTTCCACCCGGAACGCTTGCGTTTCATGTCGCTTGACCGCCGCCACGAGTAAATATCTGGTATAATCAAGAGGTATGAAATCGCACGTCACAGATTACGTTCTTTATCGTTGGCGTTTTGGACTGGGGTTGTTGGTAATTGCAGTGATTATCGGCGTGATCGTATGGGGCGGTGCACTACAAACGCCAGGCGAATTGCGCCCTGAAGAAATCAAATCGGTATCAATAAGCAGCTCGCTCTCAAAAAACTCGCTTGACCCAGCGATGATCGTTAATTTCCCGTATCATTTGCTGCAGCGGCTAAGTATTTATGCGTTCGGCGCGACGACATTTGCAATTAAGCTGCCATCTCTTGTGCTAGCGACATTTACCATTCTTGGTATACTTGTACTAACGCAAGCGTGGCTAAAGCGTAACGTCGCGATGATCACGACGATGGCGCTCGCTACAACAACGCAATTTTTGTTCATGGCGCAAGACGGTACGCCAGCGATTACATTTAACGCAATCGCCGTCTGGCTACTCGTAGCAGGATTACGCGTGACCCGCGGTAAATATTTTCATACTTTTTGGAAGATTTTAGGCGGCGTTCTAATGGCGGTGGCATTGTATGTGCCGCTTGGAATTTACGTCGTCGTGTCGCTGCTTATTACCTCGGTGCTGCATCCGCACATTCGCTATATCATGAAACGCCTTGGCAAAACAAAGTTGCTGATGGCGGCAATATTAGGGCTAGCGAGTACGGTGCCGCTTGTCTACGCAATTATCATCCAGCCGTCGACTGCGCTTGAGCTTGCTGGGGTGCCAAGCAATATATCGTTTACTCGTATCCGCACTACAGCGCTACAAGCGGTTCTTGATTTAGTTGGATTCAGTGCAGACAGCTCGGGCGCGTTACTGCGACCGGCGTATTCATTAACGCTTGCGCTCGTAGCACTTATCGGGCTGTATCGTCTCGTTATGACGCGCTATACGGCGCGTAGCTATGTAACAATTATTTTGAGCGTCCTGCTTGTACCGCTTATTCTACTTACGCCGGCACATATAAGCGCTCTTTTCTTCGTCATGACGATTCTCATCGCGACTGGATTTGACTTCTTGATACGTTACTGGTACCGGTTATTTCCGCGCAATCCGTACGCGCGGCTGGCAGGGCTGTTGCCGCTTGCTGTGCTGGTAATCGGCATTATTGCTACAAATGTCACGCATTATATGGATGGTTACCGTTACGCGCCAAATGTGCTCGCGCATTATTCAAGCGATTTAAACCTTATACACGCTTACGCTAGTAAGCACGATCAGATGGCACTCGTCGCAACCGAGCAAGAACGCGAATTCTACCATATCGTAGCAGAGCGCTCGCCTAAAATCACGCTACGCGATCAAGCCGACCAGTCGCCCGGTACTATCGTGCTCACACGAGATGCCCGCCGTGCTATGCCCGCCGCGCCAGAATCATGGCAGCTTGAGTGCATTATCACGAATGGGCGCGCCGAGCAGAGCGACCGATTATATGTCTACAAAATCTTACAATAATGCGATATAATATCACCATTACCGATTAGTTGTTATATGGAGGGACTGACCACATGGCGTTGAACCAAATGAAGATGTTGAACGATTTACGTAAGGCGCAGAAGGCGCTCGCAAAAGAAATTGTTGAGGTTGAGGCAGGTGATGGCGCGGTGATCGTGCAAATCACTGGCGAGCTAAAAATTAAATCAATTAAAATTGATCCGGCGTACGTTGATTTGGATGATATCCATCAGCTGGAGCACTGGATTGAGATTGCTATTCGCGACGGTATGGCAAAGGCTCAGGAAATTGCCGCCGAAAAGATGAAACCACTCATGGGTGGCTTGGGCAATTTAGGATTGTAAGGCATAATGGCACAGCTGTTGCCAAACGCGCTAGAGCGTGCAATTAATGAACTCGGGCGATTGCCAGGCGTCGGTCCGCGTACCGCTGAGAGATATGCATATTTTTTGTTGCGTGCCGACGAACGTACTGCGCAGTCTATGGCGCGTGCTTTAACAGCATTGCATAGCGACGTTAAGACGTGCCCTGTTACATTCGCGCTCATCAATGCCGATGAAGACATTTCACCGCTTTATAGCGATGCCGCGCGCGACAAGCGTATGATTGCAGTGGTTGAGGAGCCGCTTGATATCGTTGCGTTAGAGCGTACCGGACAGTTCAAGGGAACGTACCATGTGCTTGGCGGTACGATTTCACCGATAGACGGCATTGGACCAGAACAGCTGCACATTCCAGAATTACTAAAGCGTATCCGCAATGATGCCGCCGAAGAAATTATTATTGCAACAAACGCGAGCGTTGAAGGCGAGTCGACAGCGTTATTTATTCAGCGCCACATTCAAGAAGCACGCCTCAATGTCAAGGTGTCGCGCCTGGCGCGCGGCATTCCCGTGGGTGTCGACCTAGAATATGCCGATCAAATCACCCTCAGTCATGCGCTTGAGGGGCGACGAGCTCTATAGCTAGTGGACGGATTGTAGTTTTTTTGCTAAAAGCGAGCGGTCAATGGGTGTACAGTAACAATACTAGTTTTATTCTACACCAAAGTATTTATTTTGTCAAGCAATTTCGCTTAGACGGCAACTTAGTATATCGCGCACTGTATAAATTCTAATCATCAATATAATCGGTCAGCTTACCTGCACCAGCTACTCGGTATAATGCATCGACTGCTACACGCATATCATGCTGTAATTTTGGATATCCTGCAATCGTGTCATCATAAAATTTTCGGATCGATTCAGGATATCCATCGTCTGGCGCGTCGTACAAAAACGTCCGCTGCAACAATTCTTTTTGACTAGCCGGAATATCATCAAAGAAACCTGGATGAAAATCATAGAACCATTCAAGTCTGGTTTGAAGCGCAAGGTATTTTTTGTAGTTCACAGGTGTATTATACGAAATTGCTAAGATATACACACCCGGTGAAGTAGAAAGTAGAAATAACAAAACGCCTGCTATAACGATAGGCAAAAGCTTGAAAATTAAAATATCTCAAGAAAATCAACTAGCTGGCTCTGATTTTGAAATTAAAATCGACATACCAAAACATTTCCGCCGCCATATAGGTCTAGACAGGCACTAGGCGACATTTTACGCTGTCCGTGTGGCTTATTTGAGGTATATTTCAATATTAGTTTGTCTACTTTGCGATTATTGCGGTTTCAAAGCTACGTGAGATTCATCCAATGTCTACAGGTAATTACCGTAGCAGGGGATGAAACCGTATGAAGAAATTATCTAGGACAAGACTACCAAGCGCGCGCTCAAAATTCTACGCGATAGATACGGCTCTGTTTCTGTAAGCTCACTCAAGCCGACGCTCTATGCTTTTTCGGAACATAGCGAAAATGCACCAAAGATTAAAGAGTTTGATATGATAATTATAAGTCTAGGAGAAGATGGTGAAGCCAAAAGTTAATATAGTAATGCCAACCTGGAATGCGCTTGAATATACCAAGATAACTCTCAGCAGGCTCTTTGAAAGTACCAAGGTACCTTTTACCTTAACAATTATTGATAATGCGTCGAGGAAAGAAACGATTGATTTTCTTAAAAAGATTAAATCACAAGGAAGTTGTATTAAAATAAACAAAATTTTTAATCAAAAAAATCTCGGGTCGGGTCGTGCATTTAATCAAGGCTGGCAAATTTCGCGAGAAGAGGATATTGAGTTTACGTGTCTAATCAATAACGATTTGTACTTCTCTAGAGGATGGCTTGAAGCACTTTTAACAGAAATGGAGGCACCGAAAATTGGCGCAGTGGCTCCAATAGGGGTTTCGCAATATTCAAATTATTTTGACGGGATGCGAAATTCGCGCAAAGTTTTTGAAGAGTTGAACAAGGATTTATCTCCCCAGGATGAACTCATAGACTTTTTTGAAGGTGACCTTGATAGAAACATGAAGAAATTTTGCCAATCAAACACTTCGCAAATTTTTACAGAGATTCCGAGTTTTCTGCCAAGCCACTGCCTTCTAGTGCGAAATAAAATTATTGAAGAGATAGGATTCATTGCTGATCCAATTTACAAAACATACGGTTGCGACGATGTAGACTTATCGTGGGAAATTCTGTGCCGTGGTTATTTCCTAAAAATATCAAACCAAACACTTGTCTATCATTTTCGCCACAGATCAATCACAGAGCACGACCTAAATCGTAAAGAGAAACTAGCAAAAACAACAAAAAATTTTCTTAATAAATGGCATAATACTATCACGAAATTAACAAGTCAGGACGACTTTTTCGAAAAATTTTTCGATTTAAGCTTTCAGCAATTTGCAATTCTTCGAAAAATGAACCAGGAATGTCATTTCTTGGAAGAAAAAAGTAAGATATTTGCTGCATTTGCCTGTTTGGGCAAAACTAATTTTTCAAAAAAGTATCCGCATCTCTCACGAGATTTAGAGATCTCAAATTTCCGCTGTCTCTTTAAAAGCAGCGAAGACATTGAAGGCTTAGAACCAACGTTAGAGCAAGATGTAAATCCTCATTTTCCGCAGAACTATTTGTGTGCAATCGGTAAAAATTATGGTAAAAAAGCGATTATCTTTATTGCGCTTTCACCTGAGATTATGCGGATTTTAGATAATTTAGGAGTCTTGTACTCTGTCATTTACCCTGAGAAAAACATGGCGCCCGAGACATTAAAGCACACAAAAGATAGAGGTAATAACAATGACTTCATAAAGCTTCTGCGCAAGAACTTATCAAACAACAACGAGCTTAATCGTATAACGTCAAACACCAGGCCAAAGCGAATCATTATCGCAAAAAATCAAGACACTATTGAATCAATTCTAAAGAACGACCATGAGATTCAAAATATCTTGCTTAGAAATTCAAGTTTTACCTATAAGGGCGTTTGTTACTCGGTAGTTTTTAAAAGCTTAATTAACAAAAGGATTCCAAATAAAAACTGGGGGCAAGTCTACGCAGTAGGAAGAATTAATAATCAAGTTCCCATTGTGAAATATAATAAAAAAGGTTTTATATCATTCAATCTACCAGGCGGCGGAACCGAATCCGGCGAGAGCTACGAGGAGACGTTACGACGCGAGCTTTTGGAAGAGCTAAATATGCGTGTCCTAGATTTTGAACCAATAGGTTATCAAATTAACGTTGCGCCTAATGGCAAGAAGTATTACCAGCTGAGAGTTTTTGTCAATCTTGAAAAAGTCGGAGACTTCAAAAAAGACGTAGGTGGAAGTGTCATTGGTTACGAACTTGAAAACATACAAACTCTCAATGATCGTATTAATTGGGGCGAGGTCGGCGATTGGTTTACATTGATTTTACAGGATAAATATGAAGAGTAGCGAGAAATCTATCGTTTCAGGAGTCTCTGGCGCTGGCAAAGATTTTATGCTTGAGCAACTTCGAAACTCAGATGAATTGATTTTTTGAGAAATGGAACGGTTACAGAAGTAGTAGCATTCTTAAAATATTAATCAAACTGGCAGATAGCGGCAGAAATTATAAGGGAGCAGAAGAGGCTATTGACCCTGAATATTAGTCTGACACCAAGGAGCTAGACAATAAGAAGAAGCCTCGCTACATGCGAATACATTAGAGAAATTTTAGAGACGTAGCTCAATCTGTTCTGTTGCGCCAATGTTTTCAATAAAATCACGATCGTGCGACGTAAGAATAACGCCTCCCCGATAATTACGGATTACCCGCTCAAACGCTTCAATTGTTGGAATATCAAGGTTATTTGTTGGCTCGTCAAGAATAAGCAGACCGCCGTCATTTGCCATCATCGCTGAGAGCAGTACTTTTGCACGTTCGCCGCCGCTAAGATTTCTCCCTAATGTTGTACGAATCGTATCTTTACGCAAATTGAAGCGCATTAACAGATTTATTGCATCATGGAGATCTATGCTTGGCGCAAGTTTTTGAAGATTTTCGATTGCCGTCGCATCAGGCAATGGCAGTGTCTGGTCTTGGTCAATATATATGACGCCTACTTCATCCGCAAACCATACATCCCCGCTTTGTCTCTTTCCACGATTAGCAATAGCTTTCATGAGCGACGTTTTACCTGAACCATTCATGCCGCTTAGTAGAATTTTATCACCCGCGCGAATGTGACATGAGAACTGGCCAATCGTATGTATACCGTCATGCGAGACAATAAGGTCACGCACCGAAAGCAGCGACGATCTTTTCCTTTTATGCTCGCTAAACTTGGCGGTAATAACGACATCCTCTTCCAGCCTTTCAGGTTCTTCAAGTCGATCAAGGCGACTGCCAATTGCTATTGATGCACCCGCAAGATGCGAAGCAGCGCGTTCTTTGCGAAAATGATTCGTGAGGCGATCTCTATCGGTAGTATGTCTATTGCTGCTAGCTGAATTAGCGCGGATTCGCGCGTCACGAGCGACTCGCCGTAAACGCCTTTTTTCTCGCTCATATTGTTCGTATGCGTGTACGATTGATTCTTTTT
>ERZ773014.165-NODE-165-length-44708-cov-17.936690_pt1 | contig 44708 bp, 33 predicted proteins | sample MGYA00580841_ERZ773014 | MGnify/ENA primary metagenome ERZ773014 (study PRJEB29015, sample SAMEA2737989) | human oral metagenome | biome: human oral; feature: human-associated habitat; material: dental | place: China | collected 2067 ... | reverse complement strand
GTTAATGGCGTTTGATAATAGTTCACCCATTCAGCAACATACATGTTCCAGAAATTGAAGTTAGGTATGTCGTATCTGCTCCATGCAGCACCAGTATAGTAGGTAACGGGTTGCCCTTTATAGTTGGCTATCATGCCAATAATATTCTTTTGGTCGGGCGATTTGCCAATCTCAACTTTGTTGTGGGGGAACAACGCGGCGACATATATCTCCGAAGCATGCACGTTGGGTTTGTCGGTAGGGTCGGCATAGGTTAGCCATCCGTTGCCCTTTTGTTCTTTCCCGTTGGTGTTCAGCACCACGCCAGCACAAAAAGTCATTGGCGTTTTCATGCCATCGTAGTGCACAGTAATCTTGTTAAAGTGGCTCCCTTTGTCTAGGCTGATGGTTCTGTGCTCGGTAATGCCGTCGGCATTGGTGCCATAGTCAAGGCGAGCAGTGAAACGTAAGGGACCGTTATCGAGAATTTGGTGTTGCACATAGCAATAGGGCAGGATGAAACGACTGCCGTCTATGAGGGCTGGCGCACCGCAACCAAGCGTAGGGCCAACGCTATAAGCATCCACTCCATCGCCGTGGTCGAGGTGGAAAGAGCCGTTGGTGCACAAGAATTGGGCCTCGGTTTTTCGCCCCTCTCCGTCAAGTGCTTGCGCCTTTGGCTTGTATTGGTAGTCTTTGATGTAGCGTTGGTCGAGCACAAATTCGGGTGTACTCTTCACCCAAACGTCGAACCCAAACGACTTTTCGCCCTTTCGTTGCAGGGCAGGTCCGTATGCACGATAGGCGCAGCGGTCGTTTTCCCACGCCAAATCGTCTTCGCGTATCTTGTAAACAGCTCCATAAACTTTGCTTTTCATGGCTTTGGGACAACCTGCTGAGGCGTAAACCGTCCAACTGGCCATGGGAAGTACACTGGCATCTATCAGCAGCTTGTTGTCGTAGGTGATTTGCATGTCGAGTTCTTGCCCTACGGCGTTCTTAACCACAAAGGGCATGTCGTTGGTTATACCCAAGGCTTTTCGCACGGCCGTTGCATCAATTTCTACCACTTGTTGTCGGGTGGTGGCAGAGGGATTGCTGATGGTTATGCTCGCTGTTGGGGCTTTTACCTGTTTGGATTTGAGCCAACGGTAGTACTCGCACGATGCTAAGAGGAAGGCACAAACACCGAAATCGGCTTGCGAGTCTTTATTGATGGTTTGCCCTATGCCGGCTTTTTCGTTGGTGGACTGTACATATCCCACCTTGCCATCGCTTTGCAAGGCGGTGTTGGAGAGGTAAGTCCACGCCCTAGAAACAACGGGGAGATAGTCGGTTTCTGAAAGTAGGTGGTTGTTGATGCCCCAAAGTAAGGCGTAAGTAAAGAATGCCGTGCCGCTGGTTTCGGGTTCTGGGGCCATGTCTTTGTCGAGCATGGAGCACGTCCAATAGCCTTCGGGCTGTTGACATGCTGCCACGGCCTGCGCTAGGCGTTGGTATTTGTTTAAGACAAGGTTGTAGTGCTTGTTGGTTTTAGGCATGTCTTGCAGGGCTTTTGCCAGTCCGGCCAACACCCATCCGTTGCCTCGCGCCCAGAAATCTTTACGGCCAATGGCTGCCTTATGTTGGGGATAGGCGTATTGGGCATCGCGAAAGTAAAGCCCCGTTTGGGCATCTAGCATAACGCTGTCTGTGTAGGGGGTGTTGGCATAGGGCTTATCAAGATGCTTTTCTTGGGCAGACGGCTCGTGCTTCTTCGTCATTGCGGGCGTTTCCTTGCACAAGGCCACCCACCACCAATAGTCTGCGGGCTTAGCGTGGGTTGCATCGGCAGTCACTTCTTTTGCACTGGGTTTGGCGTTATAAAGCCCTATGAAGGTTTGGAAGTACGTATGCCAGTCGCCGAAAAGCATGTTTTCTTGTCTGCTGTTATATCTGTTATATGGCCATTTGCTTTTGTCTTTCTCTTTTGTACCGCTCCTTTTGTTGTGTTCGGCCCTGTTTTCTGGGTGTTTGAGCCACGCGTTGGCGGTGGCGATAGCTTTGCAGCAGGACTTATTCACGGACTGCTGACCAAGTCAACACAGGGCGAGGCCTTGGAGTTTGCCGTGGCGGCCTCGGCTTTGAAACACACGGTGTATGGTGATTTCAACCTGATGTCGGCCGACGAGGTGGAGAGTCTTGTGCAAGGTAATGCAAGTGGTAGGGTTCAAAGATAAACATGACAACGATGGCAAAGTTTGATAAGATTGCAGTTTTACAGAAAATAGCCGCCACGGGCATGGTTCCGGTGTTTTATCATGCCAGTCTCGAAACGGCCAAGCAAGTGGTAAAAGCTTGTTACGAGGGCGGCGTAAGGGTTTTTGAGTTTACCAATCGGGGTGATTTCGCCCACGAAATATTCGGCGAATTGGTTAAATGGGCAGACAAAGAATGCCCAGAATTGGCTCTTGGTGCAGGCACTGTGGTAGACGCTTCTACGGCCGCACTCTACATACAACTAGGTGTATGTTTCATTGTTGGCCCGCTGTTCAACCCCGATGTGGCGCCTGTATGCAACCGCCGACTGGTGCCTTACTGCCCCGGATGCGGCACAGCCAGCGAGATTGGCAAGGCACAAGAGTTGGGATCCGACCTCACTAAGCTTTTCCCCGGCGACGTTTACGGCCCCGCTTTCGTTAAAAACGTAATGGCTCCCATGCCTTGGACCAAGCTTATGGTTACAGGTGGCGTGGCACCCACACGCCAAAGTCTTGAAGCTTGGTTTGCGGCTGGCGCTTATTGCGTGGGAATGGGGTCGCAACTATTTCCCAAACAGCAGGTTGCAGCAGGCCAATGGCAAGACATAACCAACAAATGCCGCGAGTGTATCGACATTATTGCACAAGTGAAGGGTGAAAAGGTTGTCCCCCACTAGCCAACGAATACAATTGTTTTGCACTTTCACTAAAAAGCCCCACGCAGCCTTGATAGGGGTATGCGTAGGGCTTATGTGTAGTGTGGTTTCGTGTGGACTTGTGATGAAAGTAACGGGCGGTGTGCACAAAGCGAAGGGCAAATGTGGCACGTGTACCATTAGTCCACAACTTAGGAGCAACGTTTATGCCAACGGCGTGGCAGGGTTGTAGGCGCGTTGGCCCAGTTCCTTGTCAATCATGTAAATGCCGTAGCCGTTATCCTTAATCATCTTGATGTTGTCGATGATGGTTTGCACGTTCTCTTCTTCTTCCACTTGCTCGTCGATGAACCATTTAAGCATGCTTTGTGTGGCGTAATCGTTCTCCTCAGAGCAGAGGGCGAACAGCTTGTTGATGCTCTCAGTGATGGTTTGTTCGTGGCGCAACGAGCTTTCGAACACGTTAAGGATGCTGTTCCACTCGGTGGGTACGGCCTCGATGGGACGAAGGTCTACCTTACCGTTGCGCGAGATAACGTAGTTGAAAAGTATCTTGGCGTGGTCTTGTTCTTCCTTAAATTGAACTTCAAACCATTTCCCCATACCTGGCTGGCCTTGTGTGTGGCAATAGGCTGCCATAGACAAATATAGATAAGCCGACCACATCTCGGCGTTGATTTGCGCGTTGAGCGCATCTTCGATTTTCTTCTTTAACATAATGATGTTTGATTAATATTGTGAATACTTTTACTAACTAGCTAGCTTTATAACTCCTTAAACAATCTCTTTATTGCATTACAAACAAACTTCGTGCCACTTTCGCTGTGGCGAATAAGGACGGAACGCGCTTCTTGCATTTTTGTTTTAGCCGTTGTCTATGGGCAGGAAAAAGCAGTGCGGCCTCCCGTTTGTGTGCCGTTTTAGCACTTATAAATATATAAAGAGGTAGTGAAGGCTGTGAGTAACGCCATAAAGAGGTTTACGATATGTACCCAAAACATGACGTTGGTGCAGCGGTTGTTGTGAAAACGGCAATGCGTTAACAACCGATTGGGGTTAAAAGGTCAGGGCAGTTAATGGGGGCATGATGTTTGCATTGGCCGTTTATGCCCAGCTGTTACGTCTCCTCGTCTGCCCTCACTGCAATGGATAGCTGCATGCCTGGCCGCAAACCGTCTACTTTATACACGGGGCGCAGCTGCATTTCCCAAGTTTGTGCGCCCTCGTTTCCACGTTTGTAATTGTTGGAGTCTAGGAAATCGAAGTTGGCTTTGAAGCCCGACACGCGCATGGGAACTGACATGTTGAAGGGTTTGCAATACACTTGGATGGTGTCGCCCTCTTTAAATTGCACCTTCTCGTTGCGATTTACCGCGATAGAACCCCACAGGTTGTCGAGCAAGGCGATGCTCATCAGGGTGTTGCTGGCCGAGAGTTGTTCGCCGCGCTTCACCACAATCTCGCTCACTTCGCCCTCTACCTTAGTTACGATAGCGATGATTTGCGGCCCTTTGCTGTTGCTTTTTTCGGTTTTGAGGTTGCGCAATGCCTTCTCGTAATCGGCTTTAAGCGATAGGGCTTGCACCTGTAAGGTTTTGTATTCGGTAAAGACGTTGTCGCGTAGGCTTGCAGGTGCCTTGCCGTTCATGAACTTGTTTTGCACATCGTTGTATATCCTTTCGGCCTGTTCTTCGGCAGATTTGGCTTGTTGCCATCGGCCATAAGCGCGGTCAACGTTTCTGTTCCCGGTGCGATAGGGATGCAGGGTGGTGGCCAAAAGCTCTAATGTGGCGTCTTCGGGCATGGGTGTGTCGTCGGTTCTGTATAGGGCTAGGGTGTCGCCCACCTCCACATAGTCGCCCTCTTTCACCCTAATCTCTAACACTTTTCCCCTTTGTTGCACCTGCACAGAGTACTGCAAGACCTCCACCTGCCCATCTATTTGCTTGGGTTTGGGGGTCTTTAGCATATTGGCGGCAATGGCGGCCGCAGCCGCAAGAACGATGAGTACCGTTCCGCCAATGAGCAGTTTAAATCTTAATCGCAGCTTTTTTTGCATGGTTAAGTTAAGGGATGAGTGCTTGACTGGTTGCTTGCGCGCCGCTTGCGCATGGCTTGGGCGCGCCGTTCGCTATTTAAAAGCGAAACTACGCGACCCAATCATGTTTCCGTCGGCAAAGATACTCACCTGATAAGTGCCTGCAACAAGGGCTTGCGACACATTCCAGAAGAGCGTTACAGGTGTTTCTTCGCCATTATATTCCACGCTGCGTTTCATCGAATATTGCAGTGTTCGGTTTTCGTAACTAAACGAACCCGCGCCGTTGAGCAGGTTGCCCGTGGGCGACATGATACGTACATAGATGTCTTTAACGCCACTTGCTGCCGTTACGTTGCGCGTGATGTTGAAGCTTACTTGCAGCGTGGTGGCCTTATCTATTTGGTCGGTTGCCTTTCCGCGCTTGTTTTTGGCTACGAGCGAGATGCCCGTTGCATCGAGTTGTGCGGCGATGGCCACTTTCTCTGATAGCGAACGGCGTTCGCTACTAAGCCCTTCTATCTGTCGGGTGGCGGCCTCGTACTGTCCTTTTACGCGCGTATTCTCTTGCGTAAGGTTGGCATTCACCTTGTTTAGCGAGTCAATCTCCATCACGTAACTGCGAATTACCGCCCTAACTGTGGCCAGTTCTTTCTTCAAGCGGGTTATTTCGATGGCGTCAGTGCTCTTTACTCTTCGCAGTTCATCGAGTAGTCGTTGCGTTTTTTCTTGCTCAGCGGTAAGTTGTGCCACGATGGAGTCGTTGTTAATTTGCGTCTTCATCTCGCTGTATTGCTGGGCAAACTGCTGATACTCGTTTTCCATCTCCTTCTTGTCTATCTCTGCCAGTTCCTTAATGGCGGCGTTTTCTTCCTTTTGTTTGTTCAAGTTGATGAAGAGATAGGCCGTTGCGCCGGCTAAGATTAGCACCACAATGATGGTTGGTATCCAAATTTTCTTGTTCATAGAGTCAATCGCTTATATAGGGATTTGATTATATTTGCAAATTTATATATTTCTAACGATACGACAAAACAAATGTGCAATTGCAAACATTTAATAACTTAAAATATGTAGATTGCATGGCTTGGAAGGCCTCAAAGTGGGGGTTGAACTGGCTATTTGCCGACAATGGGCATTAATTGGCGACAAAGGGAGTGAGCCTTTACGCCGACGGAAACGGACGGGGAGCAGGCACACGGCGGCATTCTTCACTCTTGGTTGCCGCTAGTTTGCCGCTTCTTGCTGCTGTAAACGCTATAAGCCTGTTCGCCCTGTTGGCCGTTTGTTGCCGCTGTCTGCTGTCTGCCGCCGTACAAGTTGCACCCTTAGAAGTCGCTGTTGGGGCGCAGATTGCCGTTTGCGCCTATGGCTCTGCTGGGTATGGGGAAGATAGTTGTATAGCCCGTGTCTTCTTTTTCCAGGGCGTGGCGTAGGTCGTAGCTGTGCGTAAAGCGGCCAAAGCGGATGAGATCTTGCCTTCGCCAGCCTTCCCACACCAGTTCCAACCTACGTTCTTCTAGTATATTGGCCAGTGTGGCGGTGCGGGAGGGCATGCCTGCACGAGCGCGAACGGCATCCATCTCGGCCTGTCCGCTTTGTCCGTTGCGCACTTTTGCCTCGGCCAACATCAGCAACACGTCGGCATAACGATACAGCACGATGTCGTTGTCTTGCAATTTCCCGTCTAAAAAGGAGTGTCTGTCTATCTCGTACTTGGCCATGCGTGCGCCAGCTGTCTTTATATAAGGTGAGGTGGTGAGGTCTATGGCCACGTTCAAAGGCATATACACCAGCGGTTGGCCATTGTCTAGCCGTACCGTATCACCGTCTACCATCACCGTGTCGGCATAAAAGTTCAGCTTAAAGCGTGTGTCTAGCTTTTCTGGTGTGCCGTATCCAAAGGCGCGAACGGTGGAAATGGTGGCGCAGGGTCCATTTTCCGACCCCATTCCCAATGCCTTGCCGTGGTTATAGTGCCGCGAACGAAAGAGATATTGGTATTGGTTGGGGTAGATGTTCTTGTCCATCGGGATGATGAAGATGTTCTCGCGCGAGGTTTCGTTGTGCACTTTGAAGTTGTCGGCATAGCTGTTTTCGAGCGTATAGCCGGCTGCTTGCAGCTTTTCGCAATAGCGGATGGTGGTTTGCCAGGCGTTAAGCTGCTCGTTATCGACGGTGAAAAGGATGTCCTTGCCTGGCTTGCGGGCGTGGCGCACGGGGTTGTCGCAGGTGTAGACCTCGGCGTTTAACGCTAGTTTGGCCAATAGAAAATGTGCAACGGGGCGAGTTAGCCTGCCATAATACTGCCCTTGCAGGTTGGAATGGGCATCTGCCAGATAGGGCGCAACCTGCTGCAACTCCTTAAAGGCAAAGCGAAACACCTCGCTGCGGCGTGTGTTAGACACCTCTGCAACCGACGTTTGGTTTTTCTCTAACAGCGGAACATTGCCAAAAAGGTCTATCAAGTAATAGTAATACATGGCCCTGATGGCCCTTGCCTCTGCATTGTAGGCCATTAATTGGGATTGGTTGAGCAGGCTTTTGTGCTTGTCTATGAGGGCGATGGCATCGTTACAGCACACCACCGATTGGAGAAGGTAGCACCAAAGGTTGTACAGTTCTAGGTCGTTGGCGCTCCATTCGTGGGTGTATAGCCGTTTCCAAAAGCCGCCGTCGTACCAGTCGCCGCCCCTAATGGGCACGATGGCCTCGTCGGTTGTGAAGGTACTATAATCGTATATGCCTCGGTTCGTGCCTTGAAGTCCGCTTCCATCTTCGACCGAACCGATGTTGTTGTACAGGGTGCCAATGCTGTTTATCCACAAGGAAGTGGGCGACGTGATGGCTTGGTCTTCCGAAATGCGGTCGCGTGGATCGTCTTCGAGACAGCTTACGAACATGCCCAGCAGCGCAATGGCCGCTAGGGTTAGGTGTATGATGTGCGTCTTGGGTTTCATTATGGGCGTGGTTTTGGGTGAGAAGTTAGAATTGAACGCTAAGCCCTAGCGAGAAAGAGCGATACGGAGGGTACGAACGCTTGTCGTCGATGCCAAGCGTGTTGTCTACCACATAGCTGTTGATGATGGGCGTTAAACCGCTGTAACCTGTGATGGTAGCGAGGTTGTTAACGCTGAGCGACAGGCGCAGGGCGTTTACAAAGCGCGAGCGGACGGGCAAGTTGCAGCCGATGGTTAGGTAGTCTATGTTCAGATAGTCGCCTCGTTCCAGCCAATAGTCGGTGGCTTTTTGGTCTTTGATGTTTTGTTTGGGTGCCTCGCGCAGCACGTTATAGTCGGGAAAACTGGCCATGTTCATATAAGTGAGCGACGTTCCGTTGTATATCTTATGCCCGAAGGCACCGTTTAGCTGCATGGTTACGTCCCACATGCGATAGCGAAAGCTGATGTTCGAACCCAAAGTGGCCTTCGGAACGGCCTGCCCTGCCACACGTCGGTCGCCGCCATCTTCCAAATTGATGCGTCCGTTGTTGTCTAGGTCGGCACAGGCATAGCTATACGAGCCGTCGGCGTTTTTGGTTAGTCCCGTGCAATGCGGCAGATAGAACACGCCAAGAGGCTGCCCCACCATCTGATAGGTAATGAAGTTGTGCCCGCCGTGCATGCCCGCACCGGTCAATCCGCCAATGGGCGTGATGTCGGGCGACGACAATTGCTCGCCGTTATACATCCCTGTGAGCGACAGCAGCTTGTTTTTCTGGAACGAGAGGTTCATGTTTACGCTCAGTTCCATGTCTTTTTTGCGGATGAGGTCCAGGCCAAGGCCAAACTCCATACCGCTGTTGCTCATGCTGCCGATGTTGGCCAGCAGCTTGTTATAGGCGAAGGGCGGCACGCTAACGTCGTAGTTGTACAGCATGTCTGTGGTTTTCGAGTGGTAGTATTCGGCGTAAACGTGTATGCGGTTGCTGAAAAATCCTGCCTCCATACCCACATTAAACGATGTGCGCGTTTCCCATTTCAAGTCGGGATTGATGTTGCGCAGTTGTCCCAAGGTAACGGTGGGGCGGCCGTAATGGGGCACAATGCCGTTGGGCATCAACATTTGCAGGGTGTAATAAGCCATTATTCCGCCCAGGTTTCCAGAGCGGCCAACACTGGTTCGCAGTTTAAATTGGTCGATCCAAAGCACGCTTTTCAGCCATTTTTCTTCCTTAACGTTCCATTCCAAGCCCGCAGAAGGGAAGTAACCCCACGTGTTGTTCTTGCCAACAAGCGTCGAACCATCGGCGCGGAGCGTTAGCGAAAGGGCGTAACGCCCCAAAAGCGTGTACGAAAGGCTACCCATGAACGAGGTTAGCTTGGGCGATTCGTACCCACTTCCCGTGCCGTCTTGGGGGCGGATGCTGCCCGCGGTGAGGTTGTCGTAACCAAAATCGTTGCTCGAAAGGCCTTTCACCGTGGTGAAGAAGAATTGTTTGCGGTTGTTCTGATATTCTGCCGTGCCCGTCAGTTGCAGCTTGTGTGCGCCCCAGGTGTTGTTGTAGTTCAGTTGCACGCTGCCAAGTAGGTCTTCGCTTTTGTTTTCGCGGCGGTACATTTTGCCTTGCGCCTCGGTCCAAGTGGGTTGGAATATGTTGTTTTCGAGCGTTGTAAACGAGTACGAACCAAAGAGGCGGGCGGTAAGTCCCTTGGCGAGGGGGAAGTCGAAAGACAGGTGTGTGTTGATGTTAAAGCCGCGGTCGTGGTCCTTTTGGTGCAAAAGTGCCATAGGGTGGGTAATCTGCGAGGCCAGGGTGTTAACGTCCCAGCCTCCTGCGGCGTTCTGTTGGGTGGAGAAAGTGGGGTTTTGCGAGGCGGCAGAATAAAAAAGTCTCTGCGTATCGAGTATCTTTTTGTTGGATAACGACGAGCCGAACAGCCCGAAGTTAACGGTGAGCCAATCGTCGAAAGCCTTTTGCATGAGGTCGAATTTGGCCGTAAAGTTGCGGTAGTTGTTGGTTCGCACCACCATTTGATGGTTCATCACGCTCATTGATGCGCGGTAGTTGCTTTGTTCTGTGCCGCCCGAAAAGGCCAAATGGTGATTTTGTATAAACCCCGTTTGCGTAATGGCGCGCAAGTAGTCGTTGTCTTCGCCGCCGTCGTTAACGCTTAGGCCAAGTGCCTTTGCCGTGGCAACGTAATTGCGCCCGCTCAGCATTTCGAGGTTTTTATACGCTGTTTCAAAGCCCACATTGCCGTCGTAAGAGATGTGGAACTTACCGCGTGCACCCTTGGCGGTGGTTACGATGATTACGCCCGATGCGCCGCGCGAGCCGTATTGGGCCGTTTCGGAGGCGTTTTTCAGCACTTGATACGAAAGGATGTCCGACGGGAAGATGGTGGAAAGCGTGGCAAGGTCGCTCGAAACGCCGTCGATGACCACGAGCGGGTCGTTTCCGCCCGTTAGCGAAGTGGTTCCGCGCACACGTACGCTGGTGAGACTGGCTTGCCGTTGGTCGCCTCCACGCGACACATTTACACCGGCCAGGCGGCCTTTGATGGCGTCGAGCGGGTTGACGACGAGCCCTTTGTCGCCAAAACCGCCTGTCTTTTGCCAGACTTGTATCAGCGGCTGGTCGCCTTTTAGGCTGTCGGGGATTAGGCGCGAGATGTATTTCGGCTTGTCTTCGCCCACTTGTGCAAACAAGTTTTCGGCGCATACAAACGACAATAGGCAGGCCATGAATAGGTATGCGGCAAGCCGAGCACGCAATGCAACTTTACTTTTGCCTTGCCCAAAGGAGCAAAGGCGTGGTTCTGAATACGAAAAAGTACCAACTATGTTCATAAGGGCGATTGTTTAGGGTGATTGTAGCGTAAGTTGAGGGATGGTGGTGAGCACGTCTGCGGACCCCTTTTGGGGCGGCAGCCTCAATGCTTGCCCGCAGTGTTTGGCGTTAAGTAAGTGGCCATGTGTGGCAAGTGCCTTTGGGTATGGCTGTTAAAGCCTTCGTTATGATGCCTTGGGTGGCGTTTATGCCCTACTTTGTGGGCCGCCTGTTCTGTGTTGTGGGCGGACGTGAACCAGCTTATTTGTGGGCGTTGTAGTATTCCAAGCCAACCTGCACGTTCTTCATGATGGCATCCGACGAGTATGTGGCACCCGTAATGGCATCGGGCTCGTCTTCGATGGCCTTGTTAACCGATTTGCCTTCCCAATATTTCAGCAAGGGTTTCACTTTGTCGAAGAACCTTGGCGTTTCCTGATTGGGCAACGCCTCTACCTTCACCACCTTGTTCTTCTTGATGTAAATCTTCACGGGCGTGCTGCCCTTAAAGCCTTTAATGTCGCGTGTAAGCTCGGTGGTGTTAACAACGATCATTCCCTTTTCCTTGGTAATGATGTTGTCGTTGTTGCTTGCGCTGGTGAGTGTTGCCGCGAAAACCGCGGCGGCTATTCCGAATATCAATCTGGATGTTACTTTTCTCATAACTGTTTGTTTACTGGTGTGTTAGCTGAAGGCGTCTTGCTGGTTGCCCGTTCGTGGCGGACTGCGGAGACGCCGTTATTGCAAAGATAGGAATAAAAAAAGAAAAAGCCACCATGTGGGGGCAAAATGTTGTGCCATGTTGCGTGTTTTGTGGTTATAGTGGTTGGGTTTTCGGCAGCAAACGGCTTTTCATCTTCATGTAAGTTGTGTCACTTCCATTTCTGTTTGCATGGCGTTTTGCACCAAAATGCGGAATTTGAAACAGCTCGAAAGTCTTAAATTGGATTCTTTATTTCTACAAACCTAACCTTGTTTGCCACCTCCTTTTAGAGAAGTTGTATTGACTTTTAATCTTTATATAAATTGAGAGGAGTTTGTTTCTTTGTGCTGAAAAACCAAGATAGGCATTCCCGCTCATGTACGCAGTAGTGGACAACGATACGATAAAGTTTGAAATTCTGCCCCCAAGTGATAGCCGTAAAGCGTTGTTATGTTTCAAAAAAGCCACCAGGCAAAAGGCATTCAAAGCATTCTTTACCAGCCAAAAAACTAGCTGTAGATGACAGATTACTTCTGCGTTTGCATGCTGCTGGCTTCGTTGGGCATGAGTAGCATACCTTGCAGCCGTTCGTGCTGGTGGTTGTAAGCGAGGTGCTTTCCGTGCCGTTGCCTATGTAAGGTGTTGAGGAGATCATCGCAAGACGGTTGTAAGCGAGGTGCTTTCCATGCCGTTGCCCATACGCGTGTATGCGGTAGAGCTGTTTTTTTTGTATGGTTTTTGGTAAAAAATTTAACATTATGAGTGCCCTTCTCGTCAACCAATTGCCCACCTTGCCGTAAATAATCGATTCTCGCGAAGGTTGGTTTTGATGCAAATAGGGGTTAGTTTGTGAATGCAGTAAAATGAATTTTTATTTAAACTGACCGCGACTAACACCCTTTTTGGGGCTGTTTGCTACCAAATATACTGCATTTTGGTGCTAAATGGGGTGCGTTTTGGTGCTAAATGCAGTGCGTTTTGCCGCAAAATGCAGTGCGTTTTGGTGCTAAATGCAAGTTGTTTTGGTGCAAAACGCAAGGTAAAATGATGCTAAATGCGGGCCGATAAGCATAAATATCCACTGCAATAGTATAAATAAAACCCTTTCGAGACATGAAACACATGACTAAAAAGGGCAAAATAGCTGTTAAAAAATGGGGTTTTGGGGGCAAAAAGGGGAAATTGGAGTTGAAAAAATACGAGTTGGCAACCAAACTAGAAAGGCTAAATGGTGCTAAATGCAGGTCTTCTTCTTAAAAATAGACAAGTTGGAAGATGTGCTAGGTTAGAAATAGTGGATGTTAGCCGACCTTTTAACCAATATTTTTGCTAGAATGGAGTGAAATTCAGAACGGAATTGTAAAGATTTAAGTTGGTAAGTTGGTAAGTTGGTAAGTTGGTGAGTTTGTGATTTTTTGGGTTTGTGAGTTGATGAGTTTGTGAGTTGATGAGTTTGTGAGTTTGTAGGTTTATGAGTTTGTAAGTTGAGGCTCTGTGTTGATTTGTGTGGGGTAGATATAGAAAGGCTTGCTCGGTTGCGTGTATACAGGAAATAGTCAGGCTTGCTGCCCAAAAAACTACCTACTTGCCAGAAAGGCTAAGCACTTGTGGGTCTATTCCATACAAATAGCTCAAAAAAATTACTGCATGTTCATTGAGATGCGGTGAATTGTCTACACCCATCTTGTTTATTTCGCCCAATATCTCGGTGGGGATTTCTGAATGCGCATGCACTTTTGCTTCGTATATCCCCAGCCTTTCAACCGGATAATTTGCAGACGGCACAACTAAGATAGAAGAAGTGCAGGCGGACAAGACGGCACCGACAATGAATGTCATTAGAAGTTTATCATAGAAATAATGATTTTAATTTGAAAAATATTATTGATAATAAGGTACAAAACGTGCGTAAGTGGGGGTGGCATTACATTTTCATGCGTAAGGAAAGGGGAACACAGATGTTTCTGTGGCCTTGGATAGACAGAGAACAACGCTACCTTTAACTTACGAAAAAGATAAACCTGACACTTACTTTGTGAGGCGTGGCGGTCTTCTCATACTTTCCAACCTAAACCTTATAAACAGGTTCTCAACCGAGGGCTTGGCTCTCAAGATCAGTTTTATCAGATAAGGAAATACATATTGGCCTGGTGGATTAGAATGATACTCGATAACAGGCCCATTAAAGTCGTAGTTCTTGATAAACCTAAAAGCACTTTCAATATGTGCAGAGGTGGGTTTCGCCAACCAAACAGAGTCTACTTTGCCACTTTTATTCACGATAAAATTGATGTAAACGGAGTCTTGCATGCTTTTACACTCCGCAGGGTGTCGGGTAACCAACTCTTCAAAGAGTGCAGCAAGAAACAGCCGCCGCTTTTCTTCATAAACCTCTTCTATCATTTCATAACCACAATCGTACAAACAGGTCGGGTCTTCATATATCGTGTCAACCTGCTGGGTTATACTTGCCATCATCATCATATTGTAGGCAGAAAGAAGAAGTAGTAATAAAAATATTCTTTTCATATTGCTAATTTGATGTTACACAGACTTGTTACCTAACACGATAAGTTTTGCACATGGCATATAGTATCGTAGTTGAAAGAGGATGTATTCCCATTTTCCTCAATACGTTCGAGGCGCATGAATGAGATGCTTGTGTCCGAAGGAATGGCGGAGGTGGGGTGGCATCGTTGGCATAAGAAATCTGTTGTGCGCTGATTCAGGAGGCCAATGATTCCTTCTAAACCCGTGGATAGCTGTTCAACAGTTCTGTTTGTGGTTAGTTTCTATTCCCTCGCGTATGTATATATTATAACAGGTGTACGTGAGAGGGAGAGAGGGTGGAGCGTAGGCGATGTGCTGTTTAGTACAGCGTGTTGGTGAGTAGCTGTGCCACTTGCTCCAAATAATGCTTGTCGGTATCGTCGAAAGTGGCGAGTTGTTTGCTGTCGATGTCGAGAACGGCAACGGGTTTGCCCGACTTGGAGAATACGGGCACTACGATTTCTGACCGCGAAAGGGCACTGCAAGCGATGTGTCCGGGGAATTGTTCTACGTCGGGAACAACCAAGGTGCGCCCCATCTCGAACGCTTGGCCACATACGCCTTTACCAATGGCGATGGCATAGCAGGCCGGCGGACCTTGAAAGGGGCCTAAACGCAACATGCCATCGGGGTGAAGTAGGTAGAAACCCGTCCAAAAAAAACTGGTCGAAGGCTTGGTGCAGGGCGGCGGCAACATTGGCCAATACGCTGGTTTCGTTGCTCTCGCCCTTAATGAGAGCGGCTATCTGCGGCAAAAGGGCGGTGTAGGTGGTTTCCTTATTCATTGTTTTTGGGCGTTCATTTCTTGTTCTACCATGTTGGTTAGCTGCACAAACTCCGCCACCGAAAGCTGTTCGGGGCGGCGTGTAAACATCTCTTGTGCATAAAATTCGGGCGAGGCAGGCATGCCGGCAAATAGTTGGCGCAGGCTAACGCGCAACATTTTGCGCCGCTGATTGAACACCGTTTTCACCACGCGCTTAAACAATGCCTCGTTGCAACCAAGGTTTTCTACTTTGTTTCGCGTCATGCGGATAACGGCACTCTTTACTTTGGGCGGCGGATTAAACACCGTTTCGTCTACGGTAAAGAGATATTCCACATCGTACCACGCCTGAATAAGTACCGAAAGAATGCCGTAGGCCTTTGTTCCTGGCTGCGAGGCGATGCGCAAGGCCACTTCGCGCTGTATCATTCCTGTGCAACAGGGGATGAGATGCTTGTTATCGAGCATCTTAAAGAATATCTGCGAGGAGATGTCGTAGGGGTAGTTTCCCGTCAGCACAAAGGGTTGGCCAGAGAAAACGCTGGCGAGGTCCATGCGCAGGAAGTCTTCGCCCAATACGTTTTCTGCCAAAAGGGGGAAGTTCTTGTGCAGGAAGGCCACCGATTCTGTGTCTATTTCCACCACGCGTAGCGGCCTGTTCTTGATGGCGAGATACTGGGTGAGCACGCCCATGCCTGGTCCCACTTCGAGGATGGGCAGCTCTGGGCATGCGTCTACGGTGTCGGCAATGCGTTGGGCAATGCCTAAGTCGGTCAAGAAATGCTGACCAAGATGCTTTTTGGGTCGTACAAGCTTCATCTTAAATATGTTGTTGCGTTTGCAAAGTTAGCAAAATATGGGGGGATTAGGGCCGTTTTTAGAGCGTTTGTTTGGGGCGGGTGCGATGTTTTTTGTGTGGCTATGGCCTGTGTTGGGTGGCAAACTTGCCCTCGTTGCCATATATTGTCTGCCCGAACGGCCGTTATCTCGGAAAAAAGTGTTTACTTTGCATGCTGTAAGAATGATGTTTGGCCGTGACAGGATAACCAAAGACGAGCAACCAGAGCGGTTCTCGCCCAGTGGGCGGTATGCACAAATGCGCCGCATGTGGCCAAGCAAACGTAATTAGTAACATTCAAAAATCCACAACTTCATGATTAAAGTAGCATTCTTCGATGCCAAATCGTACGACGAGGTTTCGTTCAACAAGACGAATGCCGACTATGGTTTTGACATCCGTTATTATCAAGAACATCTCAATCTTAAAACCGTTCCGCTGGCCAAGGGCGCCGATGTGGTGTGTATTTTCGTTAATGCGGAATGCAATGCAGCCGTTATCGACGAGCTGATTAAGAATGGCGTGAAACTTATTGCACTGCGTTGTGCGGGCTTTAACAACGTAGATTTGAAGGCGGCAAAAGACAGGATAAAGGTGGTTCGCGTGCCTGCTTACTCGCCACATGCCGTTGCCGAGTATGCCGTTTCGCTGATGTTGGCCCTTAATCGTAAGATTTTCCGTGCCGTTAACCGCACACGCGAGGGCAACTTCGCCCTTAAAGGCTTGATGGGTTTCGACATGTATGGCAAGACGGCGGGCATTGTGGGCATGGGCAGGATTGCAAAAGAACTGATAAAGATATTGCACGGCTTTGGTATGAAGGTGCTTGCCTACGACCTTTACCCCGACATGGAGTTTGCCAAGCAATATGATGTGCGGATGGTTTCGCTGGACGAGCTGTACGCCGAGAGCGACATTATCTCGCTACATTGTCCGCTTACGCCCGAAACCACGTTCCTTATCAACGCCCAAAGCATTGCAAAGATGAAACCAGGCGTGATGATTATCAACACGGGACGTGGAAAGCTGATCCATACCGAGGAGCTGATTGAGGGCTTGCGCACGAAGCAAGTGGGGTCGGCAGGCCTAGACGTGTACGAAGAAGAAAAGAATTACTTCTACGAAGACCGTAGCGATAAGATTATCGATGACGATGTGCTTGCCCGTTTGCTGATGATGCCTAATGTGGTTCTTACCTCACATCAGGCTTTCTTTACGGCCGAGGCCATGCACAACATCGCGCTTACTACGCTAGAAAGTATTAAGGAGTTTGGCGAAGGTAAGGAGCTGACGAACGAAGTGATGGAGAAGTAAGGGAAGGAAAGCGGGTTTTGAGTTGCAGGGTTTCTTAGCTCGTTGCCCTCTTGGTCTTGTTGAATGCACGCGCTAGCCAGCGGTTTATGCGCAGGTTAGCTTGGGGAAGTCCTGGGGATTGGGTAGCTTATCAACATTGAAAGACTTGAACTTTGTGGCTCGAACAGCATAACGTCTTACCGAAAAAGCAGAGGGGCTGCCTACATGGCAGCCCCTCTTTCAGTCTTTAATGTTTGCTTGTTTTTGTATCTCAGTTACATGGTTGCCATGTTTCTGATGCCCCATAACAAAGGGTTTTGGTCAAAGTTCAATGCCATTTCAGTTGCTTTGGGTTACATGCTAGTTACATGCTACGCCCAATAAGGGATAGTTTTTTTGAGGAGTTAAGAAGTTAAAGAGTTAAGCCAAAAGCTTTGCTACTTTTATCTAAACACTCGTTAACCTAACAAACAAGACAACTGCTTCGCGGTAGTTTGCGCACGGAATGATGATCCGTGCAAGTTTATCTTGACTATTTACATTGTCCATTGATGGTAAAGGCATTCCAAATGCAATTTCGTTTGACAACAACTTAGGGAAAATACAGGACAACTGTAAGATAATAAGCTTCTAGGAATTTGGACTTTATTGTCAGAACAACATCAAATTCTATCAAAAGAGTAGAGGGGTTGCCATATAGGCAGCCCCTCTTTCAGTCCCTTTTTTTATAAGTGCAGTATGAAGGCGTATAGTCATCAAGTGCACTTTTCTTTGTTGCAAAGGTAGCTAAGTTTTCTGTTATTTGCAAGTCTTTTTCAAAATAATTTTTAGATTTCCTCAATCTTAAATCCCGAATTAGCAAGGATAACATCTTTCACTTCTTGATACTTCACCCTCTTAAAGGCATCTAAAAGCTTTTTCTTCATTCCCAAAACTCTATTGTTTGAAACTCGCCCCAATAGGTATCTAAATACTTGATAAGCACCAAAAAGCGTTGTTTTCTTATTTCCCATGTCGCCAGCAGGCCCCTTACTTATTGCTTCGCGAAGTTTCATGTCAAAGAGAACTTTCCCATGAGCGCAGGAATTTCTCAACCTTCTAACCGTATTGATATAGTTAGAGAATTGGTTAGGAGATTGTATTCCGTATGTAGAAGAAATATCATGTTTTAGTTTCCCGTCCTTTAAATTCTCATATAAAGATATGACTGAGCCAAAAGTGAAATGCTCTAAGGTTTTCCATGCTGGTGCATATTCCCTATTATAGCATTTCGCATCCCACTTAATAGCAGGTTCTTTGTTTGCTTCAGCAATCGCGTTTTTAAATAATGGACTCTCAATAAAATCCTTTTTGACGTATTGGGGGTTTATGTACCAGCATGGATCGTCTTTATACCTGTTGGATGCGATATAGATTAATTGTGTCCGGAAATTTATTTCAATCCTGCTTATGTAACGAAGAAAGATATTTCTTAAATCGAAATCGAAGTAATATAGTTGTATGGCATATTCGAACTTCGTACCTTGTTTAAATTTATGTGTACGATTACTCTTCCTAGGATAGCTCTTTTCGAATGGGAACCAATAGAACCCTAACCTATAATAACCAATGTCCAAAAGGTTTTCTTTGGCTTTTTTTTCGTCGCTAATGTCCATATTGCGCTTCCTAAGCTTTTTGATTTGTTTGTCGATTGTCGTTGCTGATTTTTGTGTTCCCATTAAATTCTACATTTTGTCATGCAAAGATAAAGATTTTATTTGATACTATTGTCTTAAACAACACTGAATGTTTGATTTTCTAATCCAAACGCCACATCTGCTAAAAAGCGGATGTGGCGTTTGGATTTTTACGCATTTAAGTTATGTGTTTTATTCTTTTTTGCGTCTGAGTTTTATCATAATGCACCCTAATCATAAGTTTGTGGGTTTATAAAAAAGGGGAAAATCTTAACAGACGAGAACTTATAACCAGATAAATTCAAGCAGACTAACACCCTCTCCTTATTTATATAGCGCATTATGCAGATAGCTAACGCGACTGATATGGATGCCAACATCGGATATTCCTGGTAGCATATCGCGTTTCATGTCGTGGTAAACGCTCACCACTAGGCTGTCGCCTTCGCGCAAATCGTGCTTGGCTATGGGGTAACTGTATTGGTAATAACTGATGCCACGCGAGAGACGAGTGCCGTCGGGCTTGCTGAACGTGCAGTTGATGGTGTCTGTCAGCTCTTGGTTGCCAGGCACAATGCGTTGCTTAACGATGAGTGTGGCCGCCGTAAATGGGTAAGCACCGTTGATGCGCACGTCTAGTTGCTGGGCGAATACCCCACCTTGATGAAGTCGGGGAACGTAAAACTTCAAGGTGTCGTTCTTCTCCCATCCGCTCACCGACGTGTGACTGTATCGGTGGTAGACGGTATCCATGCTGCATGCGCTAACAACGGCGACTGCAAGAGCCACCAACGCGCCTTTCACTAAACGCTCCATCGGCTTGCTATTCTTGTTTTTGCGGTTGATTATTCGTTGGCGAACCTCCTCTTCGTTGGTTATCGCGGCGATGCCTGTTGCCGTTATTGTCTTGTTTGCCCTCTTGTGCACGTGGCTGTTGCGGCCTTTGACGGCGCCTTTCCGCCTGTTGTTCGCGCGGGCGCTGCTGTTCCTTGCGTTGTTGCGGAGCACCATTTTGGGGCGCAGAACCATCGCGCTTGTCGCCCTTGGGCTTGCCGTTAGCGGGGCGTTTCGGGCGTTTCGACTTGTCGAATCGGCTCAGGTCGGCATTCGCCAAGAGGTCGATAGGCTTGTCGGCATGCTGCTTGTGGCGCTCCTCTTCAAGCGACTCAGGCTTTTCGCCGCGGCGATTCATCTCGATAATAGCCCTTGCACGTTCGGCCGTAATGGTAACTAGGTTAGCGGCGAGGTTCTTATCGGTGGAGTAGGTAACCGTTCCGGCCAGAATATCTGTTTTGAAAACGAAGTGTTCGGCATCGCCCGTGTGCAGCGAAACCTCTTTGCTGGGCATGCGTTTAGCAGCCTCCACGTAGTTGTCTACCTCGTAATTAAGGCAGCATTTCAGCTTACCGCACATGCCGGCAAGCTTTTGTGGGTTGAGCGATATGTCTTGAAAGCGGGCCGCATTGGTGTTAACCGACACGAAATTCTTGTTCCATGTGGCACAACACAGCTCTCTTCCGCAGGGACCAGTGCCGCCTATGCGCCCTGCTTCTTGGCGTGCGCCAATCTGTTTCATTTCGATACGCACGTGAAAAGTGTCTGCCAGCACCTTAATCAGCTGTCGGAAGTCCACTCTTTCGTCCGCAATGTAGTAGAAAATGGCCTTGTTTCCGTCGCCTTGATACTCTACATCGCCGATTTTCATCTTTAATCCCAGATCTTTTGCTATCTGTCGGCTCTGTATCATCGTGTCGTTTTCGCGACTTTTAGCCTCTTCGTACTTGTCTAGGTCTACGGGTTTGGCTAAGCGATAGATGCGTTTGATGTCGTCGGCCGACTTTAAGTTGGCCTTCTTTATCTGCAAAGCCACGAGCCTTCCCGTAAGGGTAACCACGCCAATGTCGTGTCCTGGGCTCGCTTCCACGGCCACCATGTCGCCTTTTGTAAGCTGTAAGTTGTTCACGTTGTGGTAATAACCCTTGCGTGTATTCTTGAATTGCACCTCAACAAGGTCGGTTTTGTCGGGGTCGTTCACCACGTCGGCCAACCAATCGTATGTATTTAGTTGGTGGTCTGAACGGCAACAGCCCCCACAGCATCCGCCGTGGTCGCAGCCGTTGGCCACCTTGAACTTCATATTTTTGTAATCCATTTGTTCGTTTTGTTTTATATATTGACGGCAGGATGTTGGCCTTGGTGGGCTAAATATCCTGTCGGAGAGTGCTATTTAAGTTGGCTCGAACCTGCGCTTTGCCTCTGCAATTCGTGCGGGAGGATGCTTGAACGAGCCGATATTGAACCGCCCTTTATGCCTTCTTGATGTAGAGAATCATGTTGATGGCATAGTCGAAGAACACCACTTTGGCGTTGGCGTTCTGCGAAATGTCGCGGATGCAGCGGTCGATGAGTTCGGAAATCTCCACGATGTTCTCTTCGTTTACGAAACGTGCAAAGTTTTTGGCGAAGTTTTCTTCTTCGCGCGACATGTAAACGAGGTCGGCAATGCCGAAGTTGAACATGAAGTTTTCGCGCATCAGACGTGCAAAGTAGGCCAGCATGCGCTTTTGTTTCTCGCGCCCGTATGTGGCCACGGCATCGCTCCAACGGCGCAGTTCGCGTATGTTTCGTTGGTAAGCCAGCCGCATCAGCATGATAAACATGTCTAGAAACTGCTTGTTCTCGTTGTCTACGCTAAGTTCGGCCAGGGCGTTCGTCCAACTTCCGTTGGCTAATCGGGCCACCCGGCGCGCGTCTTCGGGCGTTATGTTGCGCTTTTGTATCAGTGCTTGCTGCATGTCGTGCACAGCGATGGGCGGCAAGTCGATGCGTTGGGTGCGGCTCTTGATGGTTTCGAGCAGCTGTTCGGACTCTTGGCATACAAGGATGAAGAGCGTTTGGGCAGGCGGTTCCTCCAAAAGCTTGAGCAACTTGTTGGCGCATTCTTGGTTCATACGTTCGGCAAGCCACACCACGGCCACCTTATATCCCCCTTGACTCGACTTCATGCTGAGGCGTTTCATCAGCAAGTCGCTTTCTCCAACGCCCATCTGAGCCTGTTGGTTGGCGGCATCCATCTGGTCGAGCCAAAGGTCTATCGAGGGATAAAGCGTTGTTTGCAACATCTCTCGCCACTGTGGGGCGAAGTCGTCGCTGTTCATCTTGTGTTCGCTCGACGTTCCTGCGGGGCGAATAACGGGGTAAGAGAAGTGCAGGTCGGGGTGTTCAAAGCGGCGCATCATGGCGCAAGCGGCGCATTCGCCGCAAGGAGCATCGCCTTCTGCATGGCGTTCGCAAAGCAAGTACGAGGCAAGCGCCAAGCCCAAGGCCAGTTTTCCGCTGCCAGAAGGGCCGCAGAGCATCAGCGCATGGGGCAAACGGTTGTTGTGCACCATGCTTACGAGTCGACGTTTAACGTCGTCTTGCCCTATTACGTCGTTCCAGTTCATAGCAGTTTTTTGGCCACTTCGCAGATTGAATCGACCGCCGATACGGTGTAAAAGTGAATGCTGGGCACGCCTTTCGCATAGAGTTCGCGACATTGTTGCGTGGCCCATTCCACGCCCAATGCCTTTGCATCGTCGTCGGTTTTGCACTTAACTATTTCGCTAGCCAAGGCCGTAGGCAGGTCGCAGTGGAATGTACGGGGTATAACCGTTAGCTGTCCCAGCTTAGCAAAGGGCTTAATGCCCGGCACGATGGGTATGGTAACACCCTTTTGGCGTGCCTTTTCCACGAAGTCGAAGTACTTTTGGTTGTCGTAAAACAGCTGCGTAACGGCGTATTTCGCCCCAAGTTGCTGCTTTTTCAGCAAGTAATCGATGTCCATATCGAGGTTGGGTGCCTCCTCGTGTTTCTCCGGATAGCACGCCACCCCATACTCGAAACTCTCGCCAGGGTGTTTCATAGGCGTTCCATCAGCAAAAAATCCCTCGTTAAAGTGGTTTACCTGCTCGATAAGTTCGGTGGTATGAGCGTGTCCGTTGGGCGTTGGCGTGAACATTCTGTCGTCTCGCGCCTTGTCGCCACGTAGCAACAACAGGTTCTGAATGCCCAAAAACTGCAAGTCCAGCAATTCGTATTCAATGCTTTCAATCGTTGCGCCGCTGCAAATGATGTGCGGAATAACGGGTATGGCATAGCGTTGCTGTATGGCCGCAGCAATGGCAATGGTGCCAGGACGTCGGCGAATGCGGTCGCGTTCGTACTGTCCGTTGTCCAATTGGCGGTAAACGTACTCGCTGTTGTGGGTAGTTATGTTGATGTAGTTGGGGCAAAACTCGCGCAAGCGGTCGATGGTACGAAACAATTGTGCCGTGCCGTTGCCTTTGAGTGGTGGCAGCACCTCGAACGAAATGGCCTTGGCTGCTGCCTTTTTATTTAGGAAATCACTTACTTTCATCTTTATCTGGTGTTTGGGTGGCGTGAGGCGCGCCCCCTGTTCCCCCTTGTTTGGCATGTCCGTTAGTGGCGTTTGTTGCGTCTTGGGGATAGAAAACAAATACGCCTAGCTACTTCCGCCGTGCGCTTATGCTTGCGGATACAGCCAGTTTGTGCCGAATGGTTGTCTGCCAATGTGCCGAACGACGATTGCAGAATGGGCAAGCAAAGACAACTTGTTATGCAAGGTTGCCGCCAACGAGCGCAATGAAAACTTGTTTTCAAATTGCCGAGTGCAAGACAACTTATGCAAAGTTGCCGCCAACGAGCGCAATGAGAACTTGTTCTCGAATTGCCGAGTGCAGGACAACTTATGCAAAGTTACAACATTTTTTTCGCTTATTGGTGTTACGCTTTGCCTTTGTTGTTTTTTAGCACAGAATGCTTACGTTTTGTATTTACCTTCTTATGCCGTTTTGTTCTGCATGGCCCTAATCGAAATGCACACATCACCCTTGTCCTTTCTTTAAGGCGATAGGGGAACAATTAGCTTTGTTGCGACATGGAATATCATTCTCCTATCCTTTTAGAAAAAGGACGAGGAGTGATGCTTATTTTGTTTTTCTTGCTTTACTTTTCTTCAGTAAAGTCTACGTATTCGCCCTCGTTTTCTTCAAAAATCTTTTGGTTCATTCGCTCGGATGTGCGACTGTCGATAATCACTTCGCCCGCTTTGCCTGCGCGTTGCGACCCATTGGTGGCAGAAGCCGTGGTGGCGTTGTTGAATTGGCGCATGGTTTGGCGCACGGATTTTATGATACGCCTAAACGTTAGCAAGAAAGCTATCAGCGCAACAAACAACACCGATAGCAAAAGCACGCCTATCGACTTCAAGATAAAATCCATTGCTATTGTTTTTTAGTGGCGTTGACATAGGCCGACAGCACCACATACCACGCAATGATGATGGCAAAGGCCAGCACTTTAAAGATAACGAGCAGCGGTATGCAGCTAAGTACGAAGAGGTATTTCACCTCGTTGCCCTTCCAGCCCCAGTGTTTAAATTTGAGTGCAAACATAGGTAGTTCGGACACAAGCAGCCAACAGTTGAGCAACATCAAGGCGATGAGCGCGAACGGTGCCCAATTTACAGCTTGCATCTGGCTGTCGAGTCCCAACAAGAGCGACCCCCAAAACAAGGCATTGGCAGGTGTTGGCAGTCCGATGAACGATGTTGTCTGCCGTTCGTCGAGGTTAAACTTGGCCAAACGGAGGGCGGAAAAGGCCGTCATCAGAAAGGCAACGAAAGGTATATAGCCCGTAATCTGCCACCGATAGACACTTCCGAAGGGGTAGTCTAAAACTGAAAGTTGCTGAAAAAGCATCACCGAAGGGGCTAAGCCAAAGGTGATGACATCGGCAAGCGAGTCGAGTTCTTTGCCAATGGGCGCAGAAACATGGAGCAAACGCGCCGACATGCCATCGAAAAAGTCGAACACAGACCCGATGACAATAAAGAGGAGGGCGAGCCACAAGTCGCCATAAATGGCCGCAATGATGGCGATGCAACCCGAAATGAGGTTGCAGCAGGTTATGGTGTTGGGTATGTGGCGTGTGATTTTGTTTGCCATTGGCAGTGTTCCTTTTTATTTAAGCTTGGCCAAAACGGTTTGGTCGCCCGTGGTAAGTTGACCCATCTTTACGCATATTTCGGTACCCAAGGGGAGGAATACGTCGACGCGCGACCCCAGTTTGATAAAGCCGAGGTGTTCGTCGATATAGCAATCTTCGCCAGGTTTGGCGTAAGTAACGATGCGGCGTGCCATTGCTCCCGCAATTTGGCGGCAGAGAATGTCCACTCCGTCGGGCGTAGTTATCACCACATCTGCATGTTCGTTCTCCTCGCTTGCTTTGGGTAACCATGCCTTATGGAAGTTTCCGTCTTTGTGTTCTACCTTCTTTACCTTGCCGTCAACGGGGAACCAGTTGGCATGAACGTTGAAAAGACTCATGAAGATAGACACCATGATGCGGCGATCGTGGAAGTAAGTGTTTTCGTCCACCTCTTCTATTACGACTATTTTTCCATCGGCTGGCGCAACCACCACTTTCTCCGTGTCGCCATTGAACACGCGTATGGGGCAGCGGAAGAAGTTGATAATGATGCCATAGGCAATGCCGTATATCACCAAGAACGTCCAAAACGCCACTTTACACTCGAAAAACACCCATAAAAGAGGTGCTACGATGGCAAGTACGATGAACCCAAGCGCCAGGGTTTCAGTGCCTTCGCGGTGTATTCTAATCTTCTTCAGTTTCTTTATTTTATTGACCATTCGCGGTAGTTGCTGTTAAATGTGGTTGCAAAGATAATGATTTTTAACGCATTAGGCAAGTTTGTGTAACTTTTTCTTTATACTTTCGGTAAGAAATAGACAAATTTAACGTAAAAGGCTATGCGTTTTACATGGTTTTTGGAGAGCAACAAACCTATTGGCACAAGAATATAAATGCAGACCTATTATTTACGTAATGGTCTTGCACGCCTTTGATGGCTAATAGTGTCGAGCAGGCAAAGAACAACCATTGCCCCACACAGCACGAGCGTTTGCGAACTTGTGTTTAGCCTCAATCCTGCACAAGCTGCAACTTCCATCGCGTTTGTTACTTGCTACAACCCCTTCAATTAACCATGAACAATAAAACCATCTAGAACAAAAGCTGATAGAAAAAATAGCATTAGGCTTAAACCCAGCAAAGGCATAGCCACTATTTGCAAGCGAATATGTTTCTCGATACTGTTAAATTTAGTGTCATTGTTTTACAAAACGTACTTTCAAAAACAAAGATTCTAGCGCAAATTAGGGCTAAAAAGTGCAATATTTTGTCCAAATTTCCTCTATTTGCGTTTTGCTTTACATCGAATTTAAGCACAAAACCGCCTTTTTGTACCTCTTTGGCGTTCTCTTTGGCGTTTGGCTCGCCGTTTTTCGCCTCCCCAAAGACCGCTTTTTAGTGGTAAAACCCCACTTTTTACACCACTTTTCAGTCCAAAAACACGTAACTCACTTATCAAATTTTGGACAAAAAGGCTCTCTTCAATCTGCAAAATGCAGCACTTTGTTCTGCGTTTTGCTGCATTTTACCCTGCGTTTTGCATGAGTTAGCACTGCGTTTTGTAGGAGATAGCACTGCGTTTTGCATGAGTTAGCATCGCGTTTTGATGCAAATAGCCCGAAAATTCATAAAAAATGCGGTTTATCTCTACTAAATTTCGCTTTGCCAAGATGCACCATCCTACTTCTTTTTATACAAAAACAAACCCTCGCGAGAATGGATTATTTGCGAGCGAGTGGGAAGTTGGTGATAAAAAAGCCGCTCACAATGTTAAAATATGTACCATATATTTTACATTTCACCAAGGACCACTATTATAAACTAGAATAAAACAACAATTAAATCCAAATTGGTGATTAGACCACAATGTTTTAAAACTTCTTATTTGTGTGTTGTTTCCTAACATCTTTTATTTTCTTGTCGGCACCTTGCCTGTCTTTCTAACTTGACGTAGCCCGCTACGCCTGCATTACAAAGACAGCCAATCTGCTCGACAATAAAACAAAATCTGTTTAGTCTCTAATGACCGATTTGGGTTAAAGGAAATAAAAAAACGCCCCGATGTAAAGCCGTCTTAGCATATTTTGTTCAGACAGCTTTTGCACGGAGCGTAGTTTTTTAGAGGGTTTTACTACATATTCTCACATTGTTCGTCGCCATGTACGGGAATCTTGGCATCTTTATCGGTTTTTTCAGCCTTATAACCAAACTTCTCGAATGCCTTTTGCAATTTCTCCTCAGTAGTCTTTTTAGGGTCGAAGGTTATGAAAACCTTTTGGGTCTCAACATCTGTTTTAATTTCTTTCACCCCTTTTTCAAAGCGAATATTGCCTTTAATTTTGGCTTCGCAACTTTGGCAATGCATCTGCGGAGTGGTGGTAAACACAACGGTTTTAAAATCCTTGGCGGCAGCAATCATGGCTACCACACAAAGCAGCATCGTAAAAAATAACTTCTTCATGTTTTTGTTTGTTTATGGGCGGTGGCCGAACTAGTGCTCAGCACACCCACCCTTAGTGATGATATTTATTCTGTTTTATGATTCAAAGGAATTGTTAAGGGCAGGCACTAAACATTCGGTATTGCGGCATTAGCGCTACTGTGCCATTAAAGGCGTTGCCCCAGATTAATTCGGATACCAATATAAGCCATCGCCCCTTGCACGGGTCCGTACACCATTGTTGGCTCAAAACCGTTTCCCCAAGGGTTGTCGTAGCCGATAATGGGGTTCTTCTGCTTGTAGTTGGTAAGATTTTCGCCACCCACATACACCGAGAAATGTTTGAAATAACGTGTAACCTGCGCGTTGAGCTGTGGATAAGCCTTAAAATTGGGCTGCCACGAGAGATTTCCCGATGCCGTGGTGTAAGGTTGTGGCATTCGGCCGCCCCCATTCAACACCGCCGTTGCATCAAACTGCCATAGTGCAAGCGGTGTTTTGTAGCTAGCAGTGAGCAGAGCTTTATACCTACTTTGCAGCGGTTTCCACAAAAGTTGTTGGCCATAAGTGGTTTTAACGAGATTATAACGATAGGCGGCTGTAAGCTCAAGACTATTGAAGAAAAGATACGAAGCATCTACTTGGAAAGTGTGCGAGTAGCTTTTACCATTAAGATTGGTGATGCGCAGTTCTTCGGGATTGGAGTCGTAGTCTATTATAGCCTGCTCTAAGAAGTGGGTGTAATAATAATCGGCGTTCAGCTTAAGTGCCTGTTTGCCTATGGGGATAACAAAACTTAGACTGCTGCCATAGTTCCATGCCGCTTCTTGTTTCAAGTTGTCTATAATAAGCCGACGCCCAGAAGCCATCAGGTAATTGTTTTCGGCCAGTGCGTGCGGGCTACGATAGCCCTTGCCAGCCGAAAGACGAACGGTGAGGAACTGTGCGGGCATCCATTTAAGGTGAAAACGCGGAGTAAAGAACGTGCCATACACATTGCTATGATCTAAGCGCAAGCCAGCCATCGCCACGAGATGATTGTTGAGATTGTAAGTGTATTGCACGTATGCGCCAGGTGTTGTCTCGCTTTCTAAACCCCGTTCCATGGGATAGAGGTTGCCATAATTAGCAGCAACAGCACCTAAAGGCAAAGTTAAGCTTTGGCGCAGATAATCGTGATTAAGGCTCAAACCAGCAGAGAGATTGTGTTTGGGTGTGAAATCGGTTTCGAACACTAGCGATGCATAGGCACCTTTCTCGTTCACCTCATATTGTTTTATGCCATAAAGTGCGTCTTGCTTATGCAGAGTTGCGTTAGCCAGTAAGGCGATGTTTGTGCCATGTTCGGCATTAAGTATAAAGGCATGTTTCATATAAGCCTCGTATCGCTGTGTGCCAATGTCAATTCGGTATGGTGATGTGCCACCATACAAGGGCAAAGCACCAGCTACTTGCCCATTGGTTCGATCTTCTTTTAAAAGCGATAAGCCAGCATGTAGCATGTAGTTGCCCGTTTTCCAGAACCAGCGGTTTTGCAAGTTGAACTGTTTAACCTGGGGGTCGTCTTGAAATCCATCGCCATTACCATCGCTATGGTTCCAATTATTCTCGAAGTGCGCCAATATTTCTGTACTAAGATTTTTATTGCCGTTGATGTGAATGTTGCCATCTGCATTGGCTTCAACTTTTCCCATGGTGCTGCCATAGAGATTTAGCGAGAGCCCTTTTTCGTCTTCTGGCTTTACATATTCCACATTTATTTGTCCGGTCATGGCTTCGTATCCATTCTTCACCGACGAATTGCCTTTGCTCACCTGCATGCTTTTCATCCAGTTTCCAGGCACATAGCCCAAACCATAAGGCAATGCAGCACCGCGAAAGTTAGGCATATTCTCGGTTAGCATTTGCACATAAGTGCCACTCAGGCCCAACATTTTTACTTGCTTAGCGCCGGTGGTGGCATCGGTGTAGTTTACATCTACCGAAGGATTGGTCACAAAGCTCTCGCCAAGGTTGCAGCAAGCGGCCTTAAAAAGTTCGTCGCGCGAGATGTCTTTGCCGTTAAGTGCGCCTTTAAACGGGCGCATGGTTGCCTTACGACTTGTAATAGTGACGTTAGACAGGGTGTGTTCTTTCATTATTGCAGCAGAATCGGCGGTTACTTGCTGTGCTGCAGCGGGCATAACAAACAGGAGTGAGATGCCCGATAAATATATCATCTTATTCATTTGGTTTGATTTTGTTGTTTATAAAGTTGATGATACCACAAGCCACGGCTGCAAAACTGGTGGTACTTTGCGCCTACGCCTACCTTAGTGGCCTAATCAAAAAAACGATTAAAGACAGGTAATGGTTGCCCATAAGACTAGACGCTTGCGTGCACAAGCTAAACAACCCACAGCAAAAAGCGAGGATTTGGTATCAAAAGCGTTGATAATTTGGCACAATTATCCCTTCTTGCATGCCGCAAAAAGGCACAAAAGGCCTGCCATTACTTAACTTTGAAGCAACGGGGAAACAACGAAATCAAATTAAAAGTGTTGTAAGCAGCCGGAGATATTGCCGTTTTGTGCCATGCACAAGCGGGTGCGACATTCTCCAAGACGCCCTTGCACAAACGGGCAAAGGCAACAAGTTGTAGTGTGTTACAAGCTGCGGAAGCAACGAAAGCAACACGGGCTGCAGATGATGAAAACCAGTTGGCGCCATGTCTGTTGGCGACAAGGTTTTTATTTGCAGCCTCATGCAATGGCTAGCATCAGCATCATTGCAATGGTTGGCATTGGCATCATTGCAATGCCTTTTAGAAGACTGATGGGCAACAGATACATTACCAGTATGTTCGCACACCACGGTCATGATGCCCGAACCAATCCACACAATCATTAAAGAGAGTATGAAGGAGAGTATTATGTTTGTTGATTTCCTCATCATTAATCACTGCAAAGTTAAGTGTTTTTTCTCTAACAACCTAAACTTTGCTCACTTTTTCATGTCTTTTTCGGCCATTTCCCCTGCGCATAGCCGTTAGTTGCAACGTGTTGCGCACACATAAGTGCATTTTAGGCCATGCTGCAACGCCTTTTTAGGACATTGTTTTTTTTGCTTTCGCTTGCTGATGTGGATTAAATGGCGTAACTTTGAAGGTGATTTTTTAATTCGTCAGGAAACAAGAAAGACAAAATGGAAGACTTCGTTCACCTTCACGTACACACATATTATTCTATACTCGACGGACAATCGAGCATACAACGCCTTGTGGATAAGGCCATAGCCAACGGCATGGGCGGTATGGCACTGACCGATCATGGCAACATGTTCGGCACGAAAGAGTTTTTTAACTACTGCAAAAAGGTTAACGGCAAGCGCAAAGAAGAGGGTTTGCCCGAATTTAAGCCTATCATCGGCTGTGAGATGTATGTGGCACGGCACCGCAAAACAGACAAGGTGAAGGAGAATGGAGACATGAGTGGCTACCACCTGATTGTGCTGGCGAAGAACTATAAGGGGTATAAGAACCTGATAAAGCTGGTGTCGCGGGCATGGGTAGACGGCTATTACATGCGACCCAGAACCGACCGCGAAGACTTGGAAACCTATCACGAGGGACTGATTGTTTGTTCGGCGTGCATCGCGGGCGAGGTTCCACGCAAGATTTTGAGGAACGACATTGAAGGCGCACGCGAGGCTGCGCAATGGTATCACCGCGTTTTTGGCGACGACTACTACTTGGAGCTGCAACGCCACGAGGTGAAAGACCCGCATATAAGGGCCAACAGAGAGGCGTACCCGCTGCAACAACGTGCCAATAAGGTGATGTTGGAAATGGCGGAAGAAATGGGTATCAAGGTGGTATGCACGAACGATGCCCACTTTGTGGACCAAGAGAACGCCGAAGCACACGACCACTTGCTGTGTTTGTCGACAGGTAAGGACTTAGACGACCCCACGCGCATGCTATACTCTAAGCAAGAGTGGTTTAAAACGCGCGAAGAAATGAACGAGGTGTTTGGCGATTTGCCCCAAGCCATGCGTAACACGGTGGAGATATTAAATAAGGTGGAAACCTACTCGATAGACCATTCGCCCATTATGCCCTTCTTTCCCATACCCGAAGATTTCGGTACGGAGGAACAATGGCGGCAACGCATATCGGAAAAGGAACTGTACGACGAGTTTACATCCGACGAAAACGGACAGAACCAGCTGCCACCCGAAGAGGGCGAGGAGAAAATTAAGAAACTGGGTGGATACGAAAAGCTGTATCGAATAAAGTTCGAGGCCGACTATTTGGCCAAGCTGGCATACGATGGGGCTAAGAAACTATATGGCGAGCCGCTTACAGAGGAAGTGCGCGAACGGGTGAACTTTGAACTGCACATTATGAAAACAATGGGCTTTCCAGGCTACTTCCTCATCGTGCAAGACTTTATCAACACGGCGCAGGACGAACTGGACGTGATGGTTGGGCCTGGACGTGGGTCGGCCGCAGGCTCTGTTGTGGCCTATTGTTTGGGTATAACGAAGATAGACCCCATCAAGTACGACTTGCTTTTCGAACGTTTTCTTAACCCCGACCGTATATCGTTGCCCGATATTGATACCGATTTTGACGACGACGGACGCGGGCGCGTGCTGGAATGGGTGGAAGATAAGTACGGACACGACAAGGTGGCGCACATCATTACCTACGGAACGATGGCCACGAAAAACTCTATTAAGGACGTTGGACGTGTGGAAAAGGTTCCATTGAAGATTGTGAACGACTTGTGTAAGCTTATTCCCGACAAGCTGCCCGATGGTTTGAAGATGAGCGTGGCCAATGCCATTAAGGCCATTCCCGAATTGCGTGAGGCCGAGGCATCGGCCGATGAGGGGTTGCGCAACACCATGATGTATGCCAAGATGTTGGAGGGGACGGTGCGCGGAACGGGTATTCACGCCTGCGGAACAATCATCTGCCGCGATGCGATTAGCGATTGGGTGCCCGTTTCTACTGCCGAAGATAAGGCCGACCCAGGACATAAGCTGCTTTGTACCCAATACGACGGGCATGTTATCGAAGAAACGGGGCTTATCAAGATGGACTTCTTGGGACTGAAAACGCTTTCCATCCTGAAAGAGGCCGTGGAAAACGTGCGCATATCTACGGGAAAGACCATCGACTTGGAGAAAATACCCATCGACGATCCGCTTACTTACAAGCTATATTGTGAGGGAAGGACGATTGGGACTTTCCAATTTGAGTCGGCCGGCATGCAGAAGTACTTGCGCGAGCTGCAACCCACGGTGTTTGAAGACCTCATTGCCATGAATGCGCTTTACCGCCCAGGGCCAATGGACTATATACCCGAATTCATTGCGCGTAAACGCGACCCGTCAAGGGTGAAGTATGATATTCCTTGCATGGAGAAGTATCTTAAAGATACGTATGGAATTACGGTGTACCAAGAGCAGGTGATGTTGTTGTCTAGACAACTGGCCAACTTTACGCGTGGACAGAGCGACACGCTGAGAAAGGCTATGGGTAAGAAACTTATTGCGCAGATGGATAAGTTGGAGACACTGTTCTACGAGGGCGGAATGAAAAACGGACACCCAAAGGAAGTGCTCAACAAGATTTGGGAAGACTGGAAGAAGTTTGCTTCGTACGCCTTTAATAAGAGTCATGCCACGTGTTACTCGTGGGTGGCTTTCCAAACGGCGTACTTCAAGGCGCATTATCCGGCCGAATATATGGCCGCCGTGATGAGTAGAAACCTTGCCAACATATCGGAAATAACCAAGTTTATGGACGAATGTAAGGCGATGGGCATTAAGACGCTGGGGCCAGACGTGAACGAGTCGCGCTTGAAATTCAGCGTGAACAAGCATGGCGAGATACGTTTTGGGCTTGCTGCCATCAAGGGAATGGGCGACGCGGCGGCTCAGGCCATCATTCAAGAACGCGAAAAGAACGGACCTTACACTTCGGTGTTCGACATGGTGCAACGCGTGAACCTGAGTTCGGTGAACAAGAAAGCCATTGAAAGCTTGGCACTAAGCGGTGGCTTTGACAGCTTGGGCATTGCGCGCGAAAGCTATTTGGGGACAGATAGCAAGGGGGCTACCTTTATAGATAACCTTACTCGCTATGGACAGCTGTTCCAAATGGAGCAACAGCAGATGCAAAATTCGCTGTTCGGTGCCAGCAATGCCGTGGAAGTGAGCACTCCACCCGTGCCACAAGCAGAGCGTTGGAGTAGCATTGAACGCCTGAACAAGGAGCGCGACTTGGTGGGGATTTACCTTTCGGCGCATCCGCTAGACGATTATAAGATTGTGTTGCAGTCTATGTGCAATACGGGATGCAACGAACTGGAAGACAGAATGGCATTGGTGCAGAAGGCCGAGGTTACATTGGCGGGCATGGTAACCAATACGCGTTCGGCCGTTACTAAGACAGGAAAACCTTGCGGCTTTGTAACCATCGAAGATTATTCGGGTTCGGGCGAGCTGGCTTTCTTCGGCGAAGAGTGGGGAAGGTGGAATGGCATGTTTGAAGTGGGCAGAACGCTTTTCGTGAAGTGCCGATTTACGCAGAAATATCCCACCAGTGCCTTTGTTGACTTGCAGGTGGCGAACATCGAATACTTGCAAACTACGTTTGACAAACGGGTTGAACGGTTTACGATTCAGGTGGATAGCGCGCACGTTGACCAAACGGTTGTGAACGATATTGTAACAATGGTGAGCGACAGTCCTGGTCAGACGCAGCTTTATTTTGAAGTCTACGACAGCGAAAGTAACAATACGCTGCTGTTAAAGGCAAGCATTCCGCCAATAAGGGTGGGACGAACGTTGGTTAATTACGTGGAGAGCGACCCACACATGAACTATAAGGTGAACTGATTTGGCAGATGTAGTGACAAATTTACACATCGCTGACAGCCTTTCTGCCGAAAGAGGATGGGCGTTGCCATTTTTGTTGCTATATATATAAGGTGTAAGACGTGGACATTTGCTGCCTTAAAGGCGTGTTGAAAGAAAACAGAATGCCTGCGATGCGCATTTTGTGGCACGGAGTTTGCATTGAGCTAATTGGACAAAACAAACCCAATAGAGATTAATAACAAATAAAAAAGGAATACATCATTATGGAAGTAAAAATCACATCAGAAAACTTCGAGAGTTATAAGAATGGCGAATTGCCATTGGTTGTTGACATTTGGGCTACATGGTGCGGCCCCTGCAAGATGGTTGGCCCCATCATCTCTGAGTTGGCTGACGACTACGACGGCAAGATTGTTGTAGGAAAGTGCGACGTAGAAGAGAACAACGAGGTTGCCGCAGAGTTCGGCGTGCGCAGCGTTCCCACCATTCTGTTCTTTAAAGGCGGACAGTTGGTAGACAAATTCGTTGGTGCAACCAATAAGGAAACGCTCGACGCGAAGTTCCAAGCCCTGCTGTAACTCGACCTTTAATGGTGAGAAACGAAAATGAAGTGCAAGACACCTGATGCGTGTCTTGCACTTTTTGTATGCTCGGCATGGGCATTGTGTAACGGGCGTAGGGTTCAATTCAGTACAAATATAGGGAGTGACATAGCCAAATTCGTTGGAAAACACTGCGAAACTACTCTAAAAAGGAGGAATAATGTAAAGTTGTTTTATCAATATACATCGTTTATGTTTGTTCTGTCTTTTTGGCATATTGTCTTTGCGGACTAAGTTTGCGATGGCTTGCGTATCTCTGTGTACAATATGTTGTTATGCGGAAGTTAAGAAAATATAACACCACATTAATATGCGTAAAATGGAGAATATTTCGAGATAAAATCATTGTTGTTTGTAAAATATTGACTAACTTTGTAGCATAAAATGGGGTGCTAGGTTATTTTAAGTGTGCCATTTTATCATGTAAAGAAATCGCCAGCCGTGCAAAACACGAGAGAATGGAGAGCGATTGCCTTGTGAAACACGGCCCCAATGCCGTTGGCAGATAGAGAAGAGTTTTTAGAGAGCGATGAGAGTTAGGCCCATGAAAAGCAACGACACATCGAAAAAAGGACTCGAACTCGGTTTTTAAGAAAACAGATATAACTCGTAGTAGGCGAAAGCCACAATAAAAGTTCGGGGAAGTATCATGATGACATAAATTAAATAAAGGTATCTAGTATGAAAATGTACGATGTTCTACGGGGGCGTTTTAGCTATCCGTTATTGCTAATCATAGCCTTATTTTTGGCTTGGCGAGGTGCGCCGCTGTCGGCGCAGAACGCAACTATCAGCCCAGAAATGGGAAACCTGGTGGCTGCTTATACTTGGGGAGTTAGCGAAGTGGGCTTTGAACGCGGACTTTCTGCGCTTTGGCAACACAAACAACTGCCAATAACCTATTCCACATCGGATGCACCAACACTGTCGAAAGATGGCGTGATGGGAAACCACACCTGTAACTTTCATTATTATGCTAAGAAAGACGGACACGGCGTGCCGGGGCCACGTAAGCTAATTCATTTTGCAGGCAAACACCCAACTTACACTTGCTTGGCCCTGCCCCACGGCTACACGATACAGGGGTATAGAATTGTTATCAAAAACAATTTGAAAACACCCGATGACAATCCGCTATTCGACATTCTGGGAGGAAAAGTGCCTTTCGGGCGACTAACGGATTGGACGTTCGGCGAAGTGGAGAAATCGAATGTTATTCTTTCAGGAGCACCTGTTAATCCAACTTTCAAACCCGGATATAACGTTACCCTATCTGCAAGCAACGTGAGCAATACCAACACGTTTACCATCGAAAGGCACGGCACAGACCTGGGCCATATCCTTTACTTCTGCCTCGCGGGAAATACGGGGCATGGACGAACGGCGGCATTTACCTACGAAAGCATTGAGCTTTGGTTCACGGCCAACACCAACTTCGAATACAAATTGCAACCGGCGATGGAATATACCAAGGCGGTTAGCCTCTCGGCCAACGACATGCCGTTGGGAAAGATGGACTTGGGAGAACTGAAAAGCCGAACGAAGAACGGAAGGACCTACTTCTGTTACGACCAAGACGAAAGCCGAGAAGTGATGGCAACAGTGAACCTCTTTGAAGAAGGGGCGCACAATGCCGGCACTTGGAGTGCGAACCACGGACAAAAGAAGATACGCGTGGTGGAAAGCAACAACGAACCCTGGTACATCTTGAAGGATGGAACCTACTATGTGGAGGCACCTAACTCCGCAATGGTGAGGTCTAAGGATGGAGAAACGAAAATGTCTGTGGGATATAGGATAGTGGGGGCGAAGGTTCATTACCGAAAAGGTCAGTACAAGGATGCCGGCTTTACGCTTCGCGCTAGTTATGGTGGCCTTTCTGATTACTTCTTGGATGGTCGTTGCGAATGGACGAAAACACCCGTTACGTGGCATACCAATGCCGCGGGTGAGCTTTACACCATCGTAGATGGGGTGATTAAGTACATGTGGTTCGACAGGCCCGATCCTTCCAAGAAAGAATTCGACGTGAAGATTTCTGAAACGAACAAGCACGCACGCGTTAGGTGGGCAGGCAACAGGCCTTACATTCATTACCCGGGTCTGGGATACGAAAACCTCTACTTGCGATTGCACATTGGCGACAAGAAAGCCGTGATGCACGAAGATGCGTTCCAATCCACCGACCCTTATGCTGTCAGGGGTGACGTTGTGTTGGGTGTAGGACAGAGCACCAACTTCCGCATAACAACTTATGGACCATCGGGAGAAGCCTCCGACCCGCAGACCAAGACGGTGACCGTAGCTGGTGGTACGCCGGAAGGAGCATTCTTTGTGGGCAATAAGTTTAACAACGACGCCATCAAGTTTAAGATAGAACCTTACGGAGGCGGCTCAACGGACGCTATGGTTAACATATCGCTGATAATGGAACCCCTCAACCCCTACATTAAGTCGGTAGACGTGGTGTGCCACGGCGCACACAACGTAGAGCAAGTGCGCACGTTCGAGGCGACTGACTTCAACCTTGGAGGCGAGAAGTTCACGTTTAAAGTGCCAAAGGGACTCTTCACCGGCGCAAAGTTTCAGTTCTCGTTCAGAAACTTAAAGTCAGACTTTGCCGACGACACCTACGGAAACTGTCCAGGCACGCATAACTCGCGTTACAGCTTCGTGCAGTCCGATTATTATAAAGCGGTGAACGAGGATATCTATGCGCACAAGGACATCGTGGCTAACTACGACTATAAGAAGAAAGTGAATGTGGAGCTGGCGGGTAACATCGCGTTCCCGTTTAACAACGCAGCCGACCTTATCAACACCACTTCGTCGGGTGTGAAGAACTACTTTTCTGAACGGCCATTTAGCGTTGCCGCCTATCAAGCCATGACGGGTAAGGTGGAAACGGATATCAATGGGCATAAGAGCATAAAGAATGAGAGTGGTAAGTTTGTGAAAGAGAATGCACAGCTGCAAGACAAGGAAACAAAGACCATGTACCTCTATACCACTGATGAAACGCGCTACAACATTGCACCTACTACCAAGGAACAACATAGGGCTTTTGCTTACTATCATACGGTGATAAAGCTCGAAATTGGTAACTACGAGGCTAAGGTGAAGTGGAAGTCGATTTATAATAAGCCCATGTATTACAAGAATAATGCCGAAAATCATTATCAGTCTACGAGGATGGTGGGCGCAGAAATACAAACGACTGAGTCGGGAATGGAGGGCAACAAGCATCAGCTCGGTGCGACCAGCGAGTTCGGCTACCTAACACTCAAACAGATAATCGACGTGTTGAAGGAGTCGATAGCTAAGGGAACGGATTATGATGTTCCTAAGAGTCTCAGTGAAGTGCTTTATGTAGACAACTCTAAGCTGTTTGACGTGATACCCGAAACGCACGACCAAAAGTTGAAACCGATGCTGGAAGGACTGCGTGGAGAACTGGCTAAGAATGCGTTGATATTCTTACCTTATAGAGCAGAAAGCTTGGCAAGTGTCGACAATGTGGCCATACAACGTACGGATGGAAAGGGCTTTGATGGGCATTCAAATATCATCCTAACCGATAAGCACCCATTCTTCACGCCATATAACGTACAACTGAAACCCGAAGCCTACGCCACTTACACGCGGGATGTAACAGTCCAGGGCAAGGGGCGTGTGAAGTTCGCCAGTGTAGTGCTGCCCTACGCCCTGTCGCTAGACGGAAGCGCGATGCACAGCAATGCGGTGGGCCAACAATCGAAGTTCTTCTTAGCCAAGATGAAGTCTAATGCGCTTACGCTTAAGTCGGAAAAGAAGAAGGAAGGGGCCGACTACGACGTTGTGGCTAAGTTCGACTTCCTTACGAGCATACCCAAGAGCGAAGCCAATGTGCCTTATATCGTAATGGTAGCAGGGGGGTATGGAAATGGTAACGTCTCGTTCGTGGCTACCGAAAAGGGAGCATTGATAGAGAAAACGCCTACAACGCAAACGGGTTTGGTAGATGGTTACGAAGTCCAAAGTAAGCTCGACAACACGCCTGTCAAGTTCAAAAGCTATTATACCTACTCTGGACGTGTGCTGAACAAGGCAGGGAACGAGATGGTGTTCTACTTCTCGCTCGACAGATTTGTGGCATTCAAGAACCTCAAGAAGTCGCAATTGTTCCTCTTCCCCTTCCGCACGTTCTTCCATTTTGAGAATCAAGGATTGCACTTAGCTAAGTCGCTCAATTCATTTGAGATAGGTCTTGATGGTGAGGAGGGGTCGACTTCAACAGACATTGACGACGTACAGGAAGAGGTGGTACTCAAAGTGACTGTTTCTACCGGTCAGATCACCGCCGAAGCAACAAAGAATGTTCCACTAGCTATCTATACAATGTCTGGCCAATGTGCTGCAAGAGCCATGATAAAGGCAGGCGAAACGCGCACGTTCTATCTCTCGCCGGGCGTATATCTGGTGAATGGAAAGAAGATGATTGTTAACTAAACACTGATAACGATGAAAAGGAAGGAATATGTAACGCCACATCTCGTGGTGGAGAGGATCTCACCGGAAGTCCACTTGGCTGCCGGGTCGTTCCAATCAGACGAACCTGGGGCTAAGCCGGGAGACATGTTTGAGGAAGATTTTGAGGAGAACGAGGATTTTGACAACGAAAGTTATCACATCTAAACGCAAGGTGGCGAGCTTATGGCAAGTGCTGTGAGCTCGTCATTGGCTTTTGCGGAGGCAGGCCGTGAAAACCCAATATGCCTAGCGCATTAGTATGTGTTTAGCGTAACTTCTCTAATAGCATAGCCGTCATTGTCCCATAAGTGGCTGCCCTGCTCTTTCAGTTAAACCCCAATCGGGCGTTAGGGCCTGTGCAGATTGTATTTGATTGTGGAACATATAGCCAGTCTTATCCTTGAAGGCGTAACGAGCTACGTTAAGAGAATAAGGCGGGCAAGATACCGAGAAGCAAACGAAAGATGAATAGGAAGCGAATGATACAACCTAAAAATTGCTGATAAGCGGTATAACACCCGATTGGGGTTAAACCAGCAATAGGCGTTGAACAATTATGTTAGATTGTCTCTACATAAACAAACCGGTTAATGTGTAAATGATTTAAAAAAGATAAAGTTCGTATTAATATATGTGTAAGAAAGGATATTTAGCATTTAATTTCTTGTTAGTTGTAAAATAATGATTATCTTTGTGGTGTGGTGACAGTGTGCAATAAAAGTATAAAAACACCATTATTGTAATTTAAGACCAACTCGCCCGCCATGCAAAACACGAAGCAATAGAGAGTGATTGGCCATGCGAGACTAGGCGGCATTACCGCCAACAATGAGAGAAGGGGTCTAGGAGAGATGAAAGTGAGAGCCATGAAAAGCAAACCACATCGAACGGGAACTCGAACTCGGTTTAATTTAAGCAGATATGACTCGTTGATGGCGAAAGCCATAGCAGAAGTTCGGGGAAATATCATGATGACATAACTGAAAAAAGTATCTATTATGAAAAAGTGTTACATCTTTCGGAAGCTCAGAAGCTATCCGTTATTGCTAATCGTAGCCTTGTTTTTGGCTTGGCATAGCGTACCGTTGTCGGCACAAAATGCAACTATCAGCCCTGAATTGGGAAATCTAATAACAGCTTATACGCACAATCCACTTGAGGTTGGCTTCCAAGCAGGCTATGGCTCGCTGTGGCAACACAAGCAGTTGCCTATCAGCTACTCGTGTTCAGAAGAGGCCGTCATATCGCCCGATGGCATGTTGGGAAATCATACTTGTAACTTTGTTTACTATAAAAACAAGCTAGTGCATTGTACAGGAGTGTCGCCCAACTATTCGGCCATTGCATTACCCAAGGGTTATAAGATTACGGGTTATAAGATTGTTATCAGAGATAACCTCAAGATGCCCAACGACAAGAAAATACTCGACGACGTGTTCCCTGCTACCCTACGATTTGGGCGCGACATCGACTGGATATTCGGAGAGGTGGATAGGTCGGCTATAAAAGAGGGGCACACCATGGAAATACCTGCCTATCGGCCAGGAGAGAAGGTAATTATCCCCAAGAACCAGCCTGGGAAGACTTATACCATACAAAGGCAAGCACCCGACATGGGGAACATTATTTACTTTTGTTTCACAGGCAATATGTCTAATGGACACTTGGCTGCATTTACCTACGAAAGTATCGAACTAACTTTCACTGCACACGACGCGTTTGAATATAAGCTGGAACAAACTTTGGAGAATGAAACCAAGGTTAGTTTGGCGGACAACGACTTTGAGCTAGGCAAGACCGACGTGGGAAAACTGGAGAAGCACACCAAGGCCGGCAAAACGTTTTATAGCTACGACCAATACAAGGGCCGTTCTATGACTGCTAGTGTGAAACTCTATCAGGAGGAGGCTCACGACGGAAAAACGTGGAAGGCTGAGAACGGACACAAAACCATCAGGCAAGTAATCAGCGGTGGGAAGAAGTGGTACGCCTTGGATAACGCCACATATTATGTGGAAGCTCCCACAAAGGCCAGTGTGTTCTCTGAAAAGGGAGAAAGCCAGATAGACGTCGGCTACCGCATTGTAGGCGTAAAGGTGGATTATAAACAAGGACAATTCAAGTCACCTGGATTTACTTTCACAACCAAGTTTGTTGGCCACGACTATTATTTGGACGAGAATTGTCAATGGCAAATGGCTAGGAAGGTAATTTGGCATCGGACGATGAACGACGAACTCTTTACTATAAAGAATGGAAAACCCCTTTACATGTTTTGTGACCAAGATGCAGCTGCCAGCGACAAGTCTATCACAATGACACCTGATAACAAACATGTGAAATTTCTTTGGGAAGATGGGAAGCCTTATTTCTGGGATCGCCATAAACAAAAATGCTTCTTAAGGGGAGCATTGCACAAAAAGGCATTATTCAGTAATTATGCTTTTCATGGCAGCTATGCCTTCCCGAAGCAGGGCGAACTAGAAGACTACCAGCCCTCCACAGGGTATAAACTTACCGTGTATGGCCCAACGGGCGAGCTGTCCGACCCACTTACTCAAACAAAAACAATTACGACGGGCTCTTTGGATGGCACCATCAGGATTGGTAAGTTTAATAATGATGCCGTGAAGATAAAGGTAGAGTCGCTTTCTCCTAGCAATCCGGCTACGGCATTGGTCAACATATCCGTCTTCATGGAGAACCTTAACCCGTACATATCCTCAGTAGATGTGGTGTGTCATGGTAAAGACAACACAGAGCAAGTGCGCACATTCGAGGCAACCAACTTCGAATTGGGAGGCGAAAAATTCGTTTACAGAGTTCCCATAGGATTCTCAGACAAGACAAAGTTGCAGTTCTCGTTCCGTAACTTGAAGTCGAACTTTGCCGATGAAACCTACCTTAACAATCCGGGTACGCACAACTCGCGATATAGTTTCGTGGCATCGGAGTATTATGATGCGGTGGCCGACGACCTTTATGGGCACAAGAACATCGTGGCCGACTACGATTACGAAAAGAAAGTGAAGGTGGAATTGGCAGGAAACATTGCTTTCCCCTTTAACAATGCAGCCGATTTGGCTAACACTTCGGTTGGAAAGCAATCTAATTATTTCACCCAACGCCAATTCACTATGGAAGCCTATAAGAAGATGACGGGTGAAGTGGTGACGGAAATAGGCGGAGTGAAGCACAGCCACTTTGAGAAAGGTAAGTTTGTGAAAGAGAATGCGCAGTTGCAAGACAACGAGACAAAGACCATGTATCTCTACACCACTGATGAAACGCGCTACAACATAGCACCTACAACCAAAGAGCAACATAGGGCTTTCGCTTATTATCATACGGTAATCAAGCTGAAAATAGCCAACTATAAGGCAAGGGTGAAGTGGCATTCCATTTACGATAAACCGATGTACTACAAGGATGCTGCCAACAAGCATTATGAGTCTACGCGGATGGTGGGTGCAGAAATTCAAACCACCGAGTCGGGATTTGAGGGCAACAAACACCAAGTGGGCGCGACAAGCAAGTATGGCTACCTAACACTCAAGCAGATAATCGACGTGATGAAAGAGTCGATTGCTAAGGGAACCGACCCCAATGTACCAAAGAGTCTTAACGAAGTGCTGTACGTAGACAACTCCAATCTGTTTGATATCATTCGAGAGAACAGTTCTCAGAAGTTGAAACCGATGATGGAAGACCTGCGTAGCAAGTTGTCGAAGAATGCTTTGATATTCTTGCCTTATAGGGCTGCTGCCCTGTCAGACATAGAGAATGTGGCTGTGCAACGAACAGATGGTAATGGCTTTGATGGGTATTCCAACATAACACTCACCGATAAAGTTCCGTTCTTCACACCATATAACGTGCAACTGAAACCTCAAGCCTACGCCACTTACACGCGTGATGTTACAGCTCAGGGCAAGGGGCGTGTGAAATACGCCACTGTGGTATTGCCATACGGGCTTACATTAGATGGAAGTGCGATGCACAGCAATGCCGTTGGGCAACAATCGAAGTTCTACTTGGCCAAGATGAAGTCCAACGCGCTCAAGTTTAAGTCGGACAAGAAACACGAAGGAGCCGATTACGATGTTGTCGCTAAGTTCGACTACCTCACGGGTGTACCCAAGAGCGAAGCCAATGTGCCTTACATTGTAATGGTAGCAGAGGGGTATGGAGATGGTAACGTCTCGTTCGTGGCTACCGAAAAGGGAGCATTGATAGAGAAAACGCCTACAACGCAGACGGGTGTAGTGGGTAGTTACGAAGTTCAAAGTAAGCTCGACAACTCGCCTGTCAAGTTCAAGAGCTATTATACCTATTCTGGACGTGTGCTGAACAAGGCTGGAAACGAAATGGTGTTCTACTTCTCACTCGACAGATTCGTGGCATTCAAGAACCTCAAGAAGTCGCAATTGTTCCTCTTCCCCTTCCGTACGTTCTTCCATTTTGAGAACCAAGGACTGCACTTAGCTAAGTCGCTCAACTCGTTTGAGATTAGTTTCGACGGCGAAGAAGAGGCTACATCAACAGATATTGACGACGTGCAGGAAGAAGTGGTGCTCAAAGTAACGATTTCTACCGGTCAGATTACCGCCGAAGCAACAAAGGATGTACCACTAACTATCTATACGGTGTCTGGTCAGTGTGCTGCACGAGCCATGATAAAGGCAGGCGAAACGCGCACGTTCTATCTCTCGCCAGGCGTATATCTGGTGAACGGAAAGAAGATGATAGTTAACTAAAACACGATAGACGATGAAAAGGAAGAAGTATATAACGCCACATATCGTGGCGGAGCAACTCTTACCAGAAGTCCACTTGGCCGCAGGCTCGTTCCAATCAGACGAGCCTGGCGCCAAGCCAGGAGACATGTTTGAGGAAGATTTTGAGGAGAACGAGGATTTTGACAACGAGAGTTATCACATCTAAACACAAGATGGCGAGCTTATGGTAGGTGCTGTAAGCTCGCCATTCACTTTTTAAACCAAAAACGTGCTGGCTTCTTAACTAGTTAGCTGGTAAATCCGTTAGCTTGTCTACACGTTAACTTGTCTGTTCGCCAACTGGGAAACTTGTTGACTTGCTAACTCTTTAACTTGTCTACGCGTTAATTTGTCTGTTCGTCAACAGGGAAACTTGTTGACTAGCTAACTCGTTAACTTATCTGTTCGCCAACTCGTGAGTTTGTTAACTACTCAACTCATTAACTAAAAATGTCAGCTTTTTAGTGAGGATTTTAACACGATGGCTACCCTTTTTATTAGCCAGTCGCCCCTCGCCCGCAAAAAATCGATTCTCGCGAAGGTTGGTTTTGGTGCAAAAAGAGGTAGCATGTGAACGTTGGCAAAATGAATTTTTATTTAAGGAAACCGCCATTTGCACCTGTTTTGGGGTTGTTTGTCGCTAAATGGAGTGCGTTTTGGTGCTAAATGGAGTGCGTTTTGGTGCTAAATAGCGTGCGTTTTGGTGTAAAATAGCGTGCGTTTTGGTGCAAAATACAAGGCATTTTGGTGCTAAACGCAGGGTAAAATGCTACTAAATGCAGTGCGATTTGCCGTTAAACGCAAGTCGAAAAGCATAAAAATACATCGCGATTGTATAAACAAAACCTTTTAGTTCCATTAAAAACAGGGCCAAATAGGGCAAAATAGCCATTAAAAAGTAGGGTTTTGGGGGCTAAAAGTGGTTTTTTGGGGCGTAAAAATTACGAGTTGGCAACCAAACTAGAAAGGCAAAATGGTGCAAAATGCAGGTTCTAGGCTT
>ERZ773014.162-NODE-162-length-45662-cov-21.322187_pt1 | contig 45662 bp, 48 predicted proteins | sample MGYA00580841_ERZ773014 | MGnify/ENA primary metagenome ERZ773014 (study PRJEB29015, sample SAMEA2737989) | human oral metagenome | biome: human oral; feature: human-associated habitat; material: dental | place: China | collected 2067 ... | reverse complement strand
CTGAAACATCTGGCAAGTTTACACCTTTAGTTTCTCCTAATTCTCCAGTATTTGTAACAACACATTCAACTTCTCCAGCTTCTTTGTTGATAGCTTCAACTTTTAATCCAACTAAACCATCGTCTAATAAAACAGTACTTCCTATTTTTAAGTCGTCTATGATTCCAGGATATGAAACTGAAAATTTACTAGCATTTCCAACAAAATCATAATCTGTTGTCATAATTACTTTTTTACCAGTTTCTAGTAATACATCTTTTCCACCTTCTAATTTTCCTGTTCTGATTTCAGGACCTTTAGTATCTAATAAAATCCCTATTTCTTTACCAGTTTTCTTCATAACTTCTCTGATGTTTTTGATTCTTTGTCCGTGTTCAGCGAAATCACCATGAGAGAAGTTTAATCTCATTACATTCATTCCGCTTTCTACCAATTTTGTAAGCATTTCTACACTTTCAGTTTTTGGTCCAATTGTACAAACAACTTTAGTCATTTTAATTTTCATTTTGTCTTTTCCTCCTAAAAAATATCTTTCATTGTCTTTATATCAATGAATCCTGCAAAACCACAGGAAAATTCATTTACTAATATTATAGTGATAACATATTTGCTATTACATAGTCGGCTGAAGATGCCTTTGAATAGTTTTCCCAAGCGTAAGATAATTTGTGAGTTGTAACTTCTTCACTTTGAATTCCAACCATCAATCCACCTTTTCCTTCTTCTATTAATTCAACTGCTTTAACTCCTAATCTTGTTGCTAGAATTCTATCAGATGCTGTAGGTGCTCCACCTCTTTGAATATGTCCTAATATAGTTACTCTTATACTTGTGTCAACTTTTTTAGCCAATTCGTCTTTAATTTGCACAACATTTCCTACTCCTTCAGCAACAACGATTATATCGTATAATTTACCCTCTGAACGTCTTTTTTTGATTACTTCTGCCAAGTCATCAATTGAACTTTCAGTTTCTGGAATCATAACTCCACTTGCTCCACCTGCTATTGCAGAATAAAGAGCTAAATCTCCACAGTTTCTTCCCATTACTTCTACTAAATATGTTCTTTCATGAGAAGTAGCAGTATCTTTCAATTTTGAGATGGCATCCAATATAATATTTAATGCTGTATCATAACCAACTGTATAGTCAGTTCCAGCTACGTCATTATCAATAGTTCCTGGTATTCCGATTGTTTTAATCCCGTGTTCTTCATACAAGTAATGTGCACCGTGGAATGAACCGTCCCCGCCGATTACAACTAGTCCGTCAATTCCATACTTCTTCAAATTAGCTGCAGCTCTTGCTCTAACTTTAGGATCTTTAAATTCTGGAAGTCTTGCTGATAGTAGAATTGTTCCTCCTTTATCAGCAATTCCGCTTACATCTAACAATGTTAATGGAAAGATTTGATCTTCAAGCATACCTTTATATCCTCTTCTTATACCATAAACTTCCATTCCTTTGTTTATAGCGGCTTTAGTAACGGCTCTTATAGCAGTATTCATACCTTGTGAATCTCCACCACTTGTTAATATCGCAATTCTTTTCATTATAGTTACTCTCCTTCTAAAACGAGTTTTATTTTTCTTACCTTTACAATTTAATATTATCATTTTTGATTTTGAATGTCAATACTAAAATAATTTTTTCTGTTTTTTTAATATTTATGGTATTTTTATTAATCCTATAAAAATAGGAAATGTTGTTTCAAAAAGTTTGACAAATAAAAGAAAATGTAGTAAAATATTTTTACGCTTAGAATTGGTGGCTAATACCAAATATAGCGAAAAAAATAAAAATAATGTGGAGGTGAACTTAAATGTTTGCAGTAATTAAAACAGGTGGAAAACAGTACAAAGTAGAAGTTGGAACTGTGTTAAAAGTGGAAAAATTAGCAGCTGAAGTTAATTCAGAAATCGAAATTAAAGAAGTTCTTATGGTAGGAGAAGGTGACAATGTAACAGTTGGTGCTCCTTTTGTAGAAGGTGCAAAAGTTGTAGCAGTAGTTAAAGAACATGGAAAAGGTGAGAAAAAAATCAACTTCAAATACAACAAAAAAACTTATTACAGAAAAAAAGGTCACAGACAACAATATACAACTATTGAAATTAAATCAATATAATTAGTTTTTAAAGAGAAAAATGATAAAGATAAAAATAAAGCGAAAAAAAGATAGAATCGTGTATTTTAAAATTAGTGAGCACGCAGGTTATGCTAATCGCGGTGAAGATATTGTGTGTGCAGCAGTTTCATCTGTTTCACAGATGGCTTTAAATGGAATTTTAGAAATTTTGAAGTTAAATGGTAAAATAAAATATGAAATAGATGAGAGCGGAAAGTTAATTTGTGATTTGCAAAATTCTAATTTATCGGATGAAGAATTTAAAAAAGTCGACATTTTAACAGAATCAATGTATTCTTATTTGAAAGATATTGCATATGAATACAAAGAATTTGTAAAATTTGAGTAAATTAAAAAATTAGCGAAAGAATAAACAAGGAGGTCAGAAATGATATTAAAATTAAATTTACAGTTATTTGCCTCAAAAAAAGGACAAGGTTCAACTAGAAATGGTAGAGATTCAAATCCTAAATATTTAGGAATTAAAAAATATGATGGAGAAGCTGTAAAATCAGGAAACATTATCGTAAGACAAAGAGGAACTAAATTTTATGCAGGAACTAATGCAAAATTAGGAAAAGATTACACTTTATTTGCAGTAGCAGATGGATTTGTAAAATTTGAAAAATTTGGAAAAGGTAAAAAAAGAGTTAGTATTTACCCTGAAAGAGTTGAAGCATAAATAAATTAAATAAAAAAATAAACTATCTCGTACAATTGATTCGAGATAGTTTTTTTATATTCATTTACTTATAAAAAAATTTTATTATAAATCTACTGTTTAAATGAGAAATGGTATTATTAAAAAAACTATTTATACATTTCTTCTAATTTTTCTTGTACGTTTTCATCGTTTAAATAGTCGTCATATTCCATTTCTTTCTCAAGAATTCCTTTTGGTGTGATTTCGATTATTTTGTTTGCAATTGTCTGAATAAATTCATGGTCGTGTGTCGTAAATAAAATTGTTCCTGGGAATCTTTCCAGAGATTTATTTAATGAAGTGATACTTTCCAAATCCAAATGGTCGGTCGGATTATCCAAAAGTAAGACATTGGCATTCGATAGCATCATTTTTGACAGCATACATCTAACTTTTTCTCCTCCTGATAAGACTTTTGCTTTTTTTGTAGCTTCTTCACCAGAAAATAGCATTCTTCCTAAAAATCCTCTCACATATTCTTCGTGCTGGTCATTTGAAAATTGTCTTAGCCAGTCAATTAGCGATAAATCCACACCTTCAAAGTATTTGGAATTGTCTTTTGGAAAATAACTTTGAGAAGTTGTAACACCCCATTCAATTTTTCCTTCATCAGGCTCAATTTCTCCGGCTAAAAGTTGGAAAAGAGTGGTTTTGGCAATATCATTATTTGATAAAATTACAACTTTGTCACCAGTATTTATTGTAAATGAAATGTTATCAATGACTTTTTCCCCATCTACAGTTTTTGATAAATTTTCCACTTTTAACATGTTGTTTCCAGCTTCACGCTCAGGTTTGAACTCAATATACGGATATTTACGGTTTGAGATTTGCATATCTTCAAATTGAAGTTTTTCTAATTGCTTTTTACGGCTAGTCGCCTGTTTTGATTTTGAGGCGTTGGCAGAAAATCGAGCAATAAAGTCCTGTAATTCCTTTTTCTTTTGTTCTAATTTTTTATTTTGGTTTCTTATTAATTCTTGCATAAGTTGATTTGATTCATACCAGAAATCATAGTTTCCGACAAACATTTTAATTTTTCCGTAATCAATATCGGCAATATGAGTACAAACTTTATTTAAAAAGTGTCTGTCATGTGAAACAACTAAAACTGTCGTATTTTCCAAATCCATTAAAAAATCTTCCAGCCATTTTACAGCATGTAAGTCAAGTCCATTTGTAGGCTCATCCAATAATAAAATATCTGGATTTCCAAAAATTGCCTGTGCTAATAGCACTTTTACTTTTTCTGGCTCCGTCAATTCTTTCATTAATTTATGATGTGATTCGGCATTGACTCCAAGTCCAATTAAAAATTTTTCAGCATTTGTTTCTGCGTCCCAGCCATCTAATTCAGCAAATTCCCCTTCCAGTTCAGCAGCTAGATTTCCATCTTCTTCGGTAAATTCTTCTTTTGAATAAAGTGCTTCTTTCTGTTTCATGATGTCGTATAATTTTGTATGTCCCATCATTACGACATTTAATACTTCTTCATCTTCGTAAGCGAAGTGATCCTGTTTCAGAAAAGATAATCTTTTTCCTTTGTCTATAATAACTTCTCCTGAAGTTGATTCCATTTCTCCTGTTAAAACTTTTAAAAATGTAGATTTTCCTGCTCCATTTGGACCAATTATTCCATAGCAGTTTCCTTCTGTAAATTTTATGTTTACTTCGTCAAAAAGTTTTCTTGAACCAAATTGAACTGATAAGTTACTTGTAGATATCAAATAAATTCCTCCCTGTTAATATTTTATTTTATAATTAGTTATATTATATCAAAAAAAGTGCTTAAAATAAAGAAAATTTTAAATTTTGTAATAAATTACTTTATTTTTTTTGGAATAACTGATAAAATAAAAAAGAGAAAAATTTTTGAATGAAATTTAAAATTATAGATAAATTATAGAAAGGAAAATAAAAATGGATAGCAGTTTTAAATTTTTAAAAGGGGAGAAAATGTTACATCCAACAACTGGAATAACATTGGAGTATTTGGCAAAATCTGATGCAGTATGCATAGTTTTATTTAATGAAACTAAAGAAAAAGTGATTTTGGTAAAACAGTATAGACCTGGACCAAAAGGCTATATGGTAGAAATTTGTGCTGGACTGATAGATCCGGGGGAAAATCCTGATGAAGCGGTTTTTAGAGAGCTTAGAGAAGAAACGGGATATGTTAAGGAAGATTTAACGGATATAAAAAAATTGCCACACGGACTTTATGTATCTCCAGGATATACGACTGAAAGTTTGCATTTTTACGGCGCAAGATTGAAATCCGACAAAATTAAACCAAAAGAGCTGTCACTTGACCACGGAGAAGACTTGAAAGTTTTGTGGGTCGATGTGAAAGACATTTTGAATGTTACACGGGATATGAAAACTGTACTTGCGGTAACTTATTTTTCAAAATTATAAATAAAATTTAGTTTACAAAAAAAGAGAGGTGCTGGATGAAAAATGTAAAAAATAAAGAAAATTTTGAAAAAGATTTTGAAGAAAGTTTAGAAAATAGAAAAAATAAAGAAAGTAGTGAAGAGAGTAAAAAAAGTAAAGAAAATTTAGAAAATTTTCAAAATTCAGAAATTTCAGAAGAAGATGTAGAAAAATTAAAAAAAGAAATTAGAGAGCGTATTTCGGACGATGAAGAAGTTGAAGAAGAAGAGGAGGAAAGATTTTCGCCTGAGGAAATGGCGCAGGAAATCCGGAAAATTGAAACTGAAAAAGAGCTGGAAGAGTATTTGGATGACAATCATTCGATTGATGTTGCAGAAAGTTTTGAAGAACTTAAAGACGATGAATTAATAAGAATTTTTGAGCTTATGAGCGATGAAAATAAAGCGGGAATTTTGGAACAGGCGGATGAAGAGCTGCAAACTAGAATTATAGATTTACTTTCAGATGAAGAAGCAATTGATATTTTAAGCTATATGTCACCAGACGATGTTGCCGATATTTTGGGATTTATTGATATTCAAAAAAGTAAATCGATACTTAATAAAATGAAGCGTTCACAAGCAAATAAAATAAGAGAGTTATTGGGTTATGAAGAGGATAGCGCTGGGGGTATTATGACGACTCAATACATAGCATTTAAAGGAAATCTCGAAGTGAAAGATGTCATGAAAAAATTAAAAGTGATTGCTCCACGAACTGAAGTTATAGAGACGATTTTTGTGACAAACAAAAAAAAAGAGCTGATAGGCGAAGTAGATTTAAGAGATATTTTAATTTCTTCTGATGACACAAAATTAGTGGATATTATGGACGATAATCCCAAATATGTCTACGTCGAACAGGATCAGGAAGAAGTGGCAAGGCTAGTTTCAAGATATGATTTAAAAGTAGTTCCAGTTACAAATCACAAAAAAATTATTTTGGGAATCATTACGATAGATGACATAATAGATGTAATTCAAGAAGAAAATACAGAAGATATTTTAAAATTAGGAGGAGTTTCGGAAGAAGAAGAAATTTATTCAAGTTTTTGGTTTTCAGTAAAACAGAGACTCCCGTGGCTTGTAATAAATTTAGGAACAGCTTTCTTGGCATCGTTTGTTATAAAATTATTTTCAGGAACTGTGGAAAAAGTAGTTATCTTGTCATCAATAATGACAATTATTAGTGGAATGGGTGGAAATGCAGGGACACAGGCACTTTCAGTAACAATTCGAGCATTAGCATTGGGAGAAGTCGATTTTAAAGATACAATAGGAATAATTGCAAAAACTTTTTTGGTTGGAGCAATTAACGGAGCGCTTTTAGGAATTTTGTGTGGCGCAATAATATGGGCATTTTGTGGAAATTTTTATATGGGTCTTATTGTGTTTTTAGCGATGGTAGGAAATTTAGTAATCGCCTGTATGATAGGTTTTTTGATTCCAATTACATTGAAAGCGATGAAAATTGATCCAGCGATGGCATCAGCTGTCGTGCTCACAACTGCGACAGATTGCTTTGGCTTTTTGATTTTTTTAAGTTTGGCAACGGTGTTCTTGAATAGATTAGTTTAGAAAAAGGAGAAAATTGTGATAATAGTTTATATATTGATATTTTATGTTTTATATTTTATTTTTAGAAAAATATCAGAAAAGATAAAATATAAATCTGAAAAATTGGAAGAGTTAGATGGGGAATTTATATTTACATTTATAAATCGGATTAGAAAAAAAGAAATTTATTTTAACATTAATGAAGTTACTATGGCAATACTTACTAGAATGTTTATAAAAAGAGGAACTTTTCAGACTATGAATTTTAGAATTTTTTTGGTCGATGGTTATAATTTAAGACTTAGAAAAAAACAGGATTGTCTTATATTTTTAAAAGCGTGCCGAAATAAAAGAAAAGAACTTTATCAAAAAATTTTGGAAATGATACCAGCGGGAGCAAGTATAATTACTATACTAGAAAAGGAATTGGATAATTTTGAAAACTAAATTTTAAGAAAGGAAAAAAATCACTGTGGGTGTGTTAGAGTTTTTTAGAAAGAAACGAAAAGAAAAATTGATTATCTGCTTTTCAAAAGATAAAACGGAAGAGAAAATTTTAAAAAATTTTTTTGAAGCATACACTGATAAAATAAAGTCAGTTACTAATGAAGCTGACAAAGAGATAACATCAAAGACAAAAAAGTTTTTTTTGGTTTTAAAAAATGATAGAAAATTGTCAATTCAAGTAAATCCAAGTCCCAAATATATTTTGGAAACTGAATTTTTTATGGAGCTGTTTTTAGAAAAGTTAAAATTTGAAACTTTTAAAAATTTGAATGAAAAAGAAATTTCAAAATATACTAGAATATTGATAGCCGTTGAAACGTTAAATAAAAATAAAAGAGACGATGATGAACTTTTAAGAAAAAAGGTAACTGAGTTTTTTTACGGATTTCAAAAATTTTTAATAGCAAAAAGATTAAAACATTATCATTATGACAAAAAAAATCTTGTGCGAGATGAAGAAAAATGGGATTTTTCAGATTTTATTCCGCCACTTTCTGAAAAAATGTTTGAAAATTTTGAGCAGACAAAAGAAGATGCTGACAGAATGGAAAGAAATATAAAGTTAATGGAAAAAGATAAAATGCCGTTTTACGATAAAATGGAAGTGAATATATCTGAAAAAGATGTAAAAATAAGAAAAAAATGGGAAATTATAAGAAAAGTTGTGGCAATTGTCATAACTAGAATTGCAGCGCAGACATTTCTTGAGAAAAAAGAGAATATGTTAAAAAATTTGAGTGATATAATTGAGATTTTTGAGAAGAAATATCAGTTTAAGGAATTTTTAACAAAGCGGGAAAGAGAATTTTTGGAAAATAAAAAGGAAAATTATCAATTAAATGTGGAGTTTTATTTTAGACTGGAAACGGCGCAGACACTTTTATGGGTTTTGTCCATTGATAAATTGCCAGATTTTAATAATTTTTCTGATTTGGCGGAGATAATTGAGATTTTAGAAAATGAAAATTTAAAATCATTTGCAAGAAAGTGTGAGATTCGTTCCAAAAATCAGATTTTGGATGTATTAGATTATATGTATCGATTAAATTGGGCGAATGTTGAAATAAAATTAAATGGTTACAGCAGAATTGTAAATGAAAGTATTTTATATTTTACAAGATTGGGCCTTGAATGGGTGGTTCAGAGTGATATACCAATGGAAGAAATAGTTATTCATACATAAAAATAAAAAGTAATATAAAAAAATCTCGCTTCTTTTTTATTTTATCAAATAAATCTTTGCCAAATCAAATAAAAATATCATAACAAGCGACACCGAAACAATAATTCCAAGTCCAAATCTTTTTAGTGATAAAAAAGCAACGACACCCATTCCAATCAATATTTTTACAATGTCATAAGGAGTTGTACCGCCTGAAGTGAAAATATCCGGAAAAATCATAAGTGCCAGTACCGAATATGGCAATGCCTCAAAAAATTTATTCATTATCGGATTTTTTGGAATCTTTACAAACAGCGGCAAAAGCCTTAAAGCCACCGTTACCAACGCCGAAATGACAATTACTTTAAAAACTTCCAAATTATTCATTTTCTTTTACCTCATCCTTTCTATGTCTTACCGCATAAATTAAACTTGAACCTATCATAATTAAAATCATTGCCCATCCGCTACTTACCTTATTTAAAATTGGCAAATACATAAATGCCAGTTTTGCGGCAATTACGTAAATTACAACTTCAAAAAATTTTGGCAATTTTTGCAGTGACATCACAAGTAAACTAAAATATATTGAATATAAAATAAAACTTAGACTTGCACGAAAAACTTCTGGTATCATATTTCCAAAAAGTGAGCCTAGAACAGAGCTTCCAGCATAGCAGAAATATGGAACTGTATTTAGCCCAATTATATACCAAGGTGAATTTTCTTCCTTTATAATCGCATAAGTTATCGTTTCATCAGTAAGTCCAACTCCAACAAGTATTTTTTCAAATAATTTAGTTCCATTTTTTAATTGCCTGAAAATTAGTAAATTTAAAAGCAAATATCTCAAATTTATCATAAGTACTGAAATTATGACTTCAATCACTGTAGAATGCTGCACATAAACCATTTTCAAAAGCATAGCTTCCGAGCCGCCGGCATAAATTCCGAATGACATCGCTGCCGTAACAATCGTATACATTCCATTATTTTTAGCAATCAGCCCAACTGTCAGACCAAATGGAATATATGCAATTCCCATTCCAATTCCAGCTTTTAGACCTTTTAAATATTTTTTTGTGTTAATCATTATTTTCCTTTCTGTTATTTATTTTATATTATTATTTAAATTTTTTATTATACTCAAATTTATTTAAAAATAAAACGCTAAAAATTATATAAATTTAGAGTTTGAATAGAATAATCATACTTTTTGAGTTCAGCTTTAAAGCAGTTTTACTATAAATTAAATAAATTTTATTATTTAAAAATTATATCACAATTTCTTCATTAATTGAACTCTATTTAATCTTATTTAACTTTATTTAATTTTTTCCCTTAAAAAATAAAAAGAAACAAAAAAGAAGCTAGTTCATTTTGAGCTAACTTCTTTAATTACGCTATAAAGCGTCTTTTCCTCTCTCTTTTGTTCTAATTCTAATCACATCGTCTATTGGCAAAATAAATATTTTCCCATCTCCAACTTCTCCAGTGTAAACGGCATCTATTATAATGTCAACTAATTTTTCAACATTGTCATCCTGAGTAATTATTTCAATTTTTAATTTAGCCAGTAATGTCGGCGTAATTTTTTGCCCACGAAAACTTTCCGTGTAGCCCTTTTGATTTCCGTGTCCCAAAACTTGGCTTACTGTCATTCCTTTGACTTTGGCTTTTGTCAATGCGTCTTTTAAATCTTCTAATTTATCAGAACGAATTATAACTTCTATTTTTTTCATAATTTTTCTCCTTAAATTAAGAATCTAGTCCCATAAATGTTGGGTAAGCGGTTTCCTTATGTTCACTGTCATCCATCCCCACAGCTTCTTCTCTATCTGTAGCTCTAAGCGGTAAAAATACACCGATAACTTTTATTATCACAAATGTAAAAGTTCCAGCCCAAATAGCCGTTATCAGTATGGCAGCAACTGTTGCACCAAACAAATGAGTTCCGCCGTATAAAAGTCCAAAATTTCCCTTTTCTGGTGTTAAACTTGGCGTTGTAAAAATCGCTGTTGCAATTCCTCCAAAAATTCCACCAACACCATGACAGCCGAAAGCATCTAATGCATCGTCGTATTGCAATTTATGTTTTAAACTTGAAATTGCAAAATAGCAAATTGGACTGACTAACAATCCCATTAAAATTGCTGAGCCGTACGAAACATAACCTGCACCTGGCGTTATTGCCACAAGCCCTGCAACTAGACCAATTGAAGTTCCAACTAATGTAGGAGTTCCGTTACTTAACTTTTCAATAATTACCCAAGAGCATGTTGCCGTAGCAAGCGATAACATTGTCGTAATAAAAGCGTGAATCGCTGTACTATTTGCTTCAAGAGCTGAACCTGCATTAAATCCTAGCCAGCCAAACGCCAAAATTCCTGTTCCAAGCAGTACAAAAGGCACATTATGCGGACGATACTCGGTTCTTGTAAATTCTCTTCTCTTTCCGATAATTGTCGCTAAAACAAGTCCAGACACTCCTGATGAAATGTGAACGACAAAATCTAATGCTCCCATTTTTGCAAGAAGTCCTCCGCCCCAGACCATGTGAGCTAAAGGATAATAAACAAATATTAGCCAAATTGGAGCAAAAACTAAAAACGGCGCAAACTTTATTCTCCCAGTCACAGCACCCGTTGCAATGCTTACCGTAATTATTGAAAACATCATTTGAAATAATGCAAAAGCTGCATCTGGAATTTTATAGCCTTTTGTACTTGCTGTTTCACTGACTCCACGTAATAAAACATTTCCAAAATTTCCTATAAATTTCCCGTTTCCAGAAAACGCTAAGGAATACCCCACTAAAAACCACATCACAACTACAATAGCAATTGGAAGAATAACCATCATCATTGTATTAATGACATTTTTTCTTCGTCCCAGACCTCCGTAAAAGAAAGCTAGTCCCGGGGTCATAAAAAGCACTAATGCTGATGAAAATAAAATAAAAACTACACTTGCTGTATCCATACTGATACCTCCTTTAAAATATATTTCGACATCTGCGTGTCTTATTCAACAAAAATATTTTATCATTTTCTAAATCATTTGTAAAATATATAATTTTTATAATTTTAATATATATAATATATGAATTGGAGCATAAAACTTTATTTTAGTATAATCTTTATTTAGTATAAAATGTTTTATTTTTTGAAAAAAATTTGGAGATTTTTGATGAAAAAATAAAAAATTAGGAAATATCATTCTAGAAATAAAAAATAAAAAGACAAAAATTATTTATTGTGGTAAAATATAAAAGCAAAATAGAGATAGAAAGGAGAAAGAAGTGTTATTTTTGAAAAATGGTGTTGATGTTTTTGGAAAACAAATTGAGCTTTTAATTTTAGACGATAAAATTTTTAAAGTTGGCGAAAAAATTTTGGAAAATGAAATTGAAGAATTTGAGAAAGAAAATAGCGACAAGAATTTAAAAATTATTGATTTGAACGGGAAATTAGTAATGCCAGGAGTTATTGATATTCATACGCATATGAGAGAGCCAGGATTTACTTATAAAGAAGATTTTGCAACAGGAAGCAGAGCATGTGCTAAAGCAGGAATTACAACATTTTATGATATGCCAAATACAATTCCGACGACGACAAGTTTAAAAGCGCTGGAAGAAAAAAAGAAATTGGCGGCTAGAAAATCTATTGTAAATTATGGATTTCATTTTGGTGGAAGTAAAAATGATAACGCCAGTGAAATAAAAAAAGTTATTGAAAGCGGCAAAGTAAATACTGTAAAAATATTTATGAATGTTTCGACAGGAGAAATGCTTATTGAAGATGACGAAATTTTAAAAAAAGTGTTTGAAAATTCTAAATTAGTGTTGGTTCATGCTGAAAATGAGATGATTGACAAAGCACTAAAACTTAATAAAGATTATGGAAATGGACTTTATGTCTGCCACATTCCGTCAAAAGAAGAATTGATTAAAGTTTTGAATGCGAAAAAAGATAAGGATTTTAACAACGAAAAGCATCCCATTTATGCAGAAGTTACACCACATCACTTGTTTTTGAACGAAGAAATTAGAGAAAGTACCAAAAGAAATAAAATGCTTTTGAGAATGAAACCAGAACTTAGAACAAAAGCTGACAATGAATTTTTGTGGGAAGCGTTAAATAATGGTGAAATTGATACAATTGGAACGGATCATGCACCACACCTAATTTCAGAAAAATTAGAAAAGATAACTTTTGGAATGCCAGGAGTGGAAACTTCACTTGCTTTAATGCTAAATGCCTATAATGAAAAAAGAGTGAAATTGGAAACAATTCAAAAACTGATGTGTGAAAGTCCTGCAAAAATAATGAAAATTAGAAAAAGAGGAAAGTTGGAAGAAGGATATTTTGCAGATATTATAGCTGTTGATTTATCAAAAGAATGGACTGTTGGAATTGACGACAAAATTGAATCAAAATGTGGCTGGACACCTTATGAAAAATGGAAATTAAAAGGCAAAAATATTTTGACAATTGTTAATGGGAAAATTGTTTTTGAAAATGGAAAATTTAGTGATAAGTTAGAAAATGGAAGGGAAGTGGAATTTTATGAGTGAAAATTTAAGTTTGGAAGAGAGAGTGGCAAAGGCGTTATTTGATGTAAAAGCGGTAAAAATCAATGTAAATGAACCTTTTACATTTGCGTCTGGAATAAAAAGTCCAATTTATTGTGACAACAGATTTGTCTTGGGATTTTCTGATGAGAGAGATGTCATTGTAGATGGATTTGTACAGGCAATTGACGGTGATGCAGATGTAATTGTGGGAGTTGCAACTGCGGGAATTCCTTGGGCCTCATTTATTGCGGACAGAATGAAAAAACCTCTTGCGTATGTCAGAAATAAACCAAAAGATCACGGAGCTGGAAAACAGATTGAAGGTGCTGAAGTCAAAGGGAAAAAGGTTGTTGTAATTGAAGATTTGATTACGACTGGGAAAAGCAGCTTAATTGCCGTTGATGTGCTTCAAAAAGAAGGAGTGGCTGATATGGAAGTAAAATCAATTTTTACTTATGGATTTGATGCCGCAAAAGAAAATTATAACAAGTTTAACTGTAAATTTAGTTCCCTGTCAAATTTTAATGTTTTGATAAATTTACTTAAAAATACAGATTATTTGACAAAAGAAGAAGCAGAAATTGCACTTGAATGGAGTAAAAGTCCAAATACTTGGGGAGTTAAATAAATTTGGATTTTGCTCAAAAATAAAATAATTTGAACTAAAATCAAAATATTTAAATTTTAAAATTTTGAAAAGATAAATTAAAAAAATGAAATGAAAAAATAAAGGATAAAAAAATCGCTGATTATTTATAATTTCAGACTTCTAAAAAGTTAAAATTACAAATTTTCAGCGTAATTTTTATTTTAAAATTATGGACGAAGTTTTGCTAATTCTTCGATGTCAATGTCAGCATCGTAGTCGACATTGTCAAAATCAAATCCATTTAATTGCATAAATTCTTCTCTTGCACCTTTGTAATCACTAACTTCCTTAAAATTTTCAGGTGTTACTTTGTCCCATAAAGCTTCTACCTCAGCTTGGACATCTTCTCTCATTTCCAAGTTGTCAGGTCTTAATCTTCTCTCATCATCAATTACACGGTTATTTCCATAAACCATATCTTTTAGTAATCTATGTTTTTGCTGAATTGTTCCTTCGTGAATTCCTTTTTCTTTCATAACTTTATAAAGTAATGCAGCATATAGCGGAAATATTGGAATAACAGCACTAGCTCTTGTCATTAGCGCTTTACTTAGTGAAACATATGCTTCTCCATTGACTTTTTCTTTTAAATAGTCATTTAAAATATCAGCTGTATGTTCTAAATCTCTTTTTGCAGCTCCAATTGTACCGTCTTTGTAAATTCCGTAAGTTACTTTTGGTCCTAAATATGAATAAGCTACCGTTTTAAACCCATCTGCTAGGACATTTGCATTTGAAAGAGCTTCAATCCACAGTTTCCAGTCTTCACCACCCATTACTTTTACTGTGCTCTTAATTTCTTCAGGTGTGGCAATTTCCATTGTAGTTTCTTCCATTGTTTCTTTTTCAAAATTTATTGTAGGACCTGTGATTTCTTCTTTTGTAGATTTTAGTGCAGATCTGTAAGTTTTTCCATCTTTTGGGTCAGTTCTCACTCCACTTGCCAAGCTATAAATTACTAAGTCAATTTTTCCACCAAATTCTTCTTTTATGTATTTTATGACTTCATCTTTCATTTCGTTGGAAAAAGCGTCCCCAATAAAATTTTTTGCAGGTATTCCTTCTTTTTTCGCAGCTTCAGTAAAGGCTATTGTATTCCACCAACCAGCAGAACCAATTCTTTTTCCTTCAACACCTTTTTCAAATGCGACTCCAATTGTTTCGGCTCCAGCACCGAAAGCTAGTGAAATTCTTGTTGAAAGCCCGTATCCCGACGATGAACCTATTATTAAAACTTTTTTTGGTCCTGTATATTTATCTTGTGATTTTATATAGTCAATTTGTCTTTTTACAAATTCTTTTGCTCCTATTGGGTGATTAGTCAGAGCTAATCCACCTTTTAATCTAGGTTTTATTACCATTATTTCCTCCTAATTTAATTATTAAAAAAATCATTTTTCATACATTTATCTAGATAATACCATATTTTTTATATTTTTTACAAGAATTATTTTTTTTAAAAATAAAATTTATAATTTTGATAATCAAAGTAATTTATTTATTTTTTTTAAATTTAAAAAATTGTATAAATATTTTAAAAAATGTGATATGATATTAAATGTGAAAGTTTTAAAAGTAAAAAAGGAGAGAGAAAAATAAAAATATGGAAAAAATTGATATTTTAGGATTAAATTTGGAGGAGTTACAAGAAAAATTTCTTTTGGCAGGACTCAAAAAATTTAATTCAAATCAAGTATTCGACTGGCTTCACAGCAAACTTGAGTTTAACTTTGACAATTTTTCAAATATTTCAAAAAAAGATAGAGAAATTTTGAAAAAAAGCTTTTTTGTGAAAAAATTAGAATTTAAAACTCATCAAATTTCAGAAGACAAGGAAACGGAAAAATTTCTTTTTGAATTAAATGATAAAAAATTTATTGAAAGCGTATTAATAACTCACAAAAATAGGTACACGCTCTGTGTTTCATCGCAAATTGGATGTCTTATGAACTGTGATTTTTGTGCGACAGCTCTGATGGGTTACGAGCGCAATTTGTCTGTTTCAGAGATTTTGCTTCAATATTACTACGTTCAGAAACATCTTTTAAAGCGTGGAAAAAAACTTGGAAATGTTGTTTATATGGGAATGGGAGAGCCTTTTTCAAATTATTGTGCCGTGCTTTCCTCAATAAACATATTAAATTCTGAAAAAGGACAAAATTTTTCTAAAAGAAATTTTACAATTTCGACGAGCGGAGTAGTTCCAGTGATAAAAAAATTTACAGTAGATGAATCTCAAATTCATTTGGCAATTTCTCTTCATTCGGTGAGAGATGAAATTAGAAATCAAATCATGCCAATAAATAAAACTTGGAATGTAAATAAATTAAAGGAAGCACTTTTAGAGTATCAGAAAAAGACAAAAAATCGAATCACGTTTGAATATATTTTAATTGATGAGTTAAATTGCGAACCAAAAGATGCAAGAGAATTAGCGGAATTTTTAAGTTCGTTTAACTGCCTTGTAAATCTCATTCCATATAATCCAGTTGGAGGTAAAATTTATAAGACGCCGTCAAAATCAAAGCAAAGAGAATTTTATAAGATATTAAAGGATAGAAATGTTAATGTGACGCTTAGGGAAACAAAAGGTCAAGACATTGCGGCAGCTTGTGGACAATTAAGAGCTGAAAATCAATTAGAAAAAAACAAAATAACTTTTTGAAAGGTAGGACTAACAGATGAAAAAGGAGAATTCAGAAAAAAAAGAAAAAGTAAAAAAACCAAAAAAGAAATTTAAACTTCGTACTTTTCTTTTAAAAGTTTTTTTATTTTTTTGTGTAATTGGGATAGGAGCGGGAGCATATTTAGTTTATACTGTGCAAAGAGAAACGCCAGTTGATTTAATAGATGGATATGCGCCAGTTTCACCATCGGTTATTTATGATATGAATGGAAATCAAATTGATACGATAATGGTTCAAAATCGTGCACCAATTGGGATTGGAGATATTCCAGAAGATGTACAAAATGCTTTTTTAGCGATAGAGGACAGAAAATTTAGAAGTCATCACGGAATAGATTTTATTCGTACGGCTAGAGCGATATTTTTGACGGTTACAGGAAAACGCCGTGAAGGTGGAAGTACAATAACACAGCAACTTGCAAAAAATGCGTTTTTATCACCAGAACAAACTGTGTCAAGAAAATTAAAAGAAGCGATTTTGGCGATAGAAATTGAAAGAAAATATACAAAAGATGAAATTTTGGAAAATTATTTAAATACAATTTATTTTGGACAAGGTGCCTATGGAATAAAAAATGCGGCAATCAAATATTTTAACAGAGAACCTAAAAATTTAACAATTGCACAAGCAGCAATTTTAGCAAGTCTTCCAAAGTCTCCAACAAAATATTCAAAATTGAAATATGCGCTTGAAAGACAAAAAATAGTCTTGCATCAAATGAGAGAGTACGGATTTATAAATGATGAACAGTATAATGATGCAATTAATGAAAAAATTGTCTTTAAAAATGGGGATATAAAGAGCCGAAATGAAGAAGAGCAAATTTCAACTTCAAACGTTGCGCCAGAGTTTACAACAATTGTGTTAAGTGAATTGAGAAAAATTTTGAAAATATCGGAAGAAGATCAGAAATTTTTATTTGACGGTTATAAAGTTTACGCAACTGTTGATTTAGATTTGCAAAGAGCGGCATACAAAGCTTTTAACAGCAATTACAATCTAAAAACCAAAGCTGAGTTAAACGGAGCGCTGTATTCGATAGATCCGAGCAATGGGTTTGTAAAAGCGATGGTTGGCGGGAAGGATTATAAAAAAGGAAACTTTAACCGTGCTGTGAGTTCGCTGCGGCAACCAGGTTCATCATTTAAGCCAATAGTGTATTTAGCAGCGTTGCAGAAAAAAATGACGATGGCTAGTGTGATGGAAGATTCACCAATAAAAATCAACAATTGGTCGCCTAAAAACTTTGATGGAAGTTATAGAGACAGTATGACTTTAGACAAGGCAATAGAAATTTCAAACAACATAATTCCTGTAAAATTATTGCAATATGTGGGAATTCCTAAAGCTGAGAAAGTCTGGCGTGATGCTGGAGTAGTTGGAGGAGATTTTCCTAAAAACTTTACATTGGCGCTAGGGTCAATTTCTACAAAACCTTCAGATATGGCGATGTTTTATGCTGCACTTGCAAATGGAGGTTATCAAGTTGAGCCACAATATATTTACAAAGTTGAAAATAAATATGGTGAAGTCATTTATGAAGCGAAACCTAAAATGAAAAAAGTTTACGATTCAAAAGATGTGGCAGTTCTTACATATATGCTAGAAAATGCTGTAAATTACGGAACTGGTCAATCGGCAAAAGTATTTAAAAATGGTCAGTTAATTCCAATGGCTGGAAAAACTGGAACGACTTCAGATTATGTGTCAGCTTGGTTTACAGGCTATACACCAACTCTTGCGACAGTCGTGTATGTTGGAAATGATGACAACAAGTCAATGGGAACTGGAATGACAGGAGGATCAGCTGCAGCACCAATTTGGAAAAACTATATGCAGTCGGTTGTGGATTTGCCAAATTATAATGTCGGAGTATTTGAGTTTATTGACGATTACATCAAGAGAAAAGATTTGACAACGAGAGATATTGACTTGGAAAATGGACTGCTTGATACGGACGGCGTAAATAAGAGAACGATGTTATTTAAAGCTGGAACAGAGCCGATAGAATATGACAATAAATTTAGAGGTGGAATAAGATTTTAAAATAAAAATTACTCACTTAATAAATAATAAAATAAGTGAGTAATTTTTTTTGATTTTAAAACTAAATAAATAATAATTTTATTATGAATAAAATCGCTAAAATAACCATAACTGTTGAAACAGGTCTTTTATCTTCTTTTTTTGCAAATAAATTATAAAGTAAATTTATTAAAACATATGATAAAATTCCTAATGTCAATCCATCTCCAATGCTGTATGTAAGTGCCATCGTAGTGATTGTGATAAAAGCTGGAACACCTTCTAAAACATCGTGCAAGTCAATTTGCTTAACTGAGCTCAACATCAAATATCCTACATAAATTAAAGCAGGAGCAGTTGCACATGCAGGAATTGCTATAAATATTGGTGAGAAAAACATTGAAAATAAAAATAAAACTCCTGTTGTAATTGCTGTCCATCCAGTTCTTCCTCCAGCTAGAACGCCTGTCGAACTTTCCACATAAGTTGTAACTGTCGATACACCAAGTGTCGCTCCCAAAGTTGTTGCAATCGCATCAGCCATAAGGGCACGACCAACATTTGGTACATTTCCATTCTCATCTAGCATATTTGCTTTTGAACAAACTCCAATAAGAGTTCCTACTGTGTCAAAAAAGTCTACAAATAAAAATGTGCAAATTATGACAAAAAAGTTGCTAAATGATCTCAAGTCTTTAAAAAATGAAAAATCTAATTTTCCTATAATCGGCGTCATTGACTTGAATTCAAAAATTCCTTTTGGCAAAAAGATTTTTAGTTCAGCTGCTTCTTTTGGATTTATTATCGCAAATAGCCAAGCTAGTATTGAACTTACTACGATTCCATAAAGAATAGAACCTTTAACTCGTTTTTTATCTAAAATGGCGATTACGAAAAGACCAATAAATGAAATTATCACCGCTGGTGAAAAGTGTCCCATGCTGACTTTAGTCGACTCATTTGCAACTACAAGTCCACTTCCAGAAAATCCCACAAATGCAATAAAAACTCCAATTCCACCTGTAACGGCATGTTTCATGTTTTCAGGAATCGAATTTACAACAGCTTCCCTAATTTTAAACATTGTCAGTAAAATAAATATGATACCTTCAATAAATACTGCAGTTAAAGCCATTTGCCAAGTTGCTCCACCCTTTAGGACGACAGTAAATGCAAAAAAAGCATTTAATCCCATTCCAGACGCTAAAGCAAAAGGTAAGTTTGCGATAAGTCCCATTATAAAGCAACCAAGTGCCGCTGAAAGACAAGTTGCTGTAACAAGAGCTCCTGCATTCATACCAGTTTTGGACAAAATATCAGGATTTACTGCAATAATGTAAGCCATTGTAAGAAAAGTTGTAAGTCCTGCACCAATTTCTTTTTTCATGTCAATATTTTTATTTGCCAAAAGTGGAAAAAGCCTTTTAAGACCTGATAGATTTTCCAATTTTATATCGTTTGAATTATTCATTTTCTTTTTTATCTCCTTTATTTTTTTCAATTTTTTTACTTTTTTCGCTGTTTTCGTTATTTTCTGCGTTATTCAAAGTCATAATAATTTTTTCAATTTTTTTATTTTTTACCATCTGCGGTTTAAAAATAACTTTTCCAATTTGTATTGGCTCTATATTTTCAGAATCTTCTGGAATATATCCAAGTTTTTCGATTAAAAATCCACTTAGCGTGTCATAATATTTAGAATCCAAATTAAAATGAAAATTGTCATTTAAGTCATTTAAAGAAATTTCACCATTTACTAAATATTTATTTTTTGAAAATGGCAATTTTGTTATCATTAAATCTTCGTCGTCAAATTCATCTGATATATTTCCCATAACTTCTTCGATTAAATCCTCTAAAGTGACAATTCCTGAAAAACCACCATACTCATCAATTAAAATAGCAATATGTTTTTTTTCCATCTGCATTTCACTAAACAGTTCATTCACATTTTTAGTTTCTGGCACAAAGTAGGCTTCTTGTACCAAACTTTCAATATTTACATTTTCAAATCCCTTTTTATAAGCTTCGATCATCAAATCTTTTGTCATTAAAACTCCGATTATATTATCCGCTTCTTCTTCATAAACTGGGATTCTAGAATATCGCTCGATTTCCTTTGCTTCAAACAATTCTTTGACCGAAATATTTTTATTAACCAAGAAAACTTTCGTTCTCGGAATCATAATTTCCCGTGCAATTTTTTCGTCAAATACAATTATATTTTCTATCATTTCTTTTTCAGCTTCATTAATTACACCATGTTCTTGACCAACTTCTACAAGCGAACGAAGTTCTTCTTTAGAAACTTTTTCTTCAATATTGTCTTCTTTCATTTTCAAAATAGTCAAAATTAAATTTGTCGAAAGTGTCAAAAATTTTACAAACGGTGAAAATATTTTTGAGACAAAAACAATAACATCGATAGTACGAAGTGCAATTGTTTCAGAGTCCCTGAGCGCGATCCTTTTTGGAATAAGTTCTCCAAAAACAAGAGTTATATATGAAAGCAGGAAAGTCATTAAAATCATAGAAAACTGACTTGCATAAGGAATTTTAAATTTTTGCAAAAAATCAGAAAAATAGTGCGATAAACCAGTCGCAGCCGATGCAGATGCAAAAAAACTTGCAAGAGTTATTCCAACTTGAATTGTTGATAAAAATTTACTTGGTTCACTAAGTAAATTATTTAATAAAATTGCTTTTTTATTTCCTTCTTCAATTAAAATTTTTATCTTGTTTTTATTGACTGAAACAATGGACATCTCCGCTGCAGAAAAAAAAGCATTAATTCCAGTTAAAATAATTATTATTACTATTTGTAATAATAAATTGCCCTCGGACATTTTTTATTCCCTCCTAAATTTTTTTATTAACGATATTATAACATATTTTTTTAAATAAAAAAAGGAAATGACAAGATAAATTGGAGAAGTAAAGATTTATATTTAAGGGAGAAATTGAATTTCTCCCTATTTTTCTAGTTTAAATTGTTTCTAAAAATGATTTTGCATTTTTGATTTGCATTTTGACATTTTGAATCGAAGTTCCACCGAAGGAGTTTCTTTTATTGACACAGTTTTCAATCGTAATTTCATTTTGAATGTCTTCTCTGAATATTTCAGAAAAATTTTGAAATTCAGAAAGTGTCATGTCTTCAATTGCAATCTTTTTATTCTCACAGTAAGAAACGATTTCTCCAACAATTTTGTGTGCCTGTCTAAATGGAACGCCGTGTTTTGCCAAATAATCAGCCACATCAGTCGCATTTAAAAATCCGTATTTCATTGAGTCAAAGATTTTTTCTTTGTTTACTGTAACAGTATTTAACATTGAATAAAAAATTTCGATGCAAAGCTTGATGTTGTCAATTGAGTCAAAAATTCCTTCCTTGTCTTCCTGCATATCTTTATTATAAGCAAGTGGAAGAGCTTTCATTGTAGTCAAAATTGCCATCAAATTTCCGTAAATTCTTCCAGTTTTCCCACGCACAAGTTCCGCTATGTCGGGATTTTTTTTCTGTGGCATAATCGAAGATCCAGTTGCAAAAGCGTCGTCCAAATTTATAAATGAAAATTCAGATGTGCACCAGATAATTATTTCTTCAGAAAATCTTGACAGATGCATAGAAATTACCGAAATAATCATACCCAATTCAATTATAAAATCCCTGTCGCTCACAGAATCTAAGCTATTTTCAGTCGGTTTAGAAAATCCAAGTTCTTGTGCAACAAAATGTCTATCTAAGTCAAAAGTTGTTCCGGCAAGTGCTCCAGCTCCAAGCGGCATTTCATCACTTCTTTTTAAAAAGTCATCAATTCTTGTGATGTCTCTTTTAAACATTTGAAAATAAGCCATTAAGTGATGAGAAAACAAGATAGGCTGTGCTCTTTGCAAGTGCGTATAACCTGGAATTATTATATCTTCATATTTTTCCGATAGGTTCAAAATAACATTTTCAAAATTTACAAGAAGTTTTTTAATTTTTTTAGCTTCTTTTCTCACATACATTCTCACATCAAGTGCCACTTGGTCATTTCGGCTCCGAGCTGTGTGAAGTTTTCCAGCGACAGCGCCAATAATTTCAGTCAATCTTTTTTCAATTGACATATGAATATCTTCGTCTTCAATTTTGAACTCAAAAGTTCCATTTTCAATTTCGTTTTTTATTTGAAGCAGTCCATTTTCAATTTCTTTTTGTTCTTCAGAAGAGATAATCCCTTGTTTACCAAGCATTCTGCTGTGAGCGATACTTCCTTTTATATCTTCTTCATATATTCTTTTGTCAAAAGTAATAGATGCATTAAATTTTTCTAGTAGTTTGTCAGTTTCTTTGTTAAAACGGCCTTCCCACATTTTTTTCATAATTTTATTTTTCCTTTCTTAAAAAAGTATTATTTTTACTATTATTATAACAAAAAAAAGAGATATTTAAAAGTTCAAAAAGTTGTATTAATTCAAAATATATTATCGGACGTTATTTTTATAGTAAATTTATAAATCAAATAAAATTTGCATAAATAATTAACAATATATCTTAAACAACAAGTTTAAAATCTTTTTTCTTAAAAAATTAAAATAAAAAAGGGAAACAGAATCCCTTCCTATAATTAACAATATTATTTCATAACTTTTCAAAAAAAATTATAACGTAGACTTATTTCAAGCTATTAATTCCAGCGAGATTTATAAAATTCCAAGGCTTGTTGTAATGTGGCTGAAAGAAAAAGTCTAAAAATGCTAAATCGTCGATTGTCATTTTGTTTTGAATGCAAACAGACAGCGTGTTTATTGATTGCGTTAAATCGAATTTTGAGTTTAGCTGAGCTCCTAATATCTGTCTTGTTTTTTTGTCAAAAATTACTTTTAGTGTAACAGACTCATAAGTTGTCATAAATTCAGGTCTGTAATTATCGACTGCAATTGCGCTTTCTACATCCAATCCAAATGATCTTGCACTTTCTTCAGTAAGTCCAGTTGCAGCCATGTTATTTTCATAAATTTTAATTCCTGAAGTTCCTTGTGTTCCTGGATGTTCAAATTTATTTTCAGAAATATTTAGTCCAGCTAGAGTTCCCATTCTAACTGCATTTGTCGCAAGTGGAATATACATTTCCTTTTGAAGCGGATTATAAAAAACTGAGCAGCAGTCTCCAGCAGCCATCACATCTTTATTGCTGGTTCTCATAAATCTATCAACTTTTATAGCGCCGTTTGGAAGCATTTCTAATTGATTTTCAAAAAGTTTTGTATTTGGAACAAAACCTACACACATAATCACTAAATCTGCTTCATATTCATTTTTGTCAGTGATAACTTTTGTTACAATTCTGCTATTGTCATTATCTCCAATAAATTTTAGCACTTTTTCGTTCGTTGCAATTGTAACTCCATTATTTTTCAATGTATTTTCTGCCACATCTGTAAATTCTTTGTCAAAATATTTACTCAAAATTCTTTTTTCAGCGTCAACCAAAACAACTTCTTTTCCATTTTCTTTAAATGCTTCGACCAATTCAACACCGATATAACCTGCACCGACAACGACAACTTTTTTTGACGACTTACTTTTTTCAATAATTTTATTGGCGTGATTATAATTTTTACAAAGTAAAATATTTTTTAACCCAATTCCATCAATTTTTGGAATAATTGGCCAAGAACCTGATGTAACGATTAATTTATCATAAGTTTCTTCAAATTCTTCGTTATTTTCCAAATTTCTAACTTTTAATTTTTTATTTTTTACGTCAACATATGTGACATCGTGCTTCATCCGAGTGTCAACTCCAAGCTCAAATAATTCTTCAGGCGAAGAATAAAAAAGCCCTTTTGGATATTTGACAACTCCACCAATATATAGTGCGATTCCGCAAGATAAAAAAGAAATGTTGTCATTTCTTTCAAATACCGTAATTTTAGCATTTGGATTCAATTTTTTAAAGTTTTTTATAGCTGCGGTTCCAGCGTGAGTACATCCAATAACGACTACTTTCATGAAAAACCTCTCCTTTATAATTAATATTATTTTTTCGATTAATAAATTATAATATTTATAAAAATATTTTTTTTATTAATTTGTAGTTATTATAATTATACTACAAAATTTAAAAAAAACAACAATTAAAAATATAAAAAAATATAATTGAAAAAATTTTCAAATAATGTTAAGATTAATTTGTAATAATTTTGCTTTTATAAAATTTATAATTTATAAAAAAAAGAAAAATAAAATAATGGAGATTTTTAATAATTATGAAAAGAAAAACTATAAAAAATCAAGTTGAGATAAATGGAATTGGACTTCACAAAGGAAAACAGATAAAAATGGTTTTAAAGCCTGCGAGCAAAAAAACTGGAATTGTTTTTGAAAGGGTGGATGTCCGTGATAAGAATAATATCATAAAAGTGAATTACAAAAATTTGTTTGATTTAGAGAGAGGAACGAATATTCAAAATGAAGATGGAGTAAAACTTCACACAATTGAGCATTTTATGTCGACACTTTCAGTTTGTGGGATTACTGATGTTTTTGTGGAAATTGAAGGAAATGAAATGCCAATTTTGGACGGAAGTTCAATCAGGTTTGTGGAAAAAATTAAAAGTGCTGGAGTTTTGGAACTGGAAGAAGAAATAGAACCTTTGATTATAACTGAGCCTGTTATTTTTTCTGATGAAAAAAATGGAAAATATGTTTTGGCGTTGCCATATGACGGGTTTAAAATTTCTTACACAATAGATTTTAATCATACATTTCTAAAATCAGAATATTTTGAATTTGAAGTAAATTTAGAAAATTATGAAAAAGAAATTGCAAGTTGCAGAACTTTTGCATTTGACTACGAAATAGACTTTTTGAAAAAAAATAATCTTGCTCTTGGAGGAAGTTTGGACAATGCTATTGTGATTGGCAAAGATGGACCATTAAATCCTGAAGGGCTTCGGTATGAGAATGAATTTGTGCGACATAAAATTTTGGACATAATCGGAGATTTGTATGTTTTGGGAACTCCAATTAAAGCACATATAATTGCAATAAAAGCTGGACATTTTATAAATGCAAAATTAACTGAAATGATTGCAAAAAAATTTGAAATATAAAAAAATTTATATTTTTAAAATAAAAATTTTTATTAAAAAAACTTGTAATTTATAAAAAAATAAAATATAATATAGATAATTTAAATAAAAAAATAATTAGGAGGGAATTTTAAGATGGAAACAGTTATGAATATAGAAGATATTATGAAAATATTGCCACATAGATACCCATTTTTATTGGTAGATAGAGTGATAGAAAAAAATGGGACAGATAGTTTGGTCGCCATTAAAAATTTGACAATGAATGAAGAATTTTTTCAAGGGCATTTCCCAGGAAAACCTGTTATGCCGGGAGTATTGCAAATGGAAGCACTTGCACAGGCAGTTGGGCTACTTATGCTAGAACCTGGAAAGATACCTTTATTTATGTCAATTGACAAATGTAAATTTAGAAAACCTGTTGTACCTGGGGATCAATTAAGACTTGAAGTGGAAAAATTGAGCGTGAGAAGAAATATTATCGTTGCTAAAGGAAAATGTTTGGTTGATGGAGCCGTAGTGAGCGAAGGAGAATTAAAATTTGCAGTAACAGATATGTAAAGACGAATGAAAACGAGAGGTATTAATTTATGAGTTTAAATAATATACATCCAACGGCAATTGTTGATCCAAATGCTAAAATAGGGGAAGATGTAAAAATAGGTCCATATTCGGTAGTAGGTCCTGAAGTTTCAATAGGAAATGGAACAGTCATAGAATCTCATGTTGTAATTGAGGGTGAAACTATAATTGGAGAAAATAATTATATTTTTTCCTTTGTGTCAATCGGTAAAGTGCCACAAGATTTAAAATTTAACGGCGAAAAAACTAGAGTTATAATTGGAAATAATAATAAAATTAGAGAATTTGTTACAATTCATAGAGGAACAACTGATAAGTATGAAACAAGAATTGGAAATGACACTCTTGTTATGGCATATGTTCACATTGCCCACGACTGTATTATTGGAGATCACTGCGTTCTAGCAAATGCAGCTACTTTTGCGGGACATGTGGAAGTTGAAGATTGGGCGGTTGTTGGTGGACTTACGGCGATACATCAGTTTACGAGAGTTGGAAGACATGCAATGATTGGTGGATGTTCAGCTGTGAATCAGGATGTAGTTCCTTATATGCTTTCTGAAGGAAATAAAGCGAGAGCTGTTTATATCAACATTGTAGGGCTTAAGAGAAGAGGATTTTCTGAAGAGCAGATAAAAACTTTAAGAGACGTTTATAAAATTATCTTTAAGAAAAAATTGAAATTGGAAAAAGCGCTGCAAATTTTGGAAAAAGATTATAAAGATAATGAAGACGTGGTAAAATTAGTCGAATTTATCAGAAAGAGCAAAAGAGGAATTACAAGATAAAAATTAGTGAAATAAAAATTAACGGAATTTAGTGAGAAATCTCGAATTTCTATAAATAAAAAAATTTATTGAATCAAATTAATATAAATTTTCTCAAAATAAATAATTTAGAAAATTAACTAGGTGTATTTATTTTGGGTTAATTTTTTTATAAATTTGTATTTACAAAAAAAGATAGAGGAAAAAATATGGAAAAAGTGGGATTAATTGCCGGAAATGGCAAGTTGCCAGAATTATTTTTAAATGCTTGTCAAAAAAAGGGGATTAAGATATTTTGTGTCTATTTGTTTGAGAGTGTTGAAGAGAGTGTGAAAAATTATAAAAATTCGGTAAAATATAGCGTAGCACAAGTTGGTAAAATTATTTCTTATTTTAAAAAAAATAATGTTTCTCATCTGATAATGCTGGGAAAAGTTGAAAAAAATCTCATTTTTTCCAATTTGAAATTTGACTTGACGGCTACTAAAATTTTGCTTTCAACTAAAAATAAAAAGGATAAAAATATATTAAAAGCAATAATAGATTATATTGAAAGTGAAAATATAACAGTTTTACCGCAAAATTATCTTCTTGATGAATTTATGGCAAGTGAAAAAGTTTATACAAAAGCAAGTCCTGATAAAAATGAGAAAAAAACGATAGAAATCGGAATAGAAGCAGCAAAAATGCTGACAAGTATTGATGCTGGACAAACTGTCGTCGTAAAAAATCAGTCTGTCATTGCGCTTGAAGGAATTGAAGGGACGGATAAGACTATTTTGCGAGGAGGAGAACTTGCTGGAAAAAAATGTATCGTTGTGAAAATGGCTAGAAATGATCAAGATTATAGAATTGACATTCCGACAATTGGTCTTGAAACTGTGAAAAAAGTGGTGCAGATAAATGGTCGTGGAATAGTTATTGAAGTAGACAAAATGATGTTTATTGATAAAGAAGAAGTGATTGATTTTGCAAATAAAAATAAAATATTTATAGTGGGAATTAAATTTTAGAAATATTTTTATGGAATTTATTTTAAATTTACTTTTATAAAGAAAAAGAAAATAGGTAAAATTATGGAAAAAACTAAAAAAGTATTTATTTCTTGTGGTGAAATGTCGGGAGATTTACATGCTTCCTATATTGTAGAAGAGATGAAAAAAAAAGAAAATATTGAATTTTACGGAGTTGTCGGTGATAAATCCATTGCAGCTGGAGTGAATGTAGTCAATCATATAAAAAATAATGATGTGATGGGATTTGTAGAAGCTGTGAAAAAATATCGGTATTTTAAGAAAAAAGCGAAAGAATATATTGAATTTATAAAAAAAGAAAAAATAAAAACGGTAATTTTTGTTGATTTTGGTGGCTTTAATTTAAAATTTTTTGATTTGGTAAAAAAAGAAATTCCCAATATAAGAACAATTTATTACATTCCGCCAAAAGTCTGGGCCTGGGGGAAAAGCAGGATTAAAAAATTGAAAAAATTTGATGATGTCGTTGTGATTTTTCCTTTTGAAAAAAAATATTTTGACAAGACGCTTGAAAAATTTGGAAGTGATTCAAAAAGAAGTTTGAAAGTTCATTATTTTGGGAATCCATTTGTTGATAAATATAAGTTTAGTGAATATTTAGGAGAAAAAATTTTACTTTTGCCAGGAAGCCGTGAGCAGGAAATTGAAAAATATTTGCCTGTGATTTATGAAGTTTTGACAAGTCCAAAAGTTAAAAATGAAAAATTTATAATGAAGCTTGCGGATAAATCACATATTAAATATATTGATAAAATAAATAAAAAGTTTAATATGAATTTTAAAAGCTTAAAAAATCTGGAAATTTCATTTGAAAAAGTTGAAAAAATTAGAGATGAATGTAAGTTTGCAATTGCAACTTCTGGCACGGTCACATTTGAAATGGCTCTTATGGGGCTGCCTGTCATAGTAGTTTACAAAACTTCTAAAATAAATGCTTTTATAGCGAGAAAAATCGTTAAAATAAAATATATTACTTTGACTAACTTAAACGCTGAAAAAGAAATTTTTAAAGAGTTGCTGCAAGAAGATTTTTCATCTCAAAAGATTTTGGATGAAATGGAAAAAATGGAAAAAAATAAAGAAAAGATTGTACAAAGTTTGAAACTGGAAAAAGAAAAATTTGGAAATTTTGGAGTTTTGGAAAAAATTTCGGAATATTTAATTTCTAAAATTCAATAGTATGATTTATAGTATAATTTTGAAAAAAGAGGAAAAAATATGGGAAAACAAGATGAATTGTCAAATAATTCGATATTTAAATTATTTGTAAAATATTTTATTCCAACACTTATAGGTTCAGCTGTGGTTGTTTTGTACAATATCGTAGACAGGTTTTTTGTTGGAAAAATTAGTGAAAAAGCACTTGCAGGTGCTGGAATAGCGTTTTATATAGTTATGCTTATAATTGCTTTTTCAATGTTAATTGGAGTTGGAGCGGGGACAATTATTTCGCTTAGGTTAGGGCAAGGTAAAAAAGGTGCGGCAAAAAAAGTTTTAGGAAATACAATTACAATGTTTGCAGTTTTAGGTATTTTTTTATATCTTGTGCTAATATTGAATATAAACACTATTTTAACGTATTCGGGAGCAAATAGTGAAACTTTGCCATATGCAAAAGCATATTTACAAATAATTATGTTTGCAATATTACCGCTTTTTTACTCTTATGGACTGACTAATGTCTTAAATTCAGTAGGTGCACCTAACGTTGCAATGTTTTCAATGTTAATTGGAGCAGTTGTCAATATTATTTTAGATTATGTGGCAGTTATAATTTTACACACTGGAATTGAAGGTACAGCTTATGCAACATTGATAGGAAATGTACTGTCAGCAGTATTTGTTTTATATTTTTTAACAGCTGGAAAATTTCCTTTTAAAGTTAATTTATTTGGGTTTAAGCTGGAAGAAAAAAGTAAATTGGTTTTGCAATTTAATAAATTAAAGTTGGATAAAAAAATTATAATGGACGTTTTATCAATTGGAATGTCGCCGTTTTTACTACAAGCCGCAAGTTCTCTTGTGGGAGTGATTACAAATAAAATTGTAGATATAAATGGCGGAACTTATGGAGTTGCAATTATGACTATTATAAATTCATATTTGCCGCTGATGACGATGAGTGTCTATTCGGTTTCACAGGCAATTCAGCCAATTGTGGGGTTTAATTATGGAGCAAAATATTATGAAAGAGTTAGAGAATCGCTACTTACAGCAGTGTATGCTGGTGTTGGATTATCTGCAATATTTTGGGCAGTTGTAATGATTTTTCCAAAAGAAATGGTTTTATTTTTTAATGAGAAAAGTACGATTTCTGCTTTGAAGGAAGGGGAAAAGGCTATGAGAATTTATTTTTCTCTTGTGATTTTGTCGTCTTTTGGAATCATTATACCGAATTACTTTCAAGCAACAGGACGTTCTAAATATTCTGTAATTTTAAATTTATTAAGACAAGTTATCATCTTTTTAATAGTTGTTATAATTTTTTCAAACATATTTAAGTTAAATGGTGTATGGTATGCACAGCCATTTACAGATTTTGTATTTTTTATAATACTTGCTGTGCTTTGGTATAAGGAAAATAAAAAGATGAAAGATTTAACTGCTGCAAGAGAAAATGAAAAAATAGCAATTAGAGAAAAAAGAGAAAATTAATAAAAAAAGAGGTAAAAATTATGAGAGTAATAATACTTATGGTGATTTCCTATTTGCTGGGAAGTATTCCAAATGCACTATGGATTGGGAAAGTTTTTTGTGGAATAGACGTGCGGGAACATGGAAGTAAAAATACTGGCTCTACAAATGCAGCTCGTGTTTTAGGACCAAAATGGGGTCTCTTGACATTGGTTTTGGATATTTTAAAAGGATTTGTTCCAACACTAATTGCAGTTAGCTTGAAAATGGACTTTTTTCAAAATCTGACAAATATTTCAAATTTGGATTTTGTGTTAGTTGGAATTTGTGCGATATTAGGGCACATCTTTTCTATATTTTTAAAATTTAAAGGTGGAAAAGCTGTTGCTACGACGCTTGGAGTTTTTGTGGTACTTGTTCCAAAAGCAATATTATTTGCAGCAATTGTATTTTTTATAGTTTTTGCAATTTTTAGATATGTGTCGCTTTCTTCAATCTGTGCAGCAATATTACTTCCAATATTTATATTTTTAATGTATAGAGATATTTTAATTTACACATTTTTGGGAATTTTAATAGCGATATTAATAATTTTAAAACATAGAAGCAATATTGAAAGATTAAAAAATGGGACTGAATCGAAATTTAGCTTAAAAAATAAAAAAGGAAAGTAGGTAAAAGCAATGTCAGGAAACAAAAAAAATATTTTAGTAATAGGTGGTGGGAGCTGGGGAAGCTGCCTTTCAAAATTATTAGTTGAAAATGGTCATAATGTCTATTTGTGGGAGTATAACGAAGAGGTTAGAGATGTTATGAAAACTACAAAAACAAATCCAAATTTTTTGAAGGGAATAAAATTGCCAGATGAATTAAATATCATAGACGATTATGGAAAGGTTTTAACTGATGAAAAAAAATATGGAAAAATAGATATTGTATTACTTGCGACACCAACGCAATTTTTAAGAGGTGTTTTAAAAAGATTGAAAAATTTCTTAAATTATAATATAATACTAGTAAATGTTGCAAAGGGATTGGAAATTTCTACTAAAAAAAGAATTTCTGAAATAGTTGATGAAGAATTAGAAAATAAAAATTATAATTATGTTTTATTAGCTGGGCCTACTCACGCAGAAGAAGTAGCGCAAAGATTACCATCAGCAATACTTTCAGTTTCAAAAGATGAAAACTCAGCAAAAATTGTACAGAAGACATTTAGTAATAGTTATTTCAGAGTTTATACAGGGACAGACCTAATGGGAGCAGAACTTGCGGGGGCATTAAAAAACTGCCTTGCAATAGCAGCTGGAATCGCCGACGGTCTAGGTTATGGAGATAATACAAAAGCTGCGCTTATTACTCGTGGAATAAACGAAATGTTTGAAATTGCGAAATATTATAATGCAAATCAAAAGACATTTATGGGATTATCTGGACTGGGAGATATTATCGTAACTTGTACAAGCCGTCATAGCCGAAATAGATACGTAGGAGAAAAATTAGGAAAAGGTGAAAAAATAGAAGATATAATAAAAAATATGCAAATGGTGTCCGAAGGAGCTGAAACAATTAAAGCGCTTTACAAAATTATAAAGGAAAATAATTTAAATGCACCTATTTTTACAGCACTTTATGAAGTTATTTATAAAGGAAAACCAGTAACCGATTTGGAGAAGACATTTATGAGTAGAGATTTAAAATCAGAATTTTCAAATTAAAAATTTTAAAGAAAAAAGTGGGAGTGTGAAATGGAAGAAAATAACAATTTAAATTTGATGTCGTTATATTTAAGTGATATTCAAAAGTTTAACTTGCTTTCAAAAGAAGAGGAGTACGATTTATTAAGACGGATAAAAGAAGAAAATGATGAACAGGCAAGACAGTTATTAATATTATCAAATTTAAGATTAGTAATAAGTACTGCCAAAAAATCTCTGGGAAATGGACTTCCATTAATAGATTTAATAAGTGAAGGAAATATAGGGTTAATAAAAGCGATAAATAAATTTGATTATGAAAAAGGTCACCGATTTAGTACATATGCGGTTTGGTGGATAAAACAATCCATTAAAAAGGCAATCATAAATATCGGTCGGGATATTAGAATACCATCGTATAAATATGAACAGCTCTCCAAAGTAAACAAAGTTATGAAAGATTATATGGCAACTCACGGCGAAATGCCATCAACTAGCTACATTGCCCAAAAAATTGACTTAAAAGAAAATAAAGTAGTTTTACTTATGAATGAATTTCAAGATATGATTTCGTTGAATGAAGTAGTAGGAGATAATATTTTTTTAGAAGATGTTATTGGTAAAAATGATGATGTCGAAGAAAAAATTATAAAAGAAGATCAATTACTGGAAATGCGAGAATTACTAAATAATGTTTTAACAGAAAGAGAAAAGAAAATATTGGAGTACAGATATGGACTTTACAACAATAAAATTTATACTTTGAAGGAAATTGGCGAAATGATGGGAATTACCCGCGAACGAGTGCGACAAATAGAAAAAAAAGCGATAACAAAATTAAAAGAACATTTGAAGAAATATAAAGATATATTATAAAATTAAAGAGGTGGAATTATGTTAAATATGACGGTTGATAGAAAAGCGTTGTTGAAAGCGATTAATATTGTCGAAAAAGCTGTAACAGAAAATAAAATTAGGGAAGTTTTATCTGGGATTTACATTGAAACTTTTGACAATAGAGCGGTTTTGAGAGGAACTGACCTGGAACTGTCGATAAATACTGAAATCGAAGCTCAGATAGAAGAACATGGGAAAATTGTAATAAAACATGAATTAATAGAAGAATTTTTGAAACAGATTTCTGATGAAAAAATTGTACTTGCAGAAGAAGACGGAATGTTAGTGATAAAAACTAGCGCAACTGATGCAAATTTTTCACTTTATTCAGCGGAAAATTATCCAATTCAATCGAAACTTGAGAATGGAGTTGAATATGTGTTTTTAAAAGAAAAATTATTAAATTATATTGAAAATGTAAAAATTTCAGCTGCGACAGATGTAGAAAACTTAGCGGTAAACTGTATCCGTTTAGAAATAGAAGAAAACAAATTAAAGTTAATTTCATCGGATACATATAGACTTACTTATATTGAAGAAGATTTGGAAGAAAGTCAAAGAAATAAAGAAAACTTAATTGTGAGTATTCCGCTAAAAACAATTGATGGACTTATAAAAATTATGAAATTAGTGGAAGAAAGTGAAATAATGTTAAAATCAGATGGTTCAAAAGTTTATTTTAAATTTTCTAATGTAGAAATTCTGACAAGAACGATAGATTTGCAATTTCCAGATTATAAATCAATTTTAAATAGCTCAAAACACGATAAAAAAGTACTTTTAAATACAAAAGACTTTTTATCCGTCTTAAAAAGAGCATCCATTTTTGTAAAGGAAAATAAAGAATTCAGAAATGGAGCAGTTTTTAAATTTGAAAATAATAAATTGACTCTTACAGGGACAAATGACAACGCTAGAATAAAAGAAAAAATAATAATTATTCAAGAAGGAGAAAATTTAAAAATTTCATTAAATGTGAAATTTTTAATTGATTATATTTCTACAATACAAGGAAAAGTGACAGTTTTAGAATTACTGAATGAAAAAAGTTCGGTTATTATAAAAGATGAAAATAATCCAAATTCACTTTATTTTACTATGCCACTAGCACTTAGAGAAAGTTAATTTTAAATTTTTAGTAAATATTAATCAGAAAGGGGAATAATACACAATGCCTATAAAAATACCTAATAATTTACCGGCAGTAGAGATTTTAGCAAAAGAGAATATCTTTGTAATGAAAGAAAGTAGAGCATTGTCGCAAGATATTCGACCTTTAAAATTTGTGATAGTAAATTTAATGCCGACTAAGATTGAAACAGAAACTCAGCTTTTAAGACTTCTTAGCAACACGCCGCTTCAAATTGAAGTTACATTTTTAAAAATGGCATCATATGTTTCAAAAAATACTTCAAAAGAACATATGGCAAATTTTTATAAAACATTTGACGACATTAAAAATGACTATTTTGATGGTTTGATTATAACAGGAGCTCCTGTGGAAAATTTAGAATTTGAAGAAGTAATTTACTGGAATGAACTTACAAAAATTATGAAATGGAGCAAAAAGCATGTTTACTCAACGATTTCAATTTGCTGGGGAGCACAAGCCTCTTTATACTATCACTATGGAATTAAAAAATATAAATTAAAAAAGAAACTTTTTGGAATCTATCCACTAAAAATAAAAATTTGTCACACTATGCTTTTAAGGGGTTTTGATGAAATTTTTAATATGCCGCAGTCAAGACATACAGAAGTAAGAGCTGAAGACATCGAAAAAGTGATAGAGTTGGAAATATTGGAAAATTCAAAAGAATCTGGAGTGAGCATTGTAAGAACTAAAGATAAAAGAGATGTCTTTATTATGGGACATTTGGAATATGATAGAATGACTTTGGCAAAAGAGTACGAAAGAGATGTTAAATTGGGTAAAAAAATAGAAGTGCCGTTTAATTATTATCCAAATGATGATCCTACAAAAATTCCACCATTTGTTTGGCGAGGACATGCAAATTTACTTTTTTCAAATTGGGTTAATCATCATGTGTACCAAAATACTCCGTATGATTTGAGAGAATTGAAAAATCTTTAATAAAAAATAAAACTGACCTAAAATTAAGATTTTAAGCCAGTTTTTTTATTGGAAATTTTAGTTATAATATTATTTTTATAGCTTCTTTGGGAAAAAATAATACTTTTTAAAAAATTACATTTTCAAGAAGCTGTGAATTCATAATATCATATGGCATAACCATTCCGCCACCATTTGAATCGAGATTGATATTTTTTCCGACTTTTAGTCCAGCTTTTTTAAATACGATGTAGACAAATTGTGAGCAGTACAACCTTTTGTCGAAATTTTTATCAAAAGTTATTCCGTAAGGTTTTGTGGTAGTCTCGTCTATTTCGTGAAAAAGAGCCTTTTTAAAGTTGTCATCTATATTCTTTAATCTAAATACAGCCACTTCCCTTTTTAAATTTTGCCAAGTATAAATCGGACTTTCGCTATATCCGATTGAATATGTTGGAAATTCTACAATTTTTTTATGTTCATTCAATATGGCGGCATGTCCCCACATAGTACGAAAACTAGAACCTTTAGATAGTACAAGAATATCTCCAGACTGTAGTTTATCCATATTCTGAATAATTTCTTTTGGGGAGTACCACTTATATTTTGAAGCTGATGACTGAGCTGATAAAGCTAAAGAAAACACAAAATAAAGAAAAAAGAGTAAAATTTTTTTATTATAATTTCTAAAAATTTTATTTTTCATAAATAAAAAATCCTTTCCAAAATTTATATAAATATTATATAAAAAACTAATAAAATAGTCCAGCATTATTTTATAAAATTAAAAAAAAGAAACATTAAAAAAAAATACAAATTTCAGAAAAAATAACTTGAGTTTTTATTAAGTTTATGGTTTAATTAAAGTAGAGGAAATCTTAATAATAAAATTGAAAAGAGAGGAGGAAAAACTATGATAGACAAAAATTCTATTTTGCTGGAAAGAAAGAAAAAAATAGATGCCAAGATGGATAAAATTAAACACAAGATAGTTGTGATGAGTGGAAAAGGTGGTGTTGGAAAAACTACTACGGCGATAAATTTAGCTTATGGGTTATCAGTAAAAGGATATAAAGTTGGTGTTTTAGATGCTGATTTACACGGTCCAAATGTCCCAATTATGTTTGGAGTGGAAGGAAAAAAACTTTCCAAGGTTTCTGAACCATTAAAAATTTCAGATAATTTGTGTATTTCTTCATTAAGTTTTTTCATTCCCGATGATAATCCTGTAATTTGGAAAGGTCCCCAAAAAATAACTGCCATAATGGAGCTATTGGAAGGTATAGAATGGAAAGAGTTAGATTTTTTAATTGTTGATTTACCACCTGGAACTGGAGATGAAACATTAGCAATCGCGCAAAATATAAATGGTGCAAATGCTTTGATAGTTTCAACACCACAAAATGTTTCGATTTTGGATTCAAAAAGAGCTCTGAAATTTGCAAAATTAATTAATTTAAAAGTTTTAGGAATGATTGAAAATATGAGTGGATTTGTGTGTCCTGATTGTAGTAAAGAAGTACATATATTTAAAAAAGGTGGAATAGAAAAAGTTGCAAAAGAAACAAAAACTGAATTCTTAGGTTCTGTGCCACTAGATGCCAATATTGTTGAATCAGGTGATAATGGATTGCCATTTATTTCAAGTGATTCATTAGCCTCAAGAAAAATGAATGATATTATTGAAAAAATTATAAAAAAAATAACAAGCTAACAAAGAATTTCAAACAACATAAAGAAAGCGAGAGGAAAAAATGAAAGTACTAGTATTTAACAAAAATGAGAAAACAAGAATGGTTGTTGGACAGCTATTAAAAGAACTAAGTTTCAATGTAATATTGGCAGAAACAGAAGAACAATTGTTGGATTCTATGAAAAATGAAGCATTGGACATAACATTTTTAGACACAAATTCATTTGAAGATTTTCAGCATTCAATCGACAGTGTGTTAAAATATAAAAGACAAAGCTATATAATTTTATCAATAGAACAAGATGACAGATATTCAAAAACAGAAGCATTATTAAATGGAATAGATGATTATGTTTATAATGATTTTAGATTAGAAGAAATTTCTGCAAAATTCAAGTCAATTGTTAGAATTTTAAATAAAAAATTAACAGAAGACGAAATGGGAATTTTGACAGCATATGACTTGACACTAAATCCTGCAAATAGAGAAGTAAAAAGAGCTGGAAATGAAATTGAGTTAACAAATAAAGAATTTTTACTGCTTGAATATTTTTTGAGAAATAAAAATAGAGTGCTTACAAGAACAATGATTTCAGAAAAAATATGGGATATTGATTTTGTTTCTGAAAGTAATATAGTAGATGTGTATGTGAACTTTTTAAGAACAAAAATTGACAAAGGATATGATGAAAAAATCATAAGAACTGTAAGAAGTGTAGGTTATATTGTAAAAGAATAGAAAATGGTTAATATTTCGTTGTTTTAAAACTGTAATAATAACAAAATAATAAAAAATGTAAATTTTCATTGATTTTATAAAAATAATATGTTAAAATATATTAGATATAAAAAAAGGAAGTGATAATTATGTTTAAGCAAATAGAATTAGCATATGATTTTAACGCATTGGAACCAAACATAGATGCAAAGACAATGGAAATACATTATGGGAAACACCATGCAACATATACAAATAATTTAAATGAAACTCTAAAAAATAATGCGCCTGAGTTTTTAGAAAAGCCGATTGAAGAAATTTTAAAAAATTTGGATGCGTTGCCAGAGGAAATCAGAATAGCTGTTAGAAATAATGGAGGAGGGTTTTATAACCACAATTTATATTTTGATATAATGGGACCTGATGCGGGTGGTAAGCCAACAGGAAAATTATTAGAAGAAATTAAAGAAACATTTGGAAGTTTTGAAAATTTTAAAGATGAATTTTCAAAAGCTGCAGCTACAAGATTTGGTTCAGGATGGGCTTGGTTAGTAGTAAATGGAGAAGGTAAATTAAAAGTTACTTCAACAGCAAATCAAGATTGTCCGCTTATGTCTAATGTTACGCCTTGCAGCTGCTCACAAGGAACACCTATTTTGGCAATTGATGTTTGGGAACATGCATATTATTTAAATTATCAAAATAGAAGACCTGATTATATTTCTGCATTTTTTAATGTAATTAATTGGGATAAAGTTGCTAAAAGATATGAAGATGCAATTAAATAAATAATTAGATAGTTAGTAAAATAGCAAAAAAATATAAATAAATTTATGTGGGATTGAATTGATTTTCGTTCAATCCTTTTTAATTTCTATTTTTATTTTATGCAAAAATTATTTGACTTAATAATTTTTATTTGATATACTATAAAAAAGTAATAATTTTAAAAATATTTGAAATTCAAATTATAATTTATTTAAGGAGATGAAAAAAATGGCAACACCAAAAGTAACAACAGATATGAATATTATGGAAGCGGTAGAAAATTATCCGATTATTGCTCAAGTTCTTATGAGATATGGTCTTGGATGTGTGGGTTGCATAATTTCAAGCGCTGAAACTCTTGGGGAAGGAATTGCAGCTCATGGATTAAATCCTGATATAATTGTTGAAGAAGTAAATGCAATTTTGGAAAAGCAGGAAAATATGTAAAAAATTATTTTATAAAAAAAATTGTCTTAAAAGTTAAACTTTTAGGACAATTTTTTTTACATTATTAATAAAAATCCATAAATGATATTTGTAAGTAAAATAACTCCAACAAAAAATCTGTTTATAAATTTAAATATACTTTGAGAATTAAATGTTAATATCAAAATTATATTTATTATTGAATATATTAAAAATAATAAAGAAAAATTTTTAAATATAAAAAACTTCGAAGTTTTTATAAGCATAAAAACTGGAGGAAGCAAAAATTTGAATGAATTGCTAAAAAAAGTATATAAAAAAATTACTAAAACTTCAAAAAGCAATGTTAAAATTGTCACTCTTTCTGCAAATCTCGTTCTATTTTGACCTAAAAATAGTAATGATAAAATAGAATAAACTCGCACAAATATTAAAAGTAGCGATAAAAAAGCAAATGTACTAATCATAAACTAAATCTCCATTTTATATTTTTGTTTTAATTATTTTAAATAATTTTATAATAAATTTTTTTGTCTTGCCATCTTTTCAAGTTCTCTTATTCTATCTTCAGTTGCAGGGTGAGTTCTAAAAAGATCTTGAAATTTGCCAAGGTTTGCAAGTGGGTTTATTATAAACATGTTTGCCGTTGCAGGGTTCTGATTTTCCATTGGAATGGCTTGACTGTAATTTTCCAATTTTATAAGTGCATTTCTTAAATATAACGGATTTCCAGAAAATTCTGCTCCAGCTTCATCAGCCATAAATTCCCTTTTTCTTGAAATTGACATTTGAATAATCATTGCAGCTATTGGCGCAAGTATTGAAACGAGCATAATTAAACCTATATTGTTATTTTTTCTTCTGTTGTCGCCAGAATTTGAAAAATAAGGTAAAAATCTTGTAATATTAGCAATGGCACCTGCAAAAGTCGAAGCTATCGTACTGATTAAAATATCACGATGTTTTATATGACCAAGTTCGTGTCCTAAAACCCCTGCAAGTTCGTTGTCATCCATTATTTCCAAAAGTCCTTGTGTACAGGCGACTGCTGCATTTTGGGGATTTCTTCCAGTTGCAAATGCATTTGGCTGTCTTTCAGGGATAATGTATATTTTAGGCATAGGCAATTCTGCATTTTGCGCTAATCTTTGAACAATTTTATATAATCTTGGATTAGAGGCGCTTGTAACTAGTTGACCACGATATGCTTTTATAACCATTTTATCGCTGAACCAGTAACTGTAAAAGCTCATCGCAGCGGCAATCAAAAGACCGATTAAAGCACCTTGCCGATTTCCCAAAAGTCCACCAATAAATGTAAATAAAAAGACTAATGTAAACATCAAAAAACCTGTCTTTAAAGTGTTTATAAACATATTATTACTTTTCCTTTCTTTTTATTATATTGTATCATATTAATTACATCTTATTATAATATATATTTATTTTTTTTTCAATTCAAATAATAAAAAATACGCTTTTAATAAAAAATTCAAAAGCATATTTTTTTAAATTTAAGATTTTAGGATTTTCTCAAAAATAATAGATTTTGTCAGCTTATAGAGTAAAACCATCAAAAGTACCGGAAAAACAATGCTTGTAAGTAGAATTATTCCAATTATAATAGGTGCGTTTTCCATTATGCTGTGAGAAACATTATTAATTTCTGTTGAAAAATGATTAATCTTTTGTTTTGCAGTGTCTATTTGACCAGGAATGTTAAAAATACTTTTGTTTTGGTCTAAAGAGAGCATACTGTCTTTTACATTGTTAAGTCTATTTAAATTTTGATTTAACTGGACAATTGCTGGAGTTTTATATTCTTTTTCAAAATAATTTGAAATCATAGAATTTACAAAAATTGTTCCAGGAATTACTGCATAAATATAAATTAAAACAAAAAAAGAATATTTTGAGATTTTTTTAAATATTTCTGTAATGCTATTTTTAAAAACAGTGTACGGCAAATAAGAAACTAGTGAAATAAATATAAGTATTGTAGCCAATTTTACTCGAAAAATTTCTTGATAAATAGTTTGAATTTTTAAAACTACGACGCTTGCCAGAGAAATTTTCCAAATGATATTTATCATATCGTAAACAGGCTGAATTATATCTCCAACTTCAATTTGCATTCCTAAAATCATATTCACATTGACAGTACTTCCTTCGATGACATCTGCCGCTCCTTTTAAAAGCGAAAGAGTTAAAAACAATCTTTGCGACTCTTTATAAGTTTTATCTAAATAAGGTCGAGTCAGATTTTTAAAAAAATTAAAAATTGTGTGTTCAAAAATTTTATCCATCAATCCGAAAATACATAAAAGTATTCCTAAAACAACTAAAATTATTATAGTTAAATCTTTTTTACTAAATTTTTTATTATTTATTTCCAATTTTATATCACCTCAATATTTATTATGTTTTATTTTATCTCTAAAATTTTTCTCACGACATAAGATGCAAGAACAAGTCCAGCAGTTCCTGGCACAAAGGCATTGCTTCCTGGAGTCGATTTTCTTGGCATTTCGTTATTTTTTCTAAATTCTGTCGGCAACTCCTCTTTAAATAATTCAGATTTATTTGGAATAAGTGGAATTTCTTTTGAAAAAACAACAGGAACATCTGTAATTCGTTTCTTTTTCAAAATTCCTCTAATCGTTCTAGCCATTGGACAAACTGAAGTATTCTTTATTTTTGCTATCTCAATCATCTCTGGATGCATTTTATTTCCAAATCCCATAGAAGAAATAATTTTTATTTTATTTTTTATACAAAACTCAATTAAATTTATTTTGCTTGTAACAACATCAATGGCGTCGACGACAAAATCATATTTTTGATTCTTGAATATTTTTTCTATATCTTCATAAGTGTAAATTAATTGTTTTATTAGCTTTACTTCACATTCAGGATTTATATCAAATATTCTAGCCTTCATCACTTCTGTTTTAGATTTTCCGATTGTACTGTGAAGTGAATGAAGCTGTCTATTTATGTTAGATTCTGAAATTTCATCAAAGTCGACCATCGTAATATGACCAACTCCACTTCTCGCAAGAGCTTCAACTGTGTAAGAGCCAACACCTCCAACTCCAAATATAATAATTTTTGAATATTGTAATTTCTTTATATTATCTTCTCCAACTAACATCGAAAATCTTGCAAATACTTGATTCATTTGACCACCTTCCTTTTTTTCTTTTGAATTTTTCTTTATTATATCACAAAATTTTTAAATGTAAAGAACTAAAAAATTAAATATAAAAAAATAAAATTGAAAGTTGTAAAACAAAATATAAAAAAATACTTGCAAAAATATAAAAAGTATGATAAAATCATTAAGTAATATTAAATTAGAAGTAGAAATATTGTTTCTCACCTTTCCATCGTGTATTTAAAAAAGTTTTGAGATGAGTTAGGTTTATAGTTATTTTTTAAATATATATTTTAGTATTAGATTTTTTGATATATGAATTTTAATAACTATTTTGAGCAAGATGTTTCTTATATCTTGTTTTTTATTTGATTAAATTCTAATTTTAAGAAATTTAATAAATTTAGGAGGTGTTCTTTATAAGAGGGACTAATAAATTTGATGAACCTAGAATGAACGAAAGAATCAGAGCAAGGGAAATAAGAGTAATTGGTGATGACGGAGAACAATTTGGAGTTTTGTCTGTTCGTGAGGCTTTGGCAATTGCGGCAGAAAGAGAATTGGATTTAGTTGAAATTTCACCGAATGCAACACCGCCTGTCTGCAAAATTATGGATTATGGAAAATTCAAATATGAGAAAACAAAAAAAGACAAAGAAAATAAGAAAAAGCAAAAAAATATTGTCGTGAAAGAAATTAGAATAAAACCTCATATTGATGAACACGACAAAGCAACAAAAATTTCTCAAATTAAAAAATTTATAGAAAAAGACCATAAAGTAAAAGTTAGTTTAAGACTTACAGGTAGAGAAAGATTACACGCAGATTCTGCAATCAAAGTGTTGGATGAATTTGCAAGTCATTTTAAGGAACTTGCTGTTATAGAAAAAAAATATGGAAAAGAACAAGTGCAAAAATTTATTTTATTATCACCAAAAAAATAATAAAATTAAATAAAAGAGCAATTTAATTTTTAAGGAGGAAAAAAAATGCCAAAAATGAAAACACATAAAGGAACAAAAAAAAGAGTAAAAGTTACAGGAAGTGGAAAAATTTCTATTAAACATTCAGGAAAAAGTCATATCTTAACTAAAAAATCTCACAAAAGAAAGAAAAGATTAGGACAAGATGCGATTGTTCCTAAAGGTGCAGAAAGAAAAATTAAAAAAGTTTTAGCTGGACAAGAAGGAAGATAATCAGTTAAAAAATAATAAATAAGAGATTAAAAATAGGCTGAATTTAAGAAATCAAGGAGGAAAGAAAATGCCAAGAGTAAAAACAGGAATAATTAGAAGAAAAAGACATAAAAAAGTTTTAAAAGAAGCAAAAGGTTATAGAGGATCAACAAAATCAAATTATAGAAAAGCTAATGAAGCAGTTAAAAAAGCAATGGCTTACGCAACTGAACATAGAAAACAGAAAAAAAGAAAAATGCGTGAATTATGGATTATTAGAATCAATGCCGCTACCAGATTAAACGGAGTTTCATATTCAAGATTCATGAATGGGCTTAAAAAAGCTGGTATTGAATTAGATAGAAAAGTTTTAGCTGATTTAGCATTAAACAATCCTGCAGAATTTGCAAAATTGGTAGAAAAAGTTAAATAATAGTTTTAATTTAAAATAAGGGGCATAAGTTGCTCCTTTTTCTATATTTAATTTTTTATATTTAAAGACTTAAAATTAATTAATTAATTAAATAAAAAAATAATAACAAAAAAATAAAATTAAGGAGAAAAATGAGTAATAATTTTGAATTTGGAATAAAAAAACAGTTGATAACTAAAGAAGAACTTTCAAAAAAAGTAAAAGAACTGGGAGAAAAAATAACTTGTGACTTTAAAGATGAAGATGCTCCGCTAATAGTAATTGGGCTGTTAAAAGGGTCGGTGGTATTTATGGCTGATTTGATTAGGGAGATAAAACTGCCGCTTGAAATTGACTTTATTGAAGCGTCTAGTTATGGCGAAGGAACTCACACTACTAGAGAAGTTAAAATTTTAAAGGATTTAAGAAGTACGATTAGCGGGAAAAATGTTCTGGTAGTTGAAGATATTATTGATTCAGGATTTACGTTAAAAAAAGTATTACAAATTTTAGGTAGCAGAAATCCTAAAAAAGTATCACTTTGTACGCTTTTGGACAAACCTGAAAGAAGAGAAGTGGAAGTGGAAGTTCAGTATGTCGGATTTCAAATTCCAAATGAATTTGTTGTTGGATATGGTCTGGATTTTGACGAAAAATATAGAAATCTTGAATATATTGGAATTGCAGAACCATCAGTTTTTGAATAGTTTAAAGGAGAAATTTTGAAAAAAATAAATCATAATAAAAATTATGCCACCAAAAAAAAATACGGTCAAAACTTTTTAAATGACAGTTCATTATCTGATAAAATTTTGGATGTGGCAAGTATTAATAAAAATACAGAAGTCTTGGAAATAGGTCCGGGACTTGGGTTTTTGACAAAAAAATTGATAACCAATTCTAAATTCTTGACTTCGTTTGAAATAGACGACGATTTGATTCCAATTTTGAAGAAAAAATTTGGGAAATATGAAAATTTTGATTTGGTTCATAGAGATTTTTTGGAAGTTGACTTATCCGAATTTTTGGAAAATAAAAAAGATGTGAAAGTGGTTGCAAATATTCCTTATTATATAACTTCGCCAATTATTAATAAATTGCTTGAATACCGTGAAAATATTGATGAAATCTATTTGATGGTACAAAAGGAAGTGGCTGAAAGAATTTCGTCTAAGCCACACAGCAAAAATATGAGTTTGCTTACTCACGCTGTTCAATTTTACGCTGAAACAGAATATTTATTTACTGTTCCAAAAGAAAAATTTGATCCTGTTCCAAAAGTTGATTCAGCATTTTTAGGAATAAAAATTTTGAAAAATAAAAAGTATGAAAGTCAAATTTCAGAAGAAAAATATTTTAAATATTTGAAGGAAGCCTTTTCAAATAAAAGAAAAAGTATTTCTAATAATTTATCGAATTTAGGATTTTCAAAAGATTTTGTAAAAGAATGCTTGAAAAAAGTTGGCAAAACAGAATTAGCTAGAGCAGAAGAATTTTCTGTGCAAGGATTCATTGATTTTATTGGAATTTTGGAAGGTTAAACTGTCTATATTTTATTGAATAAAAAATAAAAAGTTCTCTAGATTGTGGAGGACTTTTTTAGTTACGTAATAATTTTTTTAGCAAAAAATTTTGAAAATCAAATATTTTTACTTTACAAATAATAAAATAATGAGTATAATATAGCAAATATAAATTGGGAGGAATTTTTTTATGAAAAAAATGGGAATTTTATTGCTTATTGGAGCATTAATGGCGATAAGCTGTGGCAAAGATACCGGAGCAAAGGAAGGTGGAAAGGCTGGTACAACGGCTGGAAAGACAGCTGAACAAGGGAAAACTGATTTAAGCAAGGAAACTTCTGAATATAAAAAGTATGTTGAAGGTCAGATTGATTTGCTTTTAAAGGATACAGAAAATTTTGCACAATTATTAAAGACTGGGAAATTAGACGAAGCTAAAAAAGTTTATCCGCTAATCCGTATGGCTTATGAAAGATCTGAGCCTATCGCTGAAAGTTTTGGAGAATCGGATATTAAGATAGATTACCGTCTTGTAGACTTCAAGGAAGAATTTAAAAATGAAGAAGGATGGAAAGGTTTTCATAGAATTGAAAAAA
>ERZ773014.155-NODE-155-length-46151-cov-8.116474_pt1 | contig 46151 bp, 35 predicted proteins | sample MGYA00580841_ERZ773014 | MGnify/ENA primary metagenome ERZ773014 (study PRJEB29015, sample SAMEA2737989) | human oral metagenome | biome: human oral; feature: human-associated habitat; material: dental | place: China | collected 2067 ... | reverse complement strand
ACACGAGAAATGGTAGGGGCGGCGCCTGTGTGCCCGCCCGAACGTCCGCGCAGCGACGTTTCCATACGTAAAGAGCACATCCCCCACCCATAAAGGAAACGTTTCCATGCGTAGAAATGTTTGTGCATTGCGCATGATGCACATCTGCTACTGATGGATGCGCCCTCGTGACCAACGTGGCGCGCCTGGCAATATAGCTGTAACTGACGTAGCCCGCTAATTTAACATGGCCTTGCCTGGCGCGGCAAATATCACTAAAATCTTGATTATCTCGTTGCAAAGCCGTGCCTACTTCAGTTATTTTTTGTACTTTTGCAGCACATTTAATATAGGATAATTAAGGAAAGAACATGCAGGACATTAGAAATATTGCGGTGATTGCGCACGTCGATCACGGAAAGACAACGCTGGTGGACAAGATGATGCTGGCCGGAAAGTTGTTTCGTGAAGGGCAGGATAACAGTGGCGAAGTGCTCGACGCCAACGATTTGGAACGCGAACGCGGCATCACCATTCTCTCGAAGAACGTGTCGATTACTTGGAAAGGCACGAAAATTAACATCTTGGACACCCCGGGCCACTCGGACTTTGGCGGCGAAGTGGAACGTGTGTTGAACATGGCCGATGGCTGTTTGTTGCTCGTCGATGCCTTCGAAGGCCCCATGCCACAAACGCGTTTCGTGCTACAAAAGGCGTTGCAATTAGGTTTGAAGCCCATTGTTGTCGTCAACAAGGTGGACAAGCCCAACTGCCGCCCCGAGGAAGTTTATGAGATGGTGTTCGATTTGATGTGCGACCTCAATGCCACCGAAGAGCAGTTAGACTTCGAGGTGGTTTATGGTTCGGCCAAAAACGGTTGGATGGCTGCCGATTGGAAGCAACCTACCGACAACATCGATTACCTGTTGGATAAGATTGTGGAGGTTATTCCCGCGCCCAAACATATCGACGGCACACCACAGATGCTGATTACATCGCTCGATTATTCGAACTACACGGGGCGTATTGCCGTTGGTCGCGTGCATCGCGGCACACTTAAGAGCGGGCAGAATATCACCATTTGCCACCGCGACGGCACACAAGAGAAAACGAAGATTAAAGAACTGCGCACTTTCGAAGGAATGGGGAGCACGCCTGCCGAGAGCGTAAGCAGCGGTGATATCTGCGCGGTTGTAGGTTTAGAACGCTTCGAAATCGGCGACACCATTGCCGATTGGGAAAATCCCGAGGCATTGCCTCCCATTGCTGTCGACGAACCTACGATGAGCATGCTCTTCACCATCAACGATTCGCCTTTCTTCGGTCGCGAAGGAAAGTTCTGCACCTCTCGCCACATCAACGACCGACTCAATAAAGAGTTAGAGAAGAACCTTGCTCTCCGCGTGCGTCCGTTCGAAGACACAACCGATAAATGGATTGTCAGTGGTCGCGGTGTGCTCCACCTTTCAGTGCTTGTTGAGACCATGCGCCGTGAGGGATATGAGCTGCAAGTGGGACAACCACAGGTGATCTATAAAGAAATCGATGGCGTGAAGTGTGAGCCCATTGAGGAGCTCTCCATCAACGTGCCGCAAGACTACTCCAGCAAGATGGTTGATATGGTGACGCGTCGCAAAGGCGAACTCACCGGCATGGACACTGAAGGCGATCGCGTCAACATCACATTCGAGATTCCTTCGCGTGGCATCATCGGCCTGCGCACCAACGTGCTCACGGCATCACAAGGCGAAGCCATCATGGCTCACCGCTATAAAGAGTATCAGCCCTTCAAAGGCGACATCACACGCCGACTGAATGGCTCGATGATTGTCATGGAAACGGGCACGGCCTACGCCTATTCGCTCGACAAGTTGCAAGATCGCGGAAAATTCTTCATCGACCCAGGTGAAGAGGTCTACGCCGGACAAGTGGTCGGAGAGCACGTACACGACAACGACCTCGTCATCAACGTCACGAAAGCAAAACAGCTTACCAATGTCCGCGCGAGTGGTTCCGACGACAAGGCGCGCGTCATTCCTAAGACCGTGATGAGTCTTGAAGAATGTCTCGAGTATATCAAAGCCGACGAATACGTCGAAGTGACACCAAAGAGCATGCGCATGCGCAAAATCATCCTCGATCACACGGAGCGCAAGCGTGCCAATAAAGAATAAACGTTTAAAAACATCATTCACACATGACCGGATTGTATATTTTCGCAGCGCTGATTACCATCGCGCTTGCAGGATGGGCCGTTGCCGAGTTAAAGGCAAAGACCATCCACTTTGAACATTCAGAAGCTGAAAAAGAAGAGGCCAAGCTCCTCTACGAAGAGCAGAAAGAGCATGGTTTCAGAGAGCAAAATCTCGACGATTTGCTTGAGCACAACAGTACTAAAGGTTACGACGCTGTATAGTTGGTTGTAAACCTTGCGCAGGCATTGTTCCCGCGTGCAACACACCAAAAAGACGAGTGCTTCATCATGGATTTCTCCAATGATGAAGCACTCGCTTGTTCGTGCCGCATCAAAACGCAATGTCAAGACCGGCATCAACCACCGTGTAGTCTTTGCGCACGGGCACGATAGGCGAAGTGTCGTAAATCAAGCGATAAGTACCACGAATGCCTATCTTGGGTGTGACATGATAAGCCACATCAACTGCGCCACCAAAGCGCGCGGCCTTAAAATAGCTATCGGGCTTACCCTGATGTATGGCAGTGGCGGTAAATTCCCAATGTTCACCTATCGAATGTCTGAAACTCAGCGACACATGGCTCTTCACACTGCGGCTATAGGCGTTGTCGTCGACACCCGCGGGAGCATCAGGATAGGCCCATTTCTCAAACTCATAAAACATGCCAACCGCCGCAAACATCAGACAGTGTTCGCTGTTCACTAAGCGATAGCGCGACTGCAACCCACTCGACACTTTGAACGTCATGCCACGGCTCCCGGCCCACTGAGATTCGGCGTAGGGATAAACTTCAAACGCATGGCTCAGCAAGTAGCGATATTCCGCGTGCACGTAACCCCCACTCACCGTCACTTTCCTTCCATAAGTCGAAAACTCCAACTTGTTGATGAGATTGACTACGCGATTGCGGTTAATCAGCAAATTCAAATTGGCGGTGTTCTTCAGCGTCAGCACATTCTCCTTCTCTGTCTTGAAGTCAACCACCGGCTGCAACGATCCTTGAATAGTCTTCGTGCTGTCGATAGCCATCGTCATATTTTCCGTGAAAAGCATCTGTGCACGCATAGGAAGCGCAAGCAACAGCCCCAACCAAACATAGAGCATCCTATTCGCCCACGTGCAATTTTCCATTAAAACCTTTCGTTTCATTCTGTTACGTCTTATCATAAATCATTTGCGGCTGCAAAGGTAACGATAAAACCTCACATCATCAAATGATAGTGCTCCTTTCATTGCCGCAGCACCCCTTCTCACCTCTCTTCGCTTGTGCCGGATGACCGCAGAAGCCCTTGCTGCAAATGCTCGCCACAGCCGCATTTACCTACTTTTAGGTATTGCCTACCTCCCCCACTGTCGCTACCTTTGCGTCATCAAATCCATCAATCAAACAGTATGCACATACTCCACAACAGACTATCCCTACTTAGTCTCCTCCTCTTAGCATCGTTAGCCACGATGGCGCAGACAACAACCACCAACGCAGCTACAACCAAACGCGACTCGCTGAAACCACAAAAGCACATCGGTGACGAAACCATCCTCCTACAAGGAATTACCGTCATGGGACGTAACGAAGCGCGCCAGTTGCGCGAAAGCGGCATGCCCGTATCAGTGATGACATCGAAAGAGTTGCAGGGTACCGCCTCATCTATGAACGATGTGTTGGCGCGCGTCGCAGGCGTCACCATTCGCAATACGGGCGGCGTCGGTAGTGCATCAAGGCTCTCTGTGCGCGGTTTGGAAGGCAAGCGTTTGGGCCTATTTGTCGATGAGACAGCGATGAATCAATTCAGCAATTTCATCACGCTCAACGATATACCTACCGACATGATTGCGCGCATCGAAATTTACAAAGGCATTGTTCCCTATAAGTTCGGCGGCAGCGCATTAGGCGGTGCAATCAATGTCGTGACGAAGGAATATCCGCCTATCTATTTCGATGCATCATACGAGATTGGCTCATTTAACACTCACCGCCTCAACACCGTATTCAAGCGCACGTATGCGCCGTTAGGGTTGCAATTCGGCATGGGCGGTTTCTTCACCTATTCGGCAAACAACTATTACATGACACTCCACAATTTGGGTGATTTGCGTGTGAGGCGCAACCACGATGCCTTTCGAAAGGGTGTTATCGCGGGGAGCATCAAAGCCACTAAGTGGTGGTTCGACGAGTTGAAAGCCGAACTCATCTACACCGCCACACATCAGCAGTTGCAGGGCATCGATTTAGATGTGCGTGAGGCCTACACCCATTCGCAAGCTATCGCCACATCACTCAAAGCCAAGCGTGAGACGTTTTTCATCGACGGACTGGCTTTCGATTTCGAAGCGGCCTTCGATATCGGAAACTACGGCGTCAGCGATTACGCCAAAACCGTTTACGACTGGTTTGGCAATAGCCGCCCATCGCAATCGCCCCTCGGCGGCGAAACCAGCACGCATCCTTATGACGGACACAACAAGAATCTCGATGGCACCGGCAAGCTCAATCTCAACTACACCATCAATCGGCATCACTCCCTCAACCTCAATCTCTATGAAGCCTACACGAAGCTCAAGCCGCACGATGAATTAATGGACGCGGCCTATGGTTTCCGTACGCAATTCGACAGCTATATGAACAGTCTCACTGCCGGACTGTCCTACGACCTCCTCCTATTCCGCGATCGCTTTCAAAGCGCATTCACCCTCCGCAGCTATCACTATCATTCGTCCACCGAGAAACTCCCCTCCTTCTACGTACCGACGCCCGAGCAAGTGCGCGTCACCAAACACTCCTTCGGATGGAACGAATCCATGCGTTATCGTCTCACCCCCGAACTCATGTTCAAAGCGTCTTACAGCAGCGAAATGCGCATTCCCAGCGATGAGGAACTTGTCGGCAACGGCTATTCCATCCTGCCTTCCCCAACGCTCAAACCCGAGCATGTGCGATCCTGCAACCTCGGCGCACTCTATCGGCGCACACTGAAGACCGACGGCATCTTCGAAGCAGAGGTCAACGGCTTCTATACGCATCTCACCGACATGATTCGTTACACGCCGTCGATGGTTCCCACACTCGCGCAATACGTCAATGTCGGCGAAACTACCACTTACGGCATCGAAGGCGAAGTTAAGTGGGACGTGTTGCCGTGGCTCTATACCTACGCCAACGCCACTTATCAGAATTTGCGCGATACGCAACGCTTCACCGAAGGTTCAACCGTCCCCAACCCCACTTATCATAAGCGCATCCCCAACATACCTTATCTTTTGGGCAACGCCGGTATCGAATGCCACCGCGAAAACCTCATTGGCAAGCGCAGCAATACTCGTTTCCTCATCGATGCTTCCTATGTGCACCAATACTTCTATGACTACGAGATGACCATTTACCAAGATCGCAAAATTCCAACAGCAATCACCTTCGACACGGCGCTCGAACACAGCGTGATGAACCAAACACTCACGTTCAGTCTCAAAATCAAGAACGTGCTCAACCGTGAAGTGGTGAGCGAACTCAATCATCCGCTTCCGGGACGTTATGTAGCCTTTAAAGTACGCTACTTACTGCATTGAGCCGCTCCTACCCCATCGAACATTCACAATTTTATGTAATATAAAAACAAAACGTATGAACAAACATCTTTTATTCAGTGCTTTCGCACTCATGTGCTGCTTGACAGCGTGCGAAAAGAACGACGATCCAACACCGGCGCCACAACCATCGCGCATCGGCGGCACACTCGTCATGGCGACAACCGTTCTCAATCCCAGCGGCAGCTCCGGCAGCTGTTATGTACAGACGCTAACCGACACCGCAGCCGTTTCCATCGACAACAACCGTGCGATACCGGGCGGATTTGGCAATCCTTTCACTGTGCAAGGCAAGAATGTTTACGTCTTCCCCGATTACATGGGTCAGTCAAAAGCGGCGTTACAGCGCTTTGTCATCGATGCCAACCATCAGCTCGTGAAGGCTGGCGAAATGATGTTGCCGGCCGGTTCTGCAGCTTCGCAGGTCATCGAAGTAAACGATCACACAGCTTATGTTTCGTGCCAGAACTTAGGAAAAGTGCTCGTCTTCGACTTTAAACAGATGAAGCAAACCGGCGAAATCGATTTAAACAGTCTGTCGGGCACGGGAGTACGCGTAGGTCCCTCGTGCATGATTGTGCGCGACGGGAAAGTATTCATCGCGCTCTCACAATTCAATGCGCAGTGGATGCCGGCTAAAAACAGCATCGAGTTTGCCATGGTGGATGCACAGACCAATCGCCTCGAGAAGCACATCAAGAATGAATCACTCGGCTTGGCGTTCCCCTCACGCCCCATCGATAGTGGAACACTCTTCATGGATGAGAAAGGCGATATCTACTTCGCATGCATCGGTTCGTTTGGTTTGGTTCCCGGCATCAACGCCGGCTTTGCACGCATCAAAAAGGGCGAAACCGACATCGATCCCACCTATAGCATAAGGCTTGATCAGACCAACATCGAAGGGCTCAACATCAAGGCCGACTATGTGGCGAGCCTTAAGTATGCCGGCAATGGCATCGCTTACGGACATGTGAGCAGCAACGCGTTAGACCCATCGGCAACAGCCAACCCTTACAGCGCGAAGACATCTGTCGCAGTGGCCGTTGATCTCTATCACAAAACCATCACAGCCATCAAAGGAATCCCCGTGTCAAGTCCCCACGGTCTCGCCGTCACGAAATACAACGATCTCATCATTTTCGGTTGTTCGAGCGACAACGCCACAGGCTTCTTCTATTATGACACGAAGACGAAACGCACCCGTGGTCCCGTCATCAAGACTGCCGGCAATCCCATGCACATCGAATATATCAAAGATTAAAATACGCCAATCGTCATGCTTCACGCCTGCAACAGCGTGACCATACGATAGCGTAAAAGCATCAAAATAAACGATGGTCTGCACCCACTGTGCAGGCCATCGTTTTTGATATCCTATAGGCAGTTTGAATCATGCAGTAGCAGCGTTGCTCATACGGTGCTCATGCAGGCTACGCACAACGGCAATCATGTCCCATGCAAAACTTTACAGGCTACGCATAAGAATAAACTTATATCATGTCACAATGTGCAAGCTACGCGCAACGGCACCTCGGTCATCACCATTTCTCTTGCAGCTACGACGCACGCAACGTTGCAACGATGAGAAGTGGCGAGGTATCAGCGCAGCCGGCTGCTCACGACATCAACCTTTCGGCGTGATTTCGGCATGGCCCTGCCCAGAGGGTTTTCCGCTTTCTCCGCCACCTTCGCTTCCCGACTGCGGCGTTGTGCCGGGCTTGTTCTTATCCTTGCCACCTTGATTTGCATCAGGCTTCGGCGTAATCTCGGCGCTGCCATGCTGCCCGTTCGCTCCGTTCGAAGGTTTGTTATGCGCATTGTTCTTCTTTCCGCCTGCGCCACTGCCCTCTTTCTTGCTATGCTTGTCAGCAGCGTTTGGGCGAGCCTTGATCTCTACTAATTGCCCTTTCACAACGCGTACCCACAGCTTCGTGTCTTTGCTCTTCACGTGCAATTCATAACGCGTAATGTGATTGATGTTCAACACTCTGCCGGTAAACACTACATCATTAGCGTCATAGCCTTTGCTTACTGCAAATGCAGGAATCATTGGCACGATGCGTCGTGCAACTCTCTCTTTCTCCATAGCTTGCGTGATGGACAGTTGCTTCTTTTTCGACTTCTTCTTCGTAGCATAGTCGGCCAATACGTGGTTGAGCGCATCCACCAGCTCAACAATCATCTGCTTGTCGGCCTTGTCTGTTGCCTGGTGATAGGCACTTTGAATCTTGCTGCAAATTAGTGCAAAAGCAGCATTGGTGTCTTTGCGATGGTTGCTGAATGGCGCCTTCTCCAATGCCGATTCATTGAGATGGCGCTGCTTCATCAACTTGTCACACTCTTCGTTGACGGTCTTTAGCTCGCCGATAACATTGGCCACATTCAATTTGGTGAGTGCTGCGTTGAGTGGCTTTAAATCCATCAGTACGCCATCAATATAGCCGCTCTTCGCCTCGACCGACCTACGTTGCATACCGTGATAAGGCTTCAGCACCCAAGCCACCTTCTCTGCGGCCTCGGCGATGTTGCCAATCACCGACTTTTGCTGCACACGCACCATGCTGAATAGCTGCGAGATGAGCGACACGCGCTTTTTGTCTAAATCATTTAACTGCTTGACGAGTTCCGAAGCCTTGCGCCGATTGTTATTGTCCACTTCGCCGTCAATCGACGTATGCCACGACGACAAATCATCGTCGGTGAGCGTGAGCTTCTGCTTGTCATAACCAATTACCAACTGATGCAGCCGCTGATGCAACTGCAAATGGGTGACATTGTTGTGCTGTTTGTAGCCAGCTCTAATCGTTACAAATAAAGGTAATACTTTCTCTACCATAATCTTACTATTTAATAGATGAATAAAAAAAATAAATCTGTTTTAAATCGCTGATGCACCGACCCATGCTATCGGCATACATCGTTTCAAGTGCACAATCGTGCAGCATGCTGCCGTGGTGTCGTTTCGGCACCTTACTAACTGTTTTGTGTGCCTTGTTCTTATATTCTTCCACACTATCTCATTATTTGTGTGGTTCGTTACAGTGTTTTGCCACACAATATTATTGTTTGTGTGGTTGAACATAGTGTTTTGCATCACTGTTGCACTGCAAAATCGTTTTTGTGTTGTATTAATCGACTTTGCTGCACTGCAAAATCGTTTTTGTGTTGTATTAATCGACTTTGTTGCACTGCAAAATCGTTTTTGCGTTGTATTAATCGACTTTGTTGCACTGCTTGTTATGCAACGCACAGTGTTTTGCCTCACAACATGATTGCTGCATCGTTGCATGATGTTACGCGCCATCATTATGTTGTAAGCCCATGCACAGCGCAACGCGTTGACACAACTTGCATGCGTGCATGATGCTTCGGCTTTCGCAAACGGAGAATAGGATTGTAAAGCCAAGGGTTGAAATATAGTGTTTAGCTTTTTCATTAATCTTGTTTGTATTTAATTTCTTATAAGAGAAATAGCTTCCCATCTTTCGCCTGCTCATCGCAACGTTTTTCGGGGCATCTGTTTTCTCTGCACCTGTTAAAGGTCGGTGCTCACCATTTCTAACTGTTTACTGACCACAAAACTAAAGGATGTAAACGAGAAAAGCAAGTTTTTTAGATGTTATTTCGTGTTAATCTTTGCTAACAACTCGCTGCATGCTTTCGCCACGTGCCTTTTTTCCGCATCAAAGCACAACGTGAATAGGCAAAATCTGATATGCAAACCATCGGTCAAAGCGACTGTGTGGCAAAAAATAAATGTAGGATGAATAAAAAGTGTGCATGTTTTCTTGCTTGTACTAAAATAAATAGGTATCTTTGTGGCAGATTGCCAACAGCATACAACGAGCATATCAAAACCCAACACAATAGCTATGAACATCAAAAACTTATTTCGCAAGCAGCTACGCCTTGTGATCGAATGGAAAGAACAGGATATGAGCATTCTGTTCCATCAGCTTAACACGCCAACCGACGAAATAAAAAATGCCAGCCAGTTGATTGTGGCGCCGGGGCAGGGATGTCTCGTGGTGTATGATGGCAAACCGAGAGAGGTGCTCACTGCTCCTGGCATCTATCCGTTGCAAACCGACAATCATCCCTTCATCACCACATTGCTCAACTTGGCGCAACAGGCCGAGAGCGAACATAAAATGCGGTTCTACTTCTTCCGCACGGCAGAGTTGGTCAATGTGCTATGGGGCACTGCGTCGCCCGTGAAATATGAGGAACCATACTACCATTTCCCCGTCGCGCTGGGCGCATGCGGCAACTTCTCCGTGAAGATTGACGATGCCGCGACGATGTTTTGCACCCTTCTTGGCACGGTGAGCGACTACACGGCACAAGACGTGCAAACATTGGTATCGTCGAGGATTGTCGCGCTGCTCACCTCCTACCTTGCCGCCAAGGCCTATCCCTATACCGAGATCGACAGCCACCTGCTCGATATATCCTTAGTGCTGAAAGCGCGCACGGCCGAAGAGCTGCAACGGTTGGGCCTGACACTCACTGATTTTCGCATCGATGCAGCCACGTTTGATACCGAAACGATGGCACGCATCAACAGCATCGCAGCGATGACCGCCGAAAAGCAGGCCGCGCAAGAGGTTGATTTAGATTATGTGGGCATGCAGAAGCTCGCGGCGCTACGTGATGCTGCGCGCAATGAGGGCGGACTCGCCGGCGCAGGATTGCAATTAGGTGCCGGTGTGCAACTTGCCAAAGATGTCTTCTCTGACGTGCGGAGCAATGCTGCTGCAACGCCGCCGCAGGAAACAGACGCCGGAACGCGTTTGCAAAAGCTGAAAAAACTGCGTGCCGACGAGCTGATCAGTGAGGAAGAATATCAACAAAAGAAACAAGAAATTTTGTCACAATTATGAAACGCATTCTCATCCTATCGGGCATCGTGTTGCTTACCAATTTGCTCGTGGGCTTCATCATTTCGGGCTATGCCGGTTTGAATTTGCTCTTCACGTGCATGGCCATCGTGCTCAACACGTTGCTGCTGTTCGCCACTTTCATACGTCCCATGAAGTCAACCCATCGTTATTCGTTGGGCATGGTCTTCTTCGGCATCGGTGGTTTGGAATTTCTCACGGGCTTCTTCGCTCCGCAGACATGGCATGATAATTGGTGGCTTGTGATGACATTAGTGCTCACGTGTGTCCAGATCATTGTGCTGGTTTTGAACTTCACATTGGCAAAAGAGTCGTAAAACGTGCTATGGCAACCCAGCTGAAACCCATCAAGTGTCCGCAATGCGGTAGCGAGAAGCACGACGACCTCGGCGAAAAGCTGTTTCGCTGTCGCAGCTGTGGCACCGAGTTCTTCTTAGACGATGATGACATTACCATTCACATCAAGCATCATTTCGATGTGCCGCGCACCTCTCTGCCTGGTAACCTGCGCACAGATACATCGAAGAAAATTGCGGTGATTATCGCCACCGTGGCCATCACATTGTTCTTTTTGCTTTTTGAATTCGTGCTTGGGGACCATCCATCGCCGTTGAAGATAAAAGCGGCACCCATCGAGGTCCACGATAACGTGGAATTCTCTTCGCTCCTTGTGCGCAAGAAAAAAGCAGTGCTTTTCTACATCGTCGACCGAAATTGTGTCAACGGTGGAGACGAGGAAGCGCGCAAAGCGAAAGAGGGTGTGTTTTATGGATTTAAAGATTGCGACACGGGCGAAGTGCTCACCGAGTATCGGTTGGCCTCGCGCGATGAAAGCGAAATGCGGCAGCTGTTCACCTCTTCATATTTAGGATTTTTGCGCCTTTCGGCAAGTCCGCGGTGTTTCATCGTGTTTGATGGAGCAAAACTCTATGAACTGAAAATAGATGAAATGCAGCTCGACGACCTTACGCCAACGTTGATACAAGAGAAAAAGCCGCTGTCGACGGGTATTGCCAACATGAAGGTGTTGAGCCGCTCCTACGGCGAGGGTCTGATTATCACGAACAATCTTTCGGAGAAATATTATTACTTTCCGCAGTCCAATCGGTTATACAGCGATGAAGCTTTTGACTATGCGCAGGACCTGAATATGCACGAATTGCAAGGTCAGAAGATAGAGAAGGTGATGTTTATGCTGGAAAAGAAAGAAAATGACGGTCGGCAGATGCAACAGGGTAACTTGCGACTGTGGCGCGTGCCTGTAACCTATTATCCGGGTGACCCAAACAAGATTTATGACTTCTGGGTGTTCGACGGTAATTACAAAACGGAGCATGGCAATCGCATTCACGATGCACAACCCATCGGCAAGTGGTTTATTGGCTTCGATGCAGCCATCATGTATCAAAATCAGCATTTTCTGCTGCTCAAATACAACCCCATAGTGGGCGAGAATGCCAATGTGGTGTTTCAACTGCGCAGCAATGTCGGCGAAGTGCTGTGGACACAAGCCATTCCGCATTGCCGTCTTGACGAGCAGGTGGTTTATGATGGTTCGGCGCTGTGGTTATGTCAATCGCAGTGGAAAAAAGATAGCGATGGCGATACCCGTTTCGTTCGGCTCGATATTCACAATGGCAGCGTGACGATGAGAGATGGGCTACACACGTGTTACACCCTAAATGAAAAGAAAGAGTGATGAAGCAGTATGATTTCTCCGTGCAACAGGTGCGCACATGCTTGCAGGGCATGTTGCTGCTCATTGGACTGTGGGTTTGTGGTGCAGAACAGGCTGCGGCGCAAAAGCGCTATGTCGACTATTACGACAACGGTCATCTTCGCGAAGAGGGCATGATGGACACTATCAACGATTGCAAGGTGGGCGAATGGAAACGCTATTACGAAACGGGCGAATTGCGCGAGGTGGAACACTATCAGCATGGGCGATTGGAAGGCGAGATGAAAAGCTATTTTGATAATGGGCTCCTGTCTTTCCATGGCTCTTATGCGGCAGGCAAGCAGCACGGTCAACAGCTGATTTACTTTGGCAAGGTAAATGCCAAGGGCAAACAGTATCTATATAAGCGTGAAACCTATCAGCATGGCTTGCGCGAGGGCATGCAATATGAGTATGACGGAAAGGGACGCCTTTATAATAAGGCGCGTTACGAGGCGGGGCAATGTGTTGCCGACACCACATTCGAGGTTGACGGCATTTACACAACTGCCCTGCGCAGGTTAGCGCCCACCAACGACCATTCGGAAGGGCGATGGGTCTGCGATGAGCATTTTTATCCCTATCCGGCTCCCTCTTCGGCGCGCAGCAGCGCGAAAGGCAAACGAAAGGCTACCAAGCGGCAAGGCCTATCGACCGCGAAGCCTAAGCCGGCACCTCAACAGGCCGCACCAAGGCCCAAACGCATGAAAGTGAATCCCGATGGGAGCGTCACTATGGAATAACGGCAGCAGCGCAAAACTTGCAGCGCGGTTTGTTTGCGACCTTAATTAAATTTAAAAAGCAAAGGACAACGCATCGTTTCTTTCACCTATTTTATTATCTTTACACCCTATAACAAACCTGTTTATGCGACTACTTTTCAATATCAATTATGTAACCATGTTGGGCGAAGAGCTTTTGCTCAACCTTGTCAGACAGACTGGTGCCGAAACAACGAAGCACACAGTCTATAGAATGTCGTCTGATGATGGAAAGAACTGGTGGTATGAATGCAACGACCCATCACTGACGCAGGGCATGCAACTGAGCTACTATTACAGTGTGGATGATGGCGGAAACACGCCACGGACGGAATGGCGCACACTGCCTCATCGCTTGGATTTGACCGCCGTCAAAGGTGATTGCTACACCGTTTACAATCAATGGTCAGAGATGCCCGAGGACACCTATCTTTATAGTGCGGCGTTCACTGCTTGCATCGAGCCACGACGACTCAAGTCGCTGCAGGTGACTCCTTTTGAAAAGACAGTGCGCCTGATCGTGCGCGCGCCGCAACTGCGCAGTAACGAATGCCTCCGTCTAACGGGCGAGGCCGATGTTTTGGGCACTTGGGATGCTTTCAAAGCGCTGCCGATGTATGAGCATCAACACAACGAGTGGGTGATAGACATAAACTTCGATACGCTCCGTACCGATCAGCTTGTTTTTAAGTTTGTTGCCGTGCAGCAGAATAACATGCACGCTTTGTTGTGGGAGACGGGAGCCAACCGCACGCTTCAACTGCCCAAGATGAATGCCGGCGAAGTGTTGGTTTATGACTTGTCGCAGGCTTTCTTTGCCATCAGCAACCGTCGCGTGGCAGGAACACTCGTGCCGTTGTTCTCGTTGCGCAGCAAGCAGAGTTTCGGTGTGGGTGACTTTGGCGATTTAAAGCGTTTCATTGAATGGGCGGCAGCGACCCATCAACGCGTGGTGCAATTACTGCCCATCAACGACACGACAACTACCCACACTTGGCATGATTCCTATCCCTATAGCTGCATCAGTGTGTTTGCGCTTCATCCGCAGTATGTTGATCTCAATGCCCTACCGCCGTTGAAGGATGCCAAGCAAAAGGAACACTTTGCTGCATTGCAAAAAGAGCTTAACGCGCTACCTGAACTGGACTACGAACGCGTGAATGAGGCTAAGCTGGCCTATCTCCGCGCCATCTATCGTCAAGAAGGGGCTGCTGTGCTGATGAGCGAGGCCTTCTGTTCGTTCTTTCATGCTGCGCAGGAATGGCTCGTGCCTTATGCTTATTATGCTTACCTGCGCGACAAACACGGCACGGCCAACTGTGCGCAGTGGCAGGGACACTCGCAATGGAGCGAGGCCGACAGAGCGGCGTTGAGCACACCGGGAACAAAGGAATATGGCCGTGTATCGTTCTTTTATTATGTGCAGTATATTTTGCACATGCAGTTGTTGGCGGCGCATGCTGCTGCGCGTAAGGCCGGCATCGTCCTTAAGGGCGACATTCCTATTGGCGTTAATCGGCAAGGATGCGATGTGTGGACCGTGCCTCATTTCTTTCATTTAGACGGTCAGGCTGGTGCACCACCCGATGATTTTGCCGTCTGCGGACAAAACTGGGGCTTTCCCACCTATAATTGGGAAATGTTATTGGCTGACGGATGTCAATGGTGGACGAAGCGCCTGATGCACATGAGTCAGTATTTCGACGCTTACCGCATCGATCACGTCTTAGGCTTCTTCCGTATTTGGGAAATCCCCACTTCGGCTATGCAAGGCCTTGTCGGACAGTTTTCGCCTGCTTTGGGGCTCACCTGCGAGGAAATTAAAGCTCATGGTTTGCAGTTTTCAGCGTCTCAATCCACACAACCCTTCATTCGCGACTGGGTTTTGGAGCGTCTGTTTCCCACGCAGGTAGCACATGTTAAAGCACACTATCTGCAACAACTGCATGAGGGTGTCTACGCTTTCAAACCGCAGTATGACACGCAACAGAAAGTAGCACAAGCATTCGCTGGCAAGCATGCGTCGCAAGATTGCATGCTTCGCGATGGCCTCTACACCCTACTCGCCAATGTGCTCTTTCTGCGCGACCGACGCGACAGCAACCTGTTTCATCCGCGCATTGCTGCACAAAGCACTTTAGCATATGAGGCGCTTGCCGATGACGACAAACGGGCTTTCGACGCACTCTATAACGATTATTATTATCAGCGTAACAATCAATTCTGGTATCGCGAGGCCATGAGAAAGCTGCCGCAGCTCATCGCAGCTACTTCGATGCTTGTTTGTGCTGAAGATTTGGGCATGGTGCCTACTTGCGTGGCTTGGGTAATGGAGGAATTACGCATTTTGAGTCTGGAAGTGCAAAGCATGCCCAAAGCGAGCAACACTGCGTTCACCTGTTTGAGTGACAGTGCTTATCGTTCTGTTTGCACGCCTACCACGCACGACATGCCTACGCTGCGACAGTGGTGGGACGAAGACAGCGGGCGTGCACAGTGCTATTACAACACTGTTCTTCATCGCGGCGGCGCTGCTCCACATCCGCTACCCGGTTGGCTGGCACATGACATCCTTGCACATCAGTTAGAAAGTCCCAGCATGCTTTGTGTGCTGTCGATACAAGACTGGATGGCGATAGATGAGAAACTACGTTTGCCCGATGCTACGGCGGAGCGCATCAACATCCCATCTGATCCGCAGCATTATTGGCGTTATCGCATGCACGTGAACCTTGACGACCTGCTGCATAACGATGATTTCAAAGAAAACGTCTCGGAGCTAGTGTTGCAGTCGGGGCGTTACTGATGCTCGCACTGTTGTCTTGCAACAGATACGTCCAACAGGCTTGTGAGGCAATGTGTGGAGCAGTCTTATGGCATGCGTTTCATCATCTTGAACTATCAAATCGTATTTAATTCTTTATTCATACAATGCACATCAAGCGTTATTTCGTGACATTATTGGTCACCCTCATTTTGCAAATGGCGCAAGCCCAGCGTCTCTTCAATGAGCTTTTTCTGCAACCTCATCAAACCACCTTTACACTGAATGCGCCTCAACAACCTACATTGCGGCTTTATGCTGATGGCGAAGGCGGAAAACCGCTGCAGCAATATAAGATGAGAGCGGCGGGGAAGCATCGTTGGACACTCACCCTGAAGCGCAATTTGCAAGGAAAGTTCTATACGTTCGACATCGGGCATGGCGAAACGCCCGGCGTCTTTGCTACGGCCGTTGGTGTGAATGGCAAACGCGCTGCCATCATCGACAGGGCTACCACTAATCCTGTCGGATGGGCGCAAGATAAGCGTCCGGCACTCATCTCGCCTGCTGATCAGGTGATTTATGAACTGCACGTGCGCGACTTCACCCACAAGATGCCCAACAACGCGCATCCCGATAAGTTCCTTGGTGTTGCAGACACCGCAGCCCTTGCGCACCTCAAGCGCCTTGGTGTGACAGCCGTGCATTTACTTCCGAGCTTTGATTTCTCTTCTATCGATGAGACGAAACCTCATCTTCCAGCATACAACTGGGGCTATGATCCGCAGAATTACAATGTTCCTGAAGGGAGTTATGCCACCAATGCTTATGATCCTGCTACGCGCATCAAGGAGTTTAAACAAATGGTGCAAGCGTTGCATCGTGCCGGTATCCGTGTCATCTTGGATGTGGTTTATAATCATACTGCTGATATTGAGCACAGCAACTTCCAGCGCACTTATCCTGATTATTATTACCGTAAGCGTGCTGATGGCAGCTATTCCGATGGTTCGGGATGTGGTAACGAGACGGCATCAGAAAAACCTTTGATGCGAGCATTCATCATCGAGAGTATAGTTTATTGGGCTCAAGAATATCATATTGATGGCTTTCGCTTTGACTTGATGGGCGTGCACGACATCAAGACCATGAATGCCGCATGTCGCGCGCTGCATAAAATCGATCCTTCTATCTTCATCTATGGTGAAGGATGGAGTGCCGGGCAATGCGCTTATCCGTCTCATTTACTCGCAAGCAAGGCGCACATGAAGCAAATGCCCGGCATAGCTGCGTTTAGTGATGAGCTGCGCGACGGACTGCGTGGCCCATTCTATGACGACAAGCAAGGAGCATTCATCGCAGGAGTATCAGGCGCGGAAGAGCGTATTAAGTTTGGCATCGTGGGCGGCATAGCGCATCCGCAGGTTAATATGCAACAGGTGGGCGGTGATCATTTGCCGTGGAACGATGATCCGACACAGTTCATCAGCTATGTAAGCTGCCACGATGACATGTGCTTAGTTGATCGTCTGCGCGCATCTGTGCCTAACCTTACGCCCGAAATGCTCGTGCGTCTTGATTGCTTGGCGCAAAGTGTTGTGATGCTCTCACAGGGTGTGCCATTCATGTTAAGCGGTGAAGAGATGCTACGCGACAAGCAAGGTGTGCACAACAGCTATCAGTCGCCTATCGAAATCAATGCTCTACCTTGGCAAAACCTGCAACGCTATCCTCAGGTGTTTGCTTATTATCAGCGCCTCATTGCGCTGCGTCGCCATCATCCTGCCTTTCGTTTGGGCAATACCAACTTGATACGTCAGCATCTGTCGTTCTTACCCACACAACCTAATCTCGTGGGATTTATGCTCACGGGACATGCGGGAGGTGACGTGTGGGACAACATCGTCGTGGTGTTTAATGCGAATAATGAAGCGCGCGAAGTAACAGTTCCCAAAGGACGTTACACGATAGTGGCCAGCAACGGCACAATCAATGAAACAGGTTGGGGAAGTGTTGAAACCGACCACTTATGGGTTGATGCACATAGCATGCTGATAGCGCATCAATAATGTTGCAGAACACATGTTTTGAAAAATGATTGATGCATGGAGTGAGGCACACTGATGCCTGCTCCATGCATTCCTGTTTGGTAATAATCCTATAATTTTGATGAAACAACTTCGTTCTTCTGCCAACAAACCTAAGCGTTTGATGTCCTTATCATGGTCTATCAATCATTTGATTTAGCTGCATCGTCCACCTTTTGTGTCCCACGAACATGATCCTTTGCCGTCAGTCCCTGCTTCACTTCGATGTTGATACCATCACTTAAGCCTGTAACGATCTTGCGCCGCACATAGGTCTTCGTCTTTCCTGCACTTTGCACTACGTACACGTATGTGTTATTTCCTTCAAACTCTACCGCGCTTTCAGGAATCGTCAGTACATGATTGGCAGCGGCCAAGATGATTTCTGCGTTAGCACTATAACCTGACCGTATCTGCGATTTGCCTAATTTTGTCACAGCCGCCTTAATCTCAAACTGATTGGCGCCATTATTATCAACCGCCTTGGGTGAGATATATTCCAAACGCGCCTCTAACGTTTCATCCTGCAAAGCACCGATTGTAATTTTCATCGGCATGCCCACAACCAAACGTCCCACCTCGGTTTCGTCGATATTACCGCGGAAAATGAGATCGCTCATGTCTGCAACTGTGGCGATGGTCGTACCATCATTGAAGGTGTTACTCAGAATGACGGTGTTTCCCACCTTCACAGGAATATCGAGAATCAGTCCACTAATGGTTGAACGTATCAACGTAGAGCTCGACTTCGCATTACTCTTCGAAACACCATCACGCACCACTTCGAGCGCCTCTTCTGCTGATCTCACCTCCTCTTGATTCTGTTTGTAAGCCTGTTTGGTCTTCTCAAACTCCTCCGCTGCAATGAGTCCTTTGTCAAACAACGCCTTCATTCGCTGGTAATCCGTCGTTGCTTGCCGCATGTTGATACCGGCCAAACGCACACGTGCCTGCGCCGAACTGAGCTGTCCCATATCGGGAATGACTTTGATTTTAGCAATCACTTCGCCTGCTGTTACGGTTTGTCCCGCCACTTTCAGCATCTCAGAGATGATGCCACTCATCTGTGGTTTTACATTAATTTCTGTACGTGGTTCAATTTTACCCGTGATAATCGTGGTCTTTTTCAAATCTAACACACGTGGTGTAAACTCCTCATACACCACCTCTTGCGGACGTGATTTCGCCCAAAGAAATACGAATGTGCCCACAAAAAGCAAGGCCACAAGGCTTGCAACAATGATTTTTAGATACTTTTTCATGCTGTCTATCGAATGTTTTATTGTTTTCTTATTTCAAATTCTACTACTCGTCACGCATCGCATCAACAGGCTTGATGGCCATAGCACGCAAGGCTGGTGCCAAACCCGCCAATACACCAAGAGTACTCAGCAAGACAACGGCGCCCCAAGCCGTCCAAAAACCTATTTGATAATGCGTGGTGACGACGCCGTCTGTTGTCGAAGCTAACTCGGCCATCTGCAAGATCCCCACAGCAAAGAGCAATCCACCCATGCCGGCAGAAATCGTAAGGATGATGCTTTCCGCAATGATTTGTCCGAGGATAATACGAGGCGTGGCTCCGATGGCGCGCCGAATACCAATCTCATTGGTGCGTTCTTTCACCGTCACCATCATGATGTTCGATACACCAATGGCACCGGCGAGTATCGTTCCGATGCCCACGAGGAGGATTAAGAAGTTGACACCGCGGAAAAGACTGTCAATCATACCAAACATCACTTCAGTGTTAAAGATGCTGATGGCTTTTTCATCGGTGGGGTTAATCTGATGGTTGTGCGCAATGACACGGCGTATCTTGGGCATGATGTCACTCACATGCACGCCCGGTTTCGCCGTTCCGCAGATGAGAGGTACTTCGTCTCCATAGTTATAAGCCTCACGCATGAGCGAGATGGGCAGCACAACGGCTTCATCACTACTTCCGTTGACGCTGAAATTTCCATGGGCATAGTCAACACCCACCACACGATAGTAAATAGAATCCACACGGATAAGTTTTCCCAAGGGATTGTCACCGTTGGGAAAAAGCGTCTTGTAAACGCGCTTCCCGATGACACATACCTTGCGCTTTTGCTGCATATCCATGGCATTGATGTAGCGCCCATATTTCAATTTGGGCCTTTCAACGCCCTCATATTCGGGCAACACACCTTTCACACAGCACGAATATTTCTTGTCACCATGGGTAGCATTGGCTCCCCACCGTGCAAGCACTGGCGCCACAATATCCAACTCCTTCACCTGCGCTTTCAGGCGTTCAATATCGGCATAGTTCATCTTCCACGAACGGCCTTTGCGGAAACCTGCATAGGGTTTGGTAGTGTTCTGCGCAAAAACAATCACCGAATTGGTGGCAAAGCCTTCGAAATTGCGCGACAACAGTTGCTGCAACCCGTTGCCTCCACCAATCAGACCGAGCAACATAAACACGCCCCAAAACACCCCGAAGCCCGTTAAGAACGAACGACTCTTATTGCGTGAAAGGGTTGTAAAAATCTCTTTATAGGTATCTATGTCTAATTTCATGCTGCGTTTTATTTTAAATTGCGTTGCCAAACGACCATTTCTTTCTCCCCATATATATAATAAGGTGTAACCATCATGCCATTTATTCGGCTCTCAATGCCTCAATAGGACGAATCTTAGCTGCCTTTCGTGCAGGCATCAAACCAGCCAATGTGCCCGCAACAACCATCACAAGCAATGCTTTGACACACACATCCAAACCCACTGTGGGGTTAACAAACATCGAAGCATGAAACAATCCTGTGTCAACCAGCTTATTGCCATACATGATGTTCATATATTCGTTGGCTACAATGCCGAGTACCATACCGATATAACCAAAGAAAGTAGTAATGATGATGCTCTCAATGATAATGAGTTTCAGCACAGCCCAGGGAGTAGCTCCAATGGCTTTCCGAATACCAAACTCACGTGTTCGTTCTTTTACGGTGATGAGCATGATGTTGGAAACGCCTACAATGCCACTCAACAACGTAAACAACCCCACAATCCACAGTGCTGTTCGGATGATATTCATGCCTGTATTCATCTGCATGTTCTCTGTGAAATGATTCAAAATCCACACTGCATGTTCATCGTCAGGAGCCGCCCCATGCTGGTTGCTGATGGCCGATCGTAATTGCTTTTCAAAGGTTTCGTTGGCCTCTTCGGTTTCCAAACCGTGGAATGAAAAACTTAATTGCCCCATCGTATCACCTTGTCCATATATCAATCTCACTGTTTGGAAGGGAGCATAAGTAGGAGCTGCACTCATCGCTTCATTTTGTTTATAAATACCTACCACTTGAAAAGCATAGCCGCCTACATTGACTGCCTGCCCAACAAGTTGCTGTATGCCATACGAAACAAGCTCTTTTGCATACTGATCGGGCAGCACCACAACCTTACGTTGTTGTGCATTATCGATGTCATTAATGAACCTCCCATAGCGCATAACAATCTTATTGATATGCTGTTCGCTTGGATAGACGCCCATCAAATTGATGGTTGTGCTATTATCTTTATAAGCCATATTGAGCGGTCCTTCCGACGCTTGTGCTCCCATCTCATCAATGTTTTGTGCAAAATGGTGTTGGGTCAAAGCAAAGTCCTTGTCGTTTAATACCACTCCATGCCCTTCCTTAAATCCTTTATAGGCTTTAGAAGTCTCTCCACCTTCAACCTCCATCGAGTTAGCCAAAAACTGATTGCTGTTTTGTTCGGTGGCATGAATGAGTCCATTGCCTGCACCCAAAAGGAAGATGAGCATAAAAATACCCCACGCCACGGCAAAACCTGTGAGCGCAGTGCGCAACTTATTGCGCTTTGCAGTAGACCAAATTTCGGATAGAATGTCTCTCATAAATTGCTATTGATTGCTCCCATGAACATAAATAACGTGGAAAAGGCCCTGATGAAGCCCCGCAAACCATGCCCCACACAAATGTTGTTACACAACAGTGGCAAGGCACATTGCAAGGTTTGAAGCCATTTTCATTTCATCATACCATTGATACCAAAGGGCGAAGCATCGTGGTCGCGGTTCTCTTCAATGCGCCCTATGATGCCGTCTTTGATGTGAATAATCTTGTTGGTTTCGTTGGCTACGCCACTTTCATGCGTCACCACGACAATCGTCTTATGCTCTTCAGCATTGAGTTGCTTGAGCAACTGCATCACCTCAACCGACGTTTTGCTGTCCAATGCCCCCGTAGGTTCGTCGGCAAGGATGAGCTTGGGTTGCGTAATCAAGGCCCGTGCGATGGCCACACGCTGCCGTTGTCCGCCCGACATTTCATTGGGATAGTGAGCAGCCCACGGCAGAAGTCCCATCTTTTCAAGATATTCCATCGCCAACTGTCTGCGCTTTCGCCGGCTCACCCCCTGATAGAACAACGGCAATTCAACATTTTCAACGGCCGTCTTGAACCCAATAAGGTTGAAACTTTGGAAGATAAAACCAATCATCTCGTTGCGATAGTGTGCGGCTTTCGTTTCCGAAAGGTCGCGTATCAGCGTGTCACCGAGCACATATTCGCCGCAATCATAGTTATCAAGGATACCTAAGATGTTGAGCAAAGTGGATTTACCCGAGCCCGAAGCGCCCATAATCGAGACAAATTCTCCCGCTGCAATGTCAAGGTTGATGCCTTTCAGCACGTGCAAAGGTTGTGCACCTTGATAGGTTTTGTGTATATTTTTTAAATGTATCATACGCCTGTTTGACAACAAAATGAAGTAGAAGGTTGCATCACCGATAACATTTTTCGCCTTAAACCTTATATTTTTTCAATTTTTAAGGTTGCATCGCAATAATCAATCACGGCAGGTCGGTGGGTGATAAAGATAATAGTCTTGGCATGATTCGAGAGAATGTTCTTCAGCAACTGCCGCTCAGTCGCAGGGTCTAACGCACTCGTCGCCTCATCAAAAAGCATGATAGCACGGTCTCTGAGCAGGCTTCGAGCGATGGCTATGCGCTGTGCTTGCCCCTCACTAAGTCCGCCTCCTTGCTCCGAACAAAGGGTATTGAGCCCCAAGGGCAGCGATTTCACAAAGTCAGCACAACTCGTGTGCAAAGCTTCATACATCTCTTCGTCGGTAGCATCGAGCTTTCCGAGCCGCAGGTTCTCACGTATGGTACCACTCAACAGCGTGTTGCCCTGTGGCACATAGACGAAATTGCAGCGGTGTCGCGGCGTGAGGGTCTCGTTATGTCGTGCATCATAAATTTCAACCTGCCCCTCTTGCGGCGACAAGAGTGCCAGCAACATGCGCACAAGAGTCGTCTTTCCCGCCCCCGTTTCGCCCAAGATAGCGGTGCAACTGCCGGGTTTGAAATCAAACGAGAGCTGATCTATCACCTTCTCCGTACCATCGGCATAGGTATAACCAATGCTATTCAACCGAATGCCGCATGGCGTTTTCATGTAGATGGGCCCTCCTTGCTCCTCAAGCGGCTCCTCTTCAAGCTCCATCAGCCGCTCTGCTGCGGTGAAAACACTGACAAATGCCGGAAAGAGTTTCGTCAGACTGCGCGCCGGTCCCTGTATCTTGTTCACTAATTGCAAGAAAGCTGTCATGCCGCCAAAGGTCAAAGTGTGGTCCAACATGCGCAAGGCTGCCCATAAGAAAGCAATTAAATAGCCCACAGCAAAGCCCAAATTCACGATGACATTGCTGAGAACACTGAACTTTGTTCGGCGCACAACATGGTGACGCAGCTCACTTTGCATGTCCTCTAAGCGTTCAACCATCGTGCGATTGCGCTCCAAAGTCTTGATCAACATGCGATGTTGCAGTGTCTCTTGCAACACGCTTTGCACCTTGCTGTCACTATCTCTCACTTGCCGGGTGAGCCTGCGCATCTGCCCAACATAAAGCTTACTGAAAAGCAAAAACAACGGAAAGATGGCAATAACGGTGACGGAAAGCCATTTATCCATCGAGAAAAGATAGCAAAAAGCACCGACAAACAAGGCCAAGACGGACAACGTATTGGGAATGACTTCGGTTAAGAAATTCACCACATTGCTCACATCAAACTCCAAACGGTTGAGCACATCGGCCGAATGATGATGCTCCCTACCCTGCCAAACAGCTTTCAACAGTCGGTCGAGCATGCGCTGCTGCATGCGGTTTTGCGCCTGAATACCCAGAATGTTGCGCACCCACACGCCAGCGATGTTCAACGAAAAGTCGAGTAATATCAAGGCTGCCATCAGCCCCACCGCACCATAAATGCTGCCCGGAAGTGTGCCCGAAGCCACATCAATCGCATGTTTGATGGCCCACACCTGCGCCAAATTCACCACCACGCCCAGCAAACCGATGAGCGCATTGAGCACCGCTTGCAACTGATTGCCGCGCCAAGCGTGCCACAACCATTTCATAATGGTGCGCGCATCGTACTTGAAATCAGGAATCTTTAATAATGTCTTTATCCGCATGCCTTCATCGTTGATCTACACCCCACATCAATTTTTCGCGCAACGTGGTAAAAAAACTTTGGCCTTGCAGCTTCACCACCTTCACCACATGCTGTGCCTTGGTAATCGAAAGCTGCACCCCGTCGGCCATCTTCATGCTGCGTCCGTCAATGGCTACCAAGAAACTATGCGACCGCGACTCCACTTCTAAATCAATCTTGCTGCTATCATTGATGACGATGGGACGCAGATTGAGACTGTGGGGTGCCACAGGCGTCAGGCAAAGGCTACCGCTCTGGGGCACAATGATGGGACCTCCATTCGACAAGCTGTAGGCTGTGCTACCCGTGGGTGTCGCAACAATCAAACCATCGGCCTGGTATTCTCCCAACAACGCGCCATCAACACGTGCCGAAATGCGAATCATAGCGGCCGTATCGCGCTTCAAAATGGCAATATCATTGAGTGCAAACGGATTCCATTCGCCCGCCGGACAAGTGGCATGAAGCTGTATCACCGTGTGGTTTTCAAGGGTGTAATGGCCCGCAAGCACCTCCGATAACATCACCATAAGCTGCTCAGGATGAACATCAGCCAAGAAACCTAAACGCCCCATGTTCACGCCGATGATGGGAATTTCGCGTGCACCAATGCGATTTACAGCACGCAGAAAGGTGCCATCGCCACCCATTGAGAGCACAAAATCCACCTCTTCTAACGTCGCAGGCTCAATGAAAAGCCGTGCATGGTGCGCTGCTAAGAAGTTTGTGGCTTGCTCAAGATAGGGCGCAATCGCCCCACTTCGATATTCATTGCCTAAGAAAGCAAATGTTAGTTGCTGTTGCATGGATAGAAATGCTTTGCTAAATCAATTTTTATTATTATATTTGCAAATATAAACAAAATATCAAAGATAATGGCAAAAGTATATGAGTTTTTAGCCAATGGCTTCGAAGAGATGGAAGCCATTGCCCCGGTTGACATTCTACGTCGTGGCGGTTTAGAGGTGAAAACCGTGAGCATCACGGGGACTTTAGAAGTAACCAGTTCGCATGGTGTGACTCTCTTGGCTGATCTTCGCTTTGAAGATGCGGGGCATTTCGACGATGCCGACATGCTCTTGCTGCCGGGTGGCCTGCCAGGCTCTACACATTTGAATGAACACGAAGGCTTAAAAGCATTGCTCCGGTGCCACCATCAGGCGGCAAAGCGCATCGGAGCCATCTGCGCAGCACCAATGGTTTTGGCCGGTTGTGGCATCCTTGATGGCAAGAAAGCGACGTGCAGCCCTGGGTTTGAACGCTACTTCAATGCGTCAACCACCTACACCGGCACACTGTTTCAGGAGGATGGCAATGTCATTACGGGCGAAGGTCCGGCAGCAACCCTACCCTATGCCTATCAGATTTTAAGCTATTTCGTCGACAAGTCTGTCGTGAAGCAGTTGCAAGATGGCATGCAATACACCCATTTGCTAAGCCAAGCATAAACCAACGGCCAGGCCTTTGTGGGCGGGCAAACAAAGATAAAACGGCAATTCATAAGGCACACGTCGTGCAAAAGCATAGCAATGGGGAACTAAAAGCATGGAGATTGCGCCACAATAGCCATGCTTTTACCACCTAAAAGCATAGCTTTTGCAAGACATGGTGCCGCTAACGTTATTATGGACTATATCATTATCGTCGCTGGTGGCAAAGGCATGCGCATGGGAGCCGATATTCCCAAGCAGTTTCTTTTGCTCGGGGGGAGACCCATTCTTATGCGCACCATGGAGCAGTTCTACAACTATTCGGCAGACTTACAGCTGATTGTGGCGCTCCCCAAAGCACAACAGCACCATTGGAAACAACTGTGTAACGATTACAATTTCACCATTCCGCATTGCATTGTCGATGGCGGACAGACACGTTTCGACTCGTGTAAGCATGGGTTAGCCGCGATTCCCGCAGGCGAAAGCGGCGTGGTGGGCATCCACGATGGCGTGCGTCCGTTCGTTACACCCGACCTCATTGACCGCTGTTTCACAGCTGCCCGCGAGCATGCAGCCGCACTACCGGCACTTCTCCCCCACGACTCGCTCTGCCATGTGGGGCAGAATGGCGAGGCACGGCATGTGCCACGCGAGCAATACCGCTTGGCGCAAACCCCACAAGTGTTTGACATCGCCCTTCTTCGGCGCGCCTATCAACAGCCTTTCCAAGACCATTTCACCGACGATGCATCGGTGGTTGAAGCCTTGGGAGAGCGAATAACCTTGGTAGAAGGGACGCAAGAGAATATCAAAATCACGACCCCCTTTGATTTAAAAGTGGCTGAAACCCTGCTGTAACCATGCCCGACATTCTCGAACAAGACATCATGTATCTGCCCGGAGTGGGGCCCAAACGCAAAGAAATCTTGGCGAAAGAGCTCCAAATCAACACGTGGGGCGACCTCTTAGAGTACTATCCTTATAAATATGTGGATAGAAGTAAGGTCTACACCATCAACGAGTTGAACGGCAATATGCCTTTTGTGCAGCTCAAAGGTAAGATACTCAGTTTCGAGGAGTTTGCCACAACGCCACGCAAAAAGCGCTTGGTGGCACATTTCAGCGATGGCCATGGCGTGGTCGACTTGGTGTGGTTTCGCGGTGTTCAATATGTCAGCAAAACCTATCAGTTAGGCGTTGAATACATTGTTTTCGGCAAACCGTCGGTCTATGGCGGCCGTTTTCAGTTTGCACATCCCGAAATGGAGGAGGCAACCACCTTGCAACTCAACGAGATGGGCATGCAACCTTATTACATAACCACGGAGCGAATGAAGAACGGGGGCATCACAAGTCGTGCCATAGAGAAGCTCACCAAGACGCTCATCGCAAGGCTTCCGCAAGGCAGTTTACCCGAAACATTGCCACCATTCATCACGCAACCGCTGCATCTCCTTTCGCGCGAAGCGGCCTTTCATGGCATTCACTACCCCCAGTCTTTGGACGAATTGCAGCGCGCACAAGTGCGATTGAAGTTTGAAGAGCTTTTCTATGTACAGCTCAACATTCTGCGTTATGCACACGACCGCCGCCGAAAATACAGCGGATACCGCTTCCATCAAGTGGGACAAGTGTTTCATCAGTTCTACGAAAACAACCTGCCCTTTGCCCTGACGGGTGCACAAAAGCGCGTGATGCACGAGATAAGAGCCGACATGGACAGTGGAAAACAGATGAACCGCCTGCTGCAAGGCGATGTGGGATCGGGCAAAACGCTGGTCGCTTTGATGACGATGTTGATTGCCATTGGTAACGGTTTTCAGGCCTGCATCATGGCACCTACCGAAATTTTAGCCGAGCAACATTTTGCCACCATCAAGGAATTTCTGCACGATATGCCCGTAGAAGTGGCGTTATTGACCGGCGTTGTAAAAGGTAAACGTCGCCAAACCCTGCTCGAACGTCTGGCCAAAGGCGAGATAAACATTCTCGTTGGCACCCACGCTGTCATCGAAGACACCGTGCAATTTGCACGCCTTGGCTTGGCTGTTGTCGACGAACAACATCGCTTTGGCGTGGCACAACGCGCACGATTGTGGGCAAAAAGCGAGCAACCGCCCCACATTCTCGTGATGACAGCTACCCCCATTCCGCGCACCTTAGCCATGACCATCTATGGCGATTTGGAAGTAAGTGTGATTGATGAGCTGCCTCCCGGCCGCAAACCAATTGAGACACTGCACAAATATGACACCCAAATCACGAGTCTGTATCAAGGCATACGCCAGCAGATTGAGCAGGGAAGGCAGGTTTATGTGGTGTTTCCGCTCATCAAAGAGAATGAGAAAAACGATTTAAAAGATTTGGAGAAAGGCTACGAAAACCTCTGCGAAATCTTTCCACAATATGCTATTAGCAAAGTGCATGGCAAACTGAAACCGGCTGAAAAGGAAGAGGAAATGCGTAAGTTTGTGCAGGGCGAGACGCAAATCTTAGTGGCAACGACGGTGATAGAAGTGGGAGTCAACGTGCCCAATGCATCGGTAATGGTCATTATGGATGCCCAACGGTTTGGCCTTTCGCAGCTCCATCAGTTGCGAGGGCGCGTGGGACGTGGCGCGAAACAATCCTATTGCATTCTCGTCACAGGCTACAAACTCAGCGAAGAGACCCGCAAACGCATTGACATCATGTGCGAAACCAACGATGGTTTCCGCATTGCCGAAGCCGATTTAAAGCTGCGTGGTCCCGGCGATCTTGAGGGAACGCAACAGAGTGGCATTGCCTTCGACCTGAAGATTGCCAACATTGCACGCGACGGACAGTTGGTGCAAATGGCCAGAGAGGTGGCACAAAAGATTATAGAAAGCGACCCATTAGGCGAAAATCCCGCACACCAGATGCTGTGGCAGCGCCTGAAAGCCTTGCGTAAAACCAATGTCAACTGGGCGGCTATCTCGTAAATAAAGTCGGTAACGCATAGGCTAAAAAGGCAAAAGCAGACGCGTTGCGTTTCTAAAAGTAGTCTAAAATACGTTAATAACAGATGAACGTGCGGTTTTTTTTACTACCTTTGCCACGCTTTTCATTAGAAAACAGGTCTGTATTTGGACCTTACCCAATGCTTTCTTGATGCACATTGCTTTCATCTTGATTGGGTCTGAATCTAAAAACTGATGTATGAGTTTTAAAAAGAGCATTCAAAGAATTACAATAATTGCGACATTCGCTTGTGCAATCCTCCCTGCGCAGGCACAGGATTTATTAGCACGTCAGGCGCCTATTGACAGAAAAATGAAGGCGGTTGACACGCTTGCACTGAGAAGTATCATCGAAAGAGAGCAAGAACAATCGCCGGCATCTGAACTTTATCAAGAGTGGGACAACCGCTATGCACACAAAAGAACACAGATGCCCGACACGTTTAAGATTGACTTGCGCCATTTTTGCATGCCTACTCCCAGCCGTGTGGTGACCAGTAATTTCGGTAACCGCTGGGGAAGACCACACAAAGGATTAGACATCAAAGTGTATATTGGCGACACCATCCGCGCTGCATTCAGTGGTAAAGTGCGCATCGTACGCTATGAAGCAGGTGGCTATGGCAAATATATCGTCATCAGACATCCCAACGGTTTGGAGACGATTTACGGTCATCTTTCAGAGCAATTGGTAAGCGAAAACCAATCGGTTAAAGCCGGAGAAGTGATTGGCTTGGGCGGAAACACAGGACGAAGCACAGGTTCTCACTTGCACTTCGAGACACGATTGTGTGGTGTGGCGCTCAATCCGGCATTGATGTTCGACTTCAGAAATCAGGATGTCACGGGCGATTACTATGTATATAATGTGAATACCTACGACGAAGAGTCGGTTGAAGCAACACGCCTTCGTGGAAAAGTGGGCAATGGTGGCTACACAAGAGATTTGGTACAGAATGGCGAACCCGGCAGCTATAAGGACAAGAAGCATGCTGATAATGACGAGTTGCTCTATCATAAGGTGAAGAATGGCGAAACACTTGCGTCGATAGCTAAGCTAAGAGGCGTGACTGTTGAGAAGATTTGCAGCCTCAACCATCTCAGTGCTAACGCCAAAGTACGTCCGGGAATGATCCTAAGATACTCATAACAGATTCTTTTTTAACATCAATAAATACTTGAAGGGTTTTGAAGTCGCGGGCGTTATGTAACGCTTGCGGCTTTTTTTTCAACCCCTGCGAGACATTTTGTTTCATCAATTCACAACTTCTGCACAACTCTTTTTGCACATGCGCAAGATTATTCATATTGATATGGATGCTTTTTTCGCAAGCGTTGAACAGCGCGATCATCCCGAACTGCGAGGAAAACCCATTGCAGTGGGCTATGATGATGTGCGTGGAGTGGTGTCAACTGCCAGCTATGAAGCACGAAAATATGGCGTGCGGTCGGCCATGTCGATGCAAATAGCCAAGCGCATGTGCAAGGATTTAATCGTGGTTCCGGGTCGCTATGAACGCTATAAAGAGGTGTCATGGGCCATCCATTCCATCTTTCATGATTATACAGATTTGGTGGAACCCTTATCACTTGATGAGGCATTCTTAGATGTAACACACAATAAAAAAGGCATGCCGTTGGCCTCAGAGATTGCAAAAGAGATTAAACAGCGCATCAAAGACGAGCTGCATCTCACGGCATCTGCCGGCATATCTTACAACAAATTATTGGCTAAAATTGCATCCGATTATCACAAACCCGATGGTCTATACATCATTCATCCCGATCAAGCACTCGACTTTATCGCACAATTACAGGTGGAAGACCTATGGGGTGTTGGGCCAAAGACGGCACAGAAGATGCATAAAATGGGGATTTTTAATGGCGAACAGCTGCGCCAATGCTCAGTAGGACATCTCAAATCGGTCTTCGGAAAGATGGGACCTGTCTTCTATAACTATGCACGTGGCATTGATGAACGGCCGGTTGTGACCAACTATGTGCGCAAATCGGTGGGATGTGAGCACACTTTTTTAGAAGATCTCAGCCGGCCTTCGGCTATATTGATTGCGCTTTATCACTTAGTTGTGGAGCTCACCGAGCGCTTAGAAAAGAGTAAATTTGTAGGAAAGACGGTGACCTTGAAAATAAAATACAACGATTTTCAGCAGATTACGCGTAGCATCACCACCCACAAAAAGCTGCAAACCAAGAAAGATATTCTACCTTTGGCCAAACAATTACTGCATCAAATCCATTACAGCAATGTGCACCCCATACGCCTGATGGGCTTAACAGTCTCTAATTCGGTGACGGAAGATGGCAAAATAAAAACAGAATGGGTGCAATTAGAGCTTGACTTTAAGGTGTAATAGCAATAAATACTTACCTTTGTAGCATGGAAACAATCGCACTCAACGACCTCACAATTGGTTATCATCACAACTGTATTGCGGCGCATTTGCAGGCCTCTTTGTCGGCAGGAACCCTCACTTGTCTGTTAGGTTCAAACGGCATGGGCAAATCAACCCTACTCAACACCATGAGCGGAGCATTGCCTCCACTCGGCGGAACCGTCGACATTGCGGGGAAAAGCATTGCAGCTTATTCGGCAAAAGCTTTGGCCAAACAGATGAGTATCGTGCTCACACGTCCCATAACCGTGCAGCAATTATGTGTCAATGAATTAGTGACTTTAGGGCGATACCCCTATACTGACCACTGGGGACGCCTCACTTCGCACGACGAAACCATTGTCATGGAGAGCCTATCGTTAGTGGGGATGCAGGCTTTCTCCCAAAGAAAGGTGGGCACACTCAGCGATGGCGAACGCCAAAAGGTGATGATAGCGAAAGCTTTGGCCCAGCAAACGCCCATCATTCTCTTAGACGAACCCACGGCATTCCTTGATTTTCCGAGTAAGATTGACATGCTCAAGCTACTTAAACACTTAGCCCATCGATTGCAAAAAACCATTCTTCTGTCAACCCATGACCTTGCTTTTGCCTTGAAAATGGCCGACAACCTGTGGCTTATGCAAGCCGGAAAGCTGCACGAAGGCACACCAAAACAGTTAGCCGATATAGGCCTTTTGGCAAACTATATCCATCAAAAGGATGTGACTTTCAATCCACAAACCATGGAAATATCATATCAACCAAAGGTCGATATATAGCCCTATTGCTCACCACATCGCTCCCACCTGCACGCAAGAGCATTCACCGTTCCTTGCAATATCATTCACTTTTACATGCAATATCATCGATATTTGCATGTAATATCATCCATATTTGCTCACCATATCGCCTATATTACTTGCCCTTAACGCATACTTCGCACGACATTCCTGCAGGGAAGGCACAAAAAGAAAAGGACACTTCGTATAGCGGAGTGTCCTTTTTATTTATCTGCCTCATGAACTATTCCAAGGCTTGCTCAATATCTGCAATGATATCATCAACGTTTTCAATACCCACAGAGAGTCGAATTAAGTCGGGCGCAATACCTGCTTCACGGAGTTGTTCATCTGTAAGTTGTCTGTGTGTGTGGCTTGCTGGATGCAAAACGCATGTACGCACATCGGCCACATGGGTCACAATTGAAATAAAATCAAGGCGATCAATAAACCGAATCGCATCTTCTCGTGAACCTTTCAAGCCAAAAGCAATAACACCACACGACCCATTTGGGAGATATTTTTGCCCTAAAGCGTAATACTTATTTGAAGGAAGGTCACAATAATTCACCCATGCCACCTTCTCATTCTTTTCCAACCACTCGGCAACCTTCTGCGCATTCGCACAATGTTGCTTCATTCGAAGATACAAAGTCTCAAGACCTAAATTAAGAAGGAATGAATTTTGAGGTGCAGGAATACTTCCTAAATCTCTCATCAGTTGCGTGATAAGTTTGGTGAGATAGGCCATTTTTCCAAAGGTTTGGGTATAAATAATCCCATGATAGCTCTCATCTGGCGTAGTCAGTCCATGGAACTTCTCAGGATAGGCCTCCCAATTAAAGTGGCCAGAGTCAACCACTGCGCCACCAACCTGTGTAGCATGTCCATCCATATACTTGGTTGTAGAATGGGTAACGATGTCACAACCCCATTCGAATGGGCGGCAATTGATGGGTGTTGCAAACGTATTGTCTATGATTAAGGGTATACCATGCTGATGAGCCATCGTTGCAAAGCGTTCTATATCGAATACCTTTCCCCCAGGATTGGATATGGTTTCACCAAAGAAGCATTTGGTGTTGGGGCGGAATGCAGCCTCTATCTTAGCGTCATCCCACTCCGGATCGATAAAGGTGCATGTAATTCCTAACTTTTTCAGCGTAACTCCAAAGAGATTAAATGTACCACCATAGATTGTATTGGACGTAATAAAGTGGTCGCCAGCCTCACAAAGATTGACAATCGCATAGAAGTTTGCCGCCTGACCAGACGATGTGAGCACCGCACCAATACCTCCTTCAAGGGCAGCTATCTTCTTTGCAACAGCATCATTGGTAGGGTTTGCCAAGCGAGTATAGAAATATCCACTATCTTCTAAGTCAAATAGGCGTGCCATTTGCTCACTACTCTCATATTTGAAAGTTGTGCTTTGGTAGATAGGCAACTGTTGGGGCTCTCCTTTTTTAGGCTTCCATCCGCCATGAATACAGATGGTTTCAAGACTTTTTTTCATCTTATCATTGCTTTTTATATACGGTCTAACTTTGTCATGACTTCTGTTTCCTGATGCTTTTTGGAGAAACCCAACGATGGATAATACGGTTGACAGGACCAAGGATAAATATTATCTAAAGACAGGAATCGCCTCTAATTATCGTGTTGACGCGTGTTCATGCGCGCTTCCACTACATTTACAACATAATCACCAAGCTTTTCACACTCCTGAATAATGTCCATATATATCGTTCCTATGGTGTAAGTGTAAGCATGTGAGTTGACATCATTGATGTTTTGCGTGCGCAACTGATTGCGATAGTTGTTGATTTCGTTCTCAATATTGAACGACTTATTCACGTCAATGGTCTCGCGATTGTGCTTAAACATATAGTTCATTTGCTCCAAAGCATTGTTGGTAAGCGTGAACATCTGGTGGATATGGTTGTATTGTTGCGGCGTGAAATCCTCCTTTCCATTCATGCGTCGGTGAATAGTTCGCGCCATATTGAAGCAGCTATCGCCGATACTTTCAATCTCACTAATCTCACGAAGCATGGCACGAATCTTAGCCTTTGTCTCATCGCTCAAATGCAAATCGCTCACCTCATTGAGGTAGTTGGCAATCTCAATCTCCATGCTATCGCTGATACCTTCATATTTTTCAATGCGGTTATAAATATCCATGAATTTCTTTTCGTCGCGCTCTTCCAAGAGATTGCGCACCATACCAAACATGCGTTGAATGCGTTCGGCAAAACTGGAAATCTCCTTTTGCGCTTCAAGCACCGAGAGTTCGGGGGTCTTCATGATACCCGTTTGGATGAAACGCAAGCGGAAATCATCCTCATCGGCCTGCTTCTTGGGCTTAATAATAAAGCAAACAATCTGTTCAATCTGCTTGATAAAGCCCATCAATACGCAAGTGTTGATGACGTTGAAAGCTGTATGGAAGGCCGCCAAAGCAAAACTTAATTTCGCTGCATTGGCCGCAAATCCCGGGTCGTGGGCCTTGAGTTGATCATCATAGTTCACCAATCCGCACACCGCATGCACAAAGGGATGGAAGACAATGAGCATCCATAGCACACCAAAGAGGTTGAAGAACATGTGGGCAAAAGCCGCTCTTCGCGCCTGCGTGTTGGCCGTGAGCGAAGCCAATATCGAGGTAACAGTGGTGCCAACATTCTCGCCCATCACCAAAGCTATGCCCTGATAGATGGGCAAAACGCCCGTAGAACAAAGAATCATCGTGATGGCCATGATGGCAGCCGAGCTGTGAACGAGCATCGTTAGCACGCCACCAATGAGCAAAAAGAGAATGGTTGTCGAGAAACTTGTGGGGTCGAAAGTGGCAAAGAAGTCAATAACGGCTTGGTTATGTGCTAAATCCATCTCCTTACCGGTGGCGCTTAACGTGCCCAAACCAAGGAACAGAAAGGAGATACCAAAAATAAAATCGCCGATAATCTTGCGTTTCTTCGAATAAATTAAGACGAGGGCTATGGTGAAAGCGGGCCACACAAAATCGGTGAAATGAAACGAAAAGCCCGCACTCATGATCCAAGCTGTGAGCGTTGTGCCGATGTTTGCACCCATAATCACCGAAATAGCTTGCGCCAAGGTGAGCAATCCTGCATTCACAAACGACACCGTCATCACCGTAGTTGCTGTGGAACTTTGCACCGCTGCCGTGACAAATGCACCGGTAAGAATGCCTGTGAAACGGTTGGTTGTCATAGCGCCTAACACATGTCTGAGCTGTGGTCCCGCCATTTTCTGCAAGCTGTCGCTCATCGCTTTCATGCCATACATCAGCAAGGCCAACGCGCCTATGAGCTTAAAAATTATCCAAATCGACATATTATTTTGATTTTATATCATCTAAATCATGTGGGAATACAATCTTTTTTATACCTTTGAATAGGTCGAAGCGCACTTTGCACGCCTGACCGGACATCACATTGCAGAGATATAAACATTATAAACATGGAACATCAAGTTCAAATTCGTTGCAAAAATAATAAAAAAACAATGAAAGTGGCCATCGGAAGCACACTTTCTGAAGTTTTTTCTGCTTTTCAGTTGACAATGGCTTTTGGTCCCATCTGCGCCAAAGTGAACAATAAGGTCGAGGGAATGCACTTTCGCGTGTACCATAATAAAGATGTGGAGTTTTTGGATATGCACAGCGCTTCGGCCTCAAGAAACTACACGCGCACGCTGTTCTTTGTGCTGTGCAAAGCCGTGCACGACTGCTATCCCAAGAGTTATGTGGTGATTGACATACCTGTTTCCAACGGTTATTTTGTGAATGTAGACCTCGGTCGCCCGCTCGAAGCTACCGACATCACGCGCATTCGCGAGCGTATGCAGGCCATTATCGATGCGCGAATGCCCGTGAGACGTTTCGAAGTGACCACCGAAGCGGCCGTAGAGATGTTCAGAACGCGTGGCGACGAGGCCAAGGCTAAGCTGTTGGAAAGCTCGGGCAAGCTCTACACCACGTATTATCAGATTGACGACTACGTAGACTTCTACTACGGTTCGCTGCTCACCAACACGCGTCAGCTCTATCTTTTTGGATTGGAACCCTATTTTGACGGCCTGTTGTTGCGCATCCCTTCGTTGGACAATCCGGCGCAACTGCCCGAGATAACGCAACAAAACAAGATGTTCGAGCTGTTTAAAGAGCACCACGCGTGGCAGAAAATCTTGGGCATCCGCACCGTGGGCGATTTCAATGAAGCCGTGAAACAGGGGCATGCCATTGATTTAATTCACGTGAGCGAGGCCTTGCAAGAGAAGAAAATTGCGCAGATTGCCGACGAGATTGCTGCACGCAATGGTGTGAAATTGGTGTTGCTGGCGGGACCTTCGTCGTCGGGAAAGACCACCACTTGCAAGCGCCTTTCGATTCAACTCTTGGCCAACGGCATCAAACCGCTGCAGATTAGTTTGGACGATTATTTCGTCAACCGCGCCGATACGCCGAAAGATGCACAAGGAAATTATGATTACGAGAGTCTTTATGCGCTCGATTTGCCGCTGCTCAACCAGCAATTCAACACGCTGTTTCGCGGTGAAGAGGTGGAACTGCCCAAATATAATTTCCAAACGGGCATGCGCGAAAAGAGTGGCAAACGCTTGAAGATGCAGCCCCACAACGTGCTCGTGGTCGAAGGCATTCACGCCCTCAACCCCGAGCTCACCGCGCAAATTCCGAGCGAACAGCAATATAAGGTGTATGCATCGGCGCTGACAACCATTCTACTTGACGACCATAACTATATCCCCACCACCGACAATCGGTTGCTGCGCCGCATTGTTCGCGACAACAAGTATCGCGGCGTGAGCGCACAAGAGACCATCAAACGCTGGCCATCGGTGCGGGCCGGCGAAAACAAATGGATTTTTCCGTATCAGGAAAATGCCGATGCCGTGTTCAACACCGCCATGCTTTTCGAGCTGGCCGTGCTGAAAACGCAAGTCGAACCCTTGTTAGAACAAGTGCCCGAATGGTGTGATGAATACAGCGAAGCCTACCGATTAAAGAAGTTTTTGCACTATCTTCGTCCCATCAGCAACCACGACATTCCGCCCACATCGCTGCTGCGCGAGTTCTTAGGCGGAAGCTCATTTAAGTATTAAACGCACGCCGTTCATCGCCGACGAGTGGCACAAGCAAAAAGAAACACGGCCACTTTTCAACGCAAAAGCTATCACTTTGCAGGGCAATGTCAATGACTTTACCCACAAAAGTGATAGCTTTTTCTTGGCGCCATGCCGCGCTTGCAACAACAAGCACAGGGCGAACCGCCTACAATGATTTGCGATAACAACGGTGGCGCCGATGCAGCTCGGAGTCGAAATACGTCCATTCGCTTTGCACCGCATGATTGCTTTCCATCTGGTGCATGGCCTCAGCCCACTGAAAACCGCACTTGCGGAAGCGCAAGATGAGATCGTTAAAGATCAAGGCGTTGGCACCTTTCTTGCGATATTCGGGCAGCACGGCAATCATCAGCAGGTCGACCGTGTCGGTTTTGTGCCACTTCAATACCTTTAACAGCTGCCACCAACCGAAAGGAAACAGGCGGCCGTCGCGCGTCTTTTGCAGTGCTTTGGCAAACGAAGGGAAACAAATGCCCACGCCAACCATCTCATCGTTGCGCGACCGATCGACCACCGACGACACCAAATCCAAATCGGCCACCTTAATATATTCGTTCACCAACTGCGTGATTTGCGCATCGGACAGTTCCGAATAGCCATACAACTCCTTAAACGTGGCGTTGATAATCTCGAACACACGCCGCCCCTTGCCCTCGTGCAACAGCTCGTGACGGGTGAACTTGTGCACGTGAATGTCGTAGCGCTGCTCAATCATTTCGCCAATCTTCGCAAACTTTGGCGGAATCACCTCGGGCACTTTGATGCGAAACTCCACGTAGTCGTTGTCCTTTTCAAAGCCCGCCATGTGCTCCATGTGGCGCACGTAATAGGGGAAATTATAATTGACATACATCGTGGCGAGGCGGTCGAAGCCCTCAACCATCATGCCTTCGCGATCCATATCGGTGAACCCCAACGGGCCAACGATGGCATTCATGCCGCGCTCGCGCCCCCATGTCTCCACCGTTTCGAGCAATTTGCGCGACACTTCCTCGTCGTCGACAAAGTCGAACCAGCCGAAACGCACCACCCGCTGCTGCCACTTTTCGTTGGCCCGACGATTGATAATGGCTGCCACACGGCCCACTATCTGCTCGCCTTTGAAGGCCAGAAAATAGCAAGCCTCGCAACATTCGAACGACGCATTGCGGTCGCTGCGCAGCGTGTTCATCTCATCTTGAAACAAAAAAGGAACGGCGCAGTCGTTGCCCCGATAGAGGTCGTAATAGAATTGGACGAACTTTCGCAAGTCAGCCCGACTTTCAACCCGCTTGATTTTAATCATTGAATGCTCCATCATGCAATTTTTAACGCACAAAAGTAGCAATTATTTCTGAATTAAAGCGTATCTTTGCCCCACAAACCGGCGGAGCACCCCGATGAGCGGGCGCTGCTGCACAGGTAAAAAGATTGTAGAAATGAAAACAGGATTAGTGCTCGAAGGCGGCGCATTGCGTGGGCTCTACACCATGGGCATCGTCGATGTGCTCACCGAGCAACGCATTTTCTTCGATGGCATGATTGGCGTTTCGGCAGGAGCAGCCTTTGGTTGCAACTACAAGAGCCGGCAACCCGGCCGCGTGTTGCGCTATAATCAGCGCTTTGCCCACGACTGGCGCTATTGCAGTGTGCGCTCGTGGCTTTGCACGGGCGACTTGTTTGGTGCCGATTTTGGCTACCATCAGGTGCCCGAAGAGCTCGATCCGTTTGATTTCAAGACGTTCTATGCCAACCCAACTGCGTTTTGGCTCGTAGCCACCGACGTGGAAACGGGCGAGGCCGTCTACCAACAAGCCACCGAAGGCATGCACATCGATGAGCTGTGCGAGTGGATTCGCGCCTCATCCTCCATGCCGATAGTTTCGCAATGGGTTGAAATCAAGGAGCAGAAGCTGCTCGACGGCGGATTAGCCGATGCCATTCCGCTCCGGTTCTTCAACGAGCAAGGCTACGAGCGCAATGTCGTCATCCTCACGCAACCGCGCGGCTACATCAAGCAACCCAACGCGCTCATGCCCCTCATGCGCCTCGTTTACTATCGCCATCCGCGCTTTGTGCAGACCATTGCGCAGCGCCACGAGATGTACAATGCGCAACTGCGCTACGTCGAGGCACAGGAGAAGGCCGGCAAGGCTTTCGTCATTGCGCCCGAGACAACACTGCCCATTCAGCACATCACCCACGACCCGAAGCGCATGCAACACACCTACGACATCGGCCGCGAGCAGGCTTTGGCGCTCCTGCCACAGCTAAAAGCGTTTCTCGAAAACGAAACAACACGATAAAACAAAATATAACAACGAACATTTTAAATTTTTTGAATATGGAAAGATTACCCAACGACCCGATGATTTTGTTCAGCACAGTCAACATGTTGCTGCGCGACAACTATCAATCGTTAGACGAATTGTGCGACGACATGCACGTGAAACGTCAAGACATTGAAACGAAGTTGGCCGATGCTGGTTTCGAATACAATGTAAAGAACAACAAGTTTTGGTAAATCCCCGCGTGCCGAAAGGCCGCAAACGCTCATCGGGGCGAAGATGCAACACAACATCTTCGCCCCGATTGTTTTTCGCTTCGCCTGCCGGCATCGTTGCATCAACGCGCCTATGTCGTCCAGAAAAAGTCGCTGTTTTTTGACGAACGAGCTTCCGGTGCAGAAAAAAGTCACTGTTTTTTGACGCGCGAGCCTGCGGTGCAGAAAAAAGTCACTGTTTTTTGACGCGCGAGCCTCCGGCGCAGAAAAAAGTCACTGTTTTTTGACGAACGAGCCTACGGCGCAGAAAAAAGTCGCTGTTTTTTGACATGCAACCCTGCGGCGCAGAAAACGGCCATCGTTTTTTGACATGCAACCCTGCGGCGCAGAAAACGGCCATCGTTTTTTGACGTGCAACCTTGCGGCGCAGAAAATCCCGAGGCGCTGCTGCCAAACAACCTTGCAGCGCAGAAATTCCTGAGGCGCTACTGCCAAGCGACCTCGCTTTGCAGAAAATCCCGAGGCGCTACTGCCAAACAACCTTGCGGCGCAGAAAATCCTGAGGCGCTGCTGCCTCAGACTCTCGGGTATGCAAAAAGGAGGAGCATTTCTATCACAGAAACACTCCCCCCGAAAACAAATCAAAAAAATAATCTTTAAGTCTAATGTCATGCGCCGCAACAGAACAGCACGATGAGCTGTGCGGTGAAAATCCTCAAAAACATGCTCAGCGGATAGACCGTGGAGTAGCCGATGGCAGGTTCTTCGCGCGAACAGATGCTGTTGGCATAGGCCAGCGCGGGCGGGTCGGTGTAGGTTCCGGCCAGCATGCCCATGATGGTGAAATAGTTGAATTTGTAGCGCAGCCGTGCCAGCGTGCCCATGATGAGGATGGGGATGATGGTGATGAGAAAGCCGGTGTAGACATATTTCAGTCCGTCGCCCTGCACCACGGTGTGCCAGAAGCCGGCGCCGGCCTTGATGCCCACCGAGGCCAGGAAGAGCACCAGCCCGATTTCGCGCAACATCATGTTGGCCGAGGTGGTGGTGTAGGTGACGAGCTTCAGCCGATAGCCAAAACGGCCGATGAGGATGGCGATGATGAGCGGGCCGCCGGCGATGCCCAATTTCAGCGGCACGGGCATGCCCGGGATGGCCAAGGGGATGCTGCCGAAGAGGATGCCGATGATGATGCCGATGAAGATGGTGCCAATGTTGGGCGCGTCGAGCCGGCGCACACTGTTGCCCATCATTTCGGCCACGCGGTTGACATTCTCTTCAGGGCCGACCACCATCACGCGGTCGCCAATCTGAAAGCGGTGGTCGCGACTGGCAAAAAAGTCCATGCCTTGCCGGGTGATGCGTGTGACGTTGACGCCATAGACGCTCGAGAAGTGCATCTTGCCCAGCGTTTTTCCATTCACCGACGGGTTGGTCACCACAATGCGCTTGCTGATGAGGGGCTGCTTCTCGGCTTCGGTGTGCCAGGGCGTGTTGATTTCGGGACCGATGAACGCCTGAATGGCTTGTGCGTCGCCCTCGGTGCAAACGATGAGCACCTCGTCGCCCTGCGTGAAGATGGTGTTGCGCGTGGGAATGGTCACGTTGCCATCGTGCAGCAAACGCGTGCAAATGACATCGCGGTTGAGGAAGCCCGAAATCTCGGCCAGCGTGCGACCCGAGATATATTCGTTGCTCACTTTGAGCACCATCTGGTGGGGCTTGGCGTGTGGATTTTCGCCTTCCTGCTCGGCCAACTGCTGCTCCTCGCGCTCGAGCTTCACACGCGTGATATAGCGCACGGCAATCGTAGCTCCGATGATGCCCAGCACGCCCAACGGATAGGCGCAGGCGTAACCCGACGCAATCTCGGGCACCTTGCCTGCCGGAAACACGTTGGTGAGCGCTTCATTGGCCGCACCCAAGCCCGGCGTGTTGGTCACCGCACCATAGAGCGTGCCCACCATCATCGGCAGGTTGTTGGCATTGTTGGTGTCGAAAAACAGCCAGTAGCACGCAAACATCACCGCAATGTTGAGCAAAATGGTGACCGTGGAAAGCACGTTGAGCGTGACGCCGCCCTTGCGGAAACTCTCGAAAAAACCGGGACCAACCTGCAAGCCAATGCAGAAAACAAAAAGAATGAGACCGAAGTCTTGCACAAAGCCCAGAATGTTCGTGGGCGCAGTGAAGCCAATGTGTCCGGCGATGATGCCTGCAAATAGCACAAAGGTCACGCCGAGCGAAATGCCGCCCACTTTCACCTTGCCCAAAAGCACGCCCACCGAAATGACGATGGCATAGAGCAGCGCAATATGCGCCACCGAATCAGTTGTTGTGAATAGATTTATTAACCACTCCATAATATTATATTAGGGATGAAAATTCGGCTGCAAAAGTAATGAATTATTGCAGGGTAGCAAAATAAACCCCGTTTTTTTTGTTGCCATCCGTTCGCCGTCAGCCGGGTTTTCAGTCTGCTTTTTGGCCAGCCTCTGATTCTTCTACCCCATATTTTCTGCACCATTGTTTGCCGTTCCCCAAAAGTTTATGCCTTGCGCCCGATGAGTTACACGACACGCCACGTTGCGTTTCAATGTCGCAAAGCAAAGGAGCGCACCAACTATCTGATGCGCTCCTTGCGTTGTTTCTGAGCCTCTTGTCGGATTCGAACCAACGACCCCGAGATTACAAATCACGTGCTCTGGCCAACTGAGCTAAAGAGGCGGGTGGGCAAGCTGTCCTTATCGCGTCGCTACAACCATGTACCCTTGCTGCGTTCCCGCCCTGGGGGATTCCAAGGGAGCTGACCGTAAGGGACTTGCCCATGTTTGCTTTTGAAAGCGGTGCAAAAGTAGGGATTTTATTTGTAAAGGCAAAGAGAATATTGGGTTATCTCTGTGCTTTTAACGTCTTTTAGAAATCCACGATGGTTATTCCCGCACCGCCGAACTGCACGTGCTCATCGGCATAGTGCACGACGTTGGGCACCGTCGAGAGATATTGCCGAATGAGCGTGCGTAGGATACCGTTGCCCTTGCCATGCAGAATGCGCACGCGGCTTATGCCCACAAGGATGGCATCGTCGATGAAATGTTGCACGGCCGTGAGCGCTTCGTCGCCGCGCATGCCGCGTACGTCGAGGTCTTGTCGGAAGTTCTTCTTGTGGTCGTCGATGGTGTCGCGTGTGGCACGGCTCACTTGGTAAGCCGTTTCTATTGGGTTGGCGTTGGGCGAAGAAGGAACAGCGGTTTCCAAGCGGTTCAACCGCATCTTTGAGCGCATGTCGCCGAAGATGACTGTGCACATATCGCCGTCGATGGCCTCGATGGTACCCGTGGACTTCAGGCCTTGGATACGCACGGTGTCGCCGACGGCCATCTTCTCGGTGGACAGGCGGGGCGTGACGGCAACCTGCTGCGCAGCCTTTTCCTGCTTGCGCTTCTCCTTCCGTTGCTTGCGTTGCTGTATCTGCGCCAGCTTCTTCTCGAAATCATAGTTGCTCATCAGTCCATGGGCTTTATGGGCGACGGTCTGCTCTTCTTTCACGGTCTGTTCGAAGCTGCGCAGTTCTTCGCGTATTCGCTTCGTAGCGTCTTTCTCGGCTTGCTGTTCGCGGATTTCGCGAATGGCGTTCTCTATGCGGCGGTTGCTCTCGCGAAGTAATTCCTCTGCATCGGCTTTGGCTTTGGCGACAATTGTGCGCCGTTGATGCCGTAGATCTTGTATTTCCTCTTCGTATCGGGCGATGGTGTTCTCCAGTTCCTTCTCGCGTTGGTGAATGGATTGGCGTTTGCCTTCCCAATAGCGTTTGTCGCGTACGATGTCCTGCAAGTATTTGTCGCTTTGGATATAGTCGCTGCCCACGATTTCCGAGGCTTCGGCAATGACATCTTCGGGCAAGCCTATCTTCCGTGCAATCTCAATGGCAAACGAACTGCCGGGCCTGCCGATGGCCAGTTGGAAGAGCGCACGCATCTCGTGGCGGTCGTAGAGCATCGCGCCGTTGGCCACTTCGGCGTGCGTGTCGGCAAAGTGTTTCAGGTTTTGGTAGTGGGTGGTGATGACGCCCCATGCTCCCTTGCTGCAGAACTTATCCAACACGCTTTCGGCGATGGCACCTCCTATCTGTGGTTCGGTACCTGTGCCGAATTCGTCGATGAGAATCAACGTGCGGTCTGTGGCCTGTCGCATCATATGCTTCATATTGAGCAAATGGGAAGAATAAGTGGACAGGTCGTTCTCGAGGCTCTGCTCGTCGCCGATGTCAAGCATCAAATCGTTGAACAAGCCACAGGAGGAACGCTCGCTGACGGGAATGGGCAGGCCGCATTGCAGCATGTATTGCAGCAGAGCCACCGTCTTCAGACATACGGATTTACCACCGGCATTAGGCCCCGATATCACCAAGATGCGCTTCTCGGCGGTGAGCGTGATGCCCAGCGGGACAATCTTGTGGCCACGGGCCGTGAGTTGCAGTTCGAGTAAAGGATGGCGAGCTTCAATCCAGTCAATACAGGGCGAGGCTTTCACAACGGGAGACGGCACGCAGCCTTTTGCCCAGCCGCACCTTGGCTTGAATGAAATCGATGATACCGAGGAAGTGCAGCGAGTCGAGTATCTCTGCCACGTTCGGCCGCACATGCTGTGTAAGGGCCGTTAAAATGCGAATGACCTCCTGCCGCTCCTCGTTTTCAAGTTCACGAATATGGTTGTTTGCCTCAACTACTTCCGTAGGTTCGACGAAAACGGTGTGCCCGGTCGCACTCTCGTCATGCACGATACCGTTGATGCGCCGCTTCAGTCCCGGTGCAATCGGAATGACGAGCCGCCCGTCGCGCACTGCCGGGGCAACGTCTTTCTCGACCAGCCCTTCGGCCTGTGCGGCACGAAGAATGCCATGAAGTATGCGGGAGACGGAGCCCTCGGCGCGTGCCAGTTCGCGTCGCAGCCGCAGTAGCTCGGGCGAAGCTGTGTCGCGCATGTGGCCGTACTTGTCTATCACTTGGTCGATGCGTTGCACCAAGCCGGGAAAGACGGCGATACCGTCCGACAGCCGGAACAGTGCCCTGCCTGTCATCTGTGCCGGGTCGTCGGGGTGGAGCAGGCCTACTATCTTGTGGACGGTGTCGAGACTGCGGCGCAGGTCGAAGAACTCGCTCTCCTCCAAATGGGTGTTGGCAATGCGTGCACGGCTCACGCTCTCGCGTGCGTCGGAAATATTGTTCAGCGGGAAGTCGGGGTTCGCTTCCAGCAGCAGGCGCAGTTCGTTGGTTTGTGCATGAAGTTCGTTCACGGCTTCAACATCGCTCGAGAAGCACATGCCGTCGGCCTCGGTCTGTCCCAATGGCGAAAGGCACAAGTCGCGCAGCATGGTCCGGATTTCGGCGAACCCTGTCTTTGTTTCGAAATTATCGGGATATATCATAACTGCATTTTATCGGCTGCAAAGGTAATAAAATAATGTCAGCACGGCAAAATAAGTCCTCGCCTATTCGTTCAGTGGCTTGTGTTTTCTCCCCTGCAAATGGTATGTTTTGTACCCAGCTGCCGGGTATGAGCCTACCCAGCGAATATGTCCTTGTCTACCCAGCAGCTGGGTATCGACCTACCCAACAGCTGGGTGTAACGCTACCCAGCAGTTGGGTATGAAAACCCGAAAACTGTGAGGTCGGGCCGTGTGGCGTAGAACGGGCGTGTCGTGGGCGGTAATCATGCCGTCGTGCCGCGGGGCTGTGCCGTGGTTTGGCATCGTAGAAAAAAGTAAAATAAGGCAAAAAGTAAAGGCGAGATGTAAGTATATGGTGGAAAAACGTTACCTTTGCATTGTTTATAAACATAAATTTCGGTTGATGATAGATTTTAATGCCATTACGCAGACGAAGGCATTTGCAAGACAAGACGGCGTGTTCTTGAGCATGTTGTGGATTGTCACCTTTGCCACGGTTGTTTATGCGCCTTCGTCAGACGTCGGCGGAATGCTCATGCTTTCCACCCCGTTCTTTGTGGCGTGGCGGATGATTCGGTTCCGCAACTATGCGCTCGAGGGCGTGATGAGCTATCGCAAGGCGCTGGTCTATTGCATTTACACGTTCTTCTATGCCTCGCTCCTGTTCGGTGTGGCCTTGTTCGTTTATTTTCGTTTCATCGACAATGGCAGGTTCTTGGGAATCATCAATACGATGGTTATCCAATTGACGCCTCTGTATAACCGGAGCGGCATCAGCACCGAAGAACTTACGGCTGCGCTTGGCCTGCTGTCGGAGCTCAAACCGTTGGAGATAGCTTTCGCATTTGCTGTTTATGGCACGCTGGTGGGCTGGGTATGCTCGGTCTTCATTGCCGCTTTCGCAAAACTTAAACGTTGATTTATTTTGGAATCATGGATATAACAGTTGTCATACCTCTGTATAACGAGGA